>JAAUXT010035898.1_pt1 | contig 29944 bp, 30 predicted proteins | sample 7278171 | NCBI WGS metagenome assembly JAAUXT01 (sample SAMN14350112, study PRJNA611818) | marine sediment metagenome | isolation source: surface marine sediment (1.8m) | place: French Polynesia: Moorea | collected 2018-08
ATACTCCTTTGACTCATCCCACTTACTTTTGATACTTCACTCACTTAGTTCTACTCTTAACTTTCAAATTTGATACCAAAAGTTAAATCCTCACGTATAAGACCACCCCCCATTTTTGGTATTAATTTTTGAGCATCAAAAGGGGGTCTTTACGCGGGATTTTACGGTATATCATTTGGGAGGATGAAGCTGATTTTGTCACAGTCGCGTCCGGTTTTGTTCTTGTGCGTTTGAGGTCGAACTGGACGAAAAACACGGTTTTTTGTGTCTTCTCAGTTTCATTCAAGAAAAAACAAGACGGAGAGAACAGGAATCAGGGCACGTTTCAAGGTTCCACCTTCAGTCGAACAAACCAATTACCGAGACGGACTTGTCGACGGTACTGGGCAAACCTCAAGATCTGACTGGCTTTTCTTGAGATACACGAGTAATTGTCTTTTTTCTGAGTTCTTTGATGGACTCTGGGTTCCCGGGGGTCGTACCCTGATCGAGCCCTCCATGACACTCAGAAATCTTGCTTTGGTCCCCTAGTCCCTTGCGGATTGCAGGATTGGGGGCCGACAATTTCAGCTCTCACTGGTCGGCGTGCACGAGTGACTGCAGCGTGTGTCTGTTGTTCTGTTGGAGGAAAGTCTCTCTCTCTCTCTCTCTCTCTCTCTCTCTTTGCTTCGACACAGTGGCCAGGGGAGTTCCATATCTAAGGCCCCTTTGTGTTAAAATCGTGTTGAAATCGGATGTTTGCCTCTTTTTGGAAACTTTTGCCGTGGGAAGTTTGGTTCTGCGTGACATAGATCTACCGTGGTATGCCTCACTGCACTGAACACGCGAAGCACAGCTGGCCAAAGGCTTCCTGCACAAGTAGAGACTGCAAATCCGCTTTTTTTGGTCGCGTGTGTGGTCAAACCATCATGAGCAATGCAAGTTTTTTATCGATGTACGATGAGCAGTGTTGTCCAATGTTTTCACGGAACAAGAGTTTGTCCCCTCCCAAGTCAATCTGACCAGTTGGCTCAGATTGACCTGGGGTCACACAACCTAGTTCTGCTACCCACAATGCAAACTGGTTCACTGGCACCACACTGGCAGCAAACCTTCGGACGAAACTTTTTGGACTCAACCTCGAGAAACACACTGCACATTTGACAGCAATTTGAAGCTCTGGTTACTCTGATGTGCTTCCGGTGTCACTTCCGGTCAGAGCCCGGGCGCGCAGGGTCGCAGCAGCGTTTTGATCCAGGTTCAGCTTTTTCGTGCATTTTATCGCGACGGCCACCCCGAAGCCATGTGCGCTCACCTGGAGAGAGTCCCGCGGCGAAGCAGACGAGACTCAGGCCGAGCGTCGCGAGTATCCTCCACATGACCAGTGCGTTCCTCGGGCGCTGCAACCTACATCGTAAGGACGTGTTCTGACGTGCCTGTGGCGTGCGCGGCTCCACCGCTGAAAACTCTGTCACACCTTCTTCCTCGTTTTAATTCATTTCATCCGAGTACATTTGTGTTACTTGGTACCCGTCACGCATCGTGGGTTATTGGGTATTGCTGGCTGAGCGCAGGGTTGGGTTGCTGCGCACATCGGGCGCGGTGCGTGGTGCAGGAATAACGGCTCCGTTGGGCTTTATGCAGTGGATTAGTCTCTTACGAGACTCTGAAAAGAAAACGAGTGAAATATCCCCGTCATCTCTTCACCCATATCGCAGAGCGGACGGGTTGGTTGGGTTCATGATCACCTGCAGGTGGGTCGAGATGAGGGGTGTGGGTTGAGCCAGGATCTCCGTGACCCCGCAAAACAAGAAGCAGTGCTCAAGGCAACTGCAGTGCGAAGTCCCTTGCAGCGTTGGTAATGTCGTCAATTCTTCCTTGTTCATCAATTCTTCCTTGCCCTCCTTGCCTTCCACCAGTCATGCTGCATGCTATCTATGGGAAGGGGGGGGGGTCTGGCCCAGGGGGATCTGGATAGGGGGGTCTGGCTGGGTGGGGGGGTCTGGCTGGGGGGGGGTCTGGCTGGGGGGCAGGGGACATTTCAGTCCAGCTGCCATATACTGCATTACCACATGGTGCTTCGCCCTGAAGGGACTTCGCACAACGAGCATGAAAAGTCATTGGATGTTTGTTCAATCGTCGGAGTCCCCCAGCTGACCTCAATCAATTCTTTTCTGAGTCACAGGACAAAGTTTCTCTGCAGGGAGAACGACAGCTCCAAATGAGAATGTCAAAGCTGTCGTTCCGATTTAATGGACGGGACCAACGGACGAACGTCAAAACGCGAAAACAAGCTCAACCCGGGTTTGTTCAGTGTATTCGTGTGCGAACCGAACGTTTTGTGCTTTGCAGTCTCTGTGCACAACCCTTTCAAGGGAGGAGCGCACTTTTTGTTGGTTTCTGCTGACACCACTTTCAGTTTCGCAGAAGCTCAGCTCCTCAATTGCCGCAGCGGCTGTTGCGGTCTTGCTTTGTTTTGAATGGAAATATGAAATTTGGGTTGAAACAGGTTTCTTGTCGTTGTTTCAGTGGAAACCACACTCGCAGCAAAGTTCCACCTGACACTTTCTGATTGAAATCAGTTCGAGTAACCGATCACGTGTGATTTCCAAAAGTGACGAGCATGACGTTCTGCCACTGCACGGAACTTGAAGCTCCCAGTTTGTGGGATCCAAGATTCTAGGGGGATCCAAGTGAAACACCAAACGACGGTTCAACGCCCTGTGCCAGTCAGGCTTCACTGAACACCTCGACTGCTTATGTGTTTGTACACACACATACATGTTCAGGCTCAGCACAGTAAAACCTACACAGTGACAAGGCGGTGTGACCCTCGTAATTTGCCAGATCATATGGCACCTCCTGAATTGCTCCTTCGGCTGTGAGATGCGCAAAGGGAAGGTGTGCGAGCAGCCACAAGCCTCGCCACTTTTTGCGGATCAATCTTCAGTTTCCAATGATGGCGAACGTGTTTTATTCGCATTCAACATCAGTTTGACGTGAATTCCGAGAACCGACGGTGCTCTCCCCCGTGTGCACACTGAGGGTGTGTCTCGGCGTTCCTCGGTTGCGCCCGGTCCATCCTGTGCAGTGACATCAATGCGCACAAGACGAAGATGCAACTGCCTCAACACCCAGCTGACGTGCTATTCTTGACACGGCTTGTAGCTTCGGGGAGCTCGTGTCAACCAAGACTCGCACAACCGCGAAGGAATACGTGAAAGAACACTCGCAGTCGAAAACCTTGTTCGTTTGAGCTGGGTATTTTTTCTGATCTGTTGCACGCCGCCAGTGGAGTGAATGAACCCTCCTCCTGCTGCAGTTCGGTGGTGGAAGGACAAATCTGCAGACGACCAAAGCAGAGAAAAACCTGTCCTCGGAGATTCTCAACAGAGTCCCAAGTCGACCTTCGTGGGAATCTGCTCTCAGCTCTTTTATATTCCACCAATTTCTAAGAACCTTGTCTTTTGTGCAGCGTGAGTTTGATATCACAAATTGGCATTCGCAATGCAAATATATTGGCTCAAGATGCACATTCAGTCACGCCAATCCCCAAAAGGTGCCAAACACGCAGAACGTGACGAGCCAAGACCTGTGTGTGTCCTCTTGCATCGAAGAGCGTGTTGAGATTCCTGTGCGGGAGCGAGGGCGTCTGACTGCAAAGGAAAGAACATTTCGTTTCGCAATTTCAAAAGTGTGGACGCTGACTTTTTTGGAAAGTCTGCACGAAAGTCTGCAGAAACTTTGTACGTTTGATGTGTTTCACAATGGAACTGTTTCATTTGGCTCTGTTCCATTCGATGCATCTTGCGGTTCGTTCCTGGACAGGCAAAGGTCTGATGCTGCTCTCAGACAGATCAGAGACCGGAGCAGGAGTGGAGCCGAGTGAGGGGGCCACTTCAACTGAAAACCTTTCTCCTCGCCAGAGCTGCGATGTGAGCTGTGGCGCAGTACCCGTAGACGTGTACTCATACGTGAACGCAGCGCTAAGCGCATCCAGTGAGAAGCAGGCCGAAAAAAGGCGACAAAACGTTCAGATTGAGAAGGCTTGAGGAGGACCCCCCCGGATCAATGGCGGGAGACAGAGACAGAGACCCCCGCGACGGAGCAAATCCGCAGCGACAACACGGGATCCACTCCGCAGCGCGATCCATTAGGATTTCAGTTTGCACCGTGTCCGCGGATCACGGGGCGACGAGACGCGCTGATCGATGCTCGACTCGGGTGAGTCGCGCGGCCCGCTTCACGCCGCGTCCGTCGCCTGACGCTGCGTGCTCGACCCTCCGTGCTCGTACAGTAAGCAGCCCGCGTCACGGAAGTTGCTGTGTGCGTTTGTTGCAACACGTACGTTGGGTTCCAACGCAAGTCAAAAGAGAGATAGAGGATTGTAGACCGAAGATCACCACCTTTCTGCGTCACAGTGACGGTAACGCAAGGAGATCGAGCACGGGCTGCGGACTGAAGTCACTGGGCAGATGCGACGCGTGGCGCATTCGGTGTGGATCCGGCATCACAAGGGATAATTATACGTTGTTGGTCTGTCTCCAATTGACGCTCTGTTCCCAGAATGGAAGGATCAGTGTCTTCGATTCCCGTAATGACACAAGACGAATTGGTTCGTACGCATCAGAAGAAAATTTCCGCGGTCAATGATGAAGTCAATGGCGAAAGCTTCTCACCGTGAAGAATGTTGAAATTTAATCATGTCTGCCCTCGGGGAATGTTTGTCTTCTCGTTTCACGGGATGTTTCACTTTCGCGTCCGGGGCGATTGGCTGAGTCCACAGCGGATCGATCTGCTGCACCTTTCATGTTACCTGGTCCGCCCCGGGCGCGCAGAGCGGCAGCTGCGCACACGGATCAGCAAATGCGTTTCTTGTCTGTTTTGTTTTGCGCGACGCCTCTGAACAAAGCAGAGATCTGCGGCTGGAGTGCCAAAACACCCTGAGGGATCCAGATATAGACCATGCAACCTCTGAAAGCAACGTTTCTGTTGTCAGGTGAGGCCTTACATTTGTTACGTTGAAACTTCAGGTTGGACCCTGCCTGCAGTCACGCAGGCGCTGTTACCCCAGCCATGGATCTACAAAAGCAGCCAGGGACAAAACAGTTGGAAACCATCCACAAACTCGACCCACTTTGGACAACAGGAATTTTCTGCCATGAAAGCGAGTGAAGTGGGGCGGACTGGCCGGAGCGCATCAGGCCAACAGATCCGGAGATGCGGAGCCCGAATAAGGGAATATGGAGTAATCACGGTAAAGCTGCTATCAACAAGCCCCAGCTCGGGCGCGGGTCACCCGGCCTCGCCCCCGCTCATGCTTCATGCACCCGTATCTGATTTTGTCTCCCGAGGTCAATATTGCACCATTTCATTACCGAGGCATTTGATAGTGATAGCCTCCTCCCCGCGCCCAACAGACTCGCTTCGTCCTGCAAGTGAATGTCTACAGGAATGTGCACATGGCAGAGCGGAAATTCGTTTCAAACTCTGCAACAAAAAAGCAAATCCAAGGCTCAAGGACTTCTCGTTTTGTTTTTGCTGAATGTAATTCTTGAAGATAAACGCTTGCCCCCGAGAACGGGTTCTGTGAAATGCGTTTTTCTCTCGTTGCCCCTTTACAATGCAGTGCGCGATCATCCATGCCAAACAAGACAGAATAATCGTCCTCCGTGGAGTCGGTTGACTTCTTCTTTCCGCCGAACAGAAGCGTCTGTCTTCGTAAACAGTCTCCGCGATCCATAAATCGACTGTAGTTGCAGGGGCAAGATTTCACAATAGGAAATTGATCTGGCACTAATGAAAACGAGTTGCTCATCTGATTGTCTGGGCAACACCTTTACAGAGGAAGCAATCTCATTTGGAGAGTCGCAGCAGCAGTCGATAACAGACCATGCGGCCAGGCGCGTCCGCCCGTCCGTCCCAGCCGCCTGACTCCATTGTACTGCAGACGTTATTTTGAATGGATTCGTTGTTGGTTCATTCCTGCTGAGAATTCCAATCTCCTGAGATCTGAGCGATATGGACAGATGCATTTTGCCAAAAGAGTGGTGGTTATAGTGTGCCTTTGGCGGATCCATTTTAACACCCATGTTTGCAAAAAGATTTCTCCTGGTACTTGGTAGATCTACAATTGTTTTGTGGTTCACGTTTTTTTACAAGCAATGTTCTTTTCAAAACTGCCCTTCTCGAGGAGAGTACACTAGTCAGCGACGGATCAGGCTTTCTCACCCTTCCTGGATCTGTTGGACGACATGGCGCACGCATCGCGATCACGCCAAAAACTGGTCTGGCTGGTCTGGTTTCAAATTGAAGCATTGTGTGGGGCCCATTCTTGCCATGATTTCTGGAATGTCCTTGTCTTTAGATGGACACCGCACATTGCACGAAGCTCATGAGTCCCGTGTGACCAGTTAACGTTGCGAAACCCAACAAAGCTGGGCCAGGAAGGACTGATTCTGCAGGAAGATTGTTCCCGAGTCCTGGCATCACAAAAGGGCCTCTCCATGTTTGTTCTCAAGTGTTTTAGTCCAGAGGATCTACGAGCCCATCTGTGTCAGGTCCACTCCTCACCCCGACCCTGGTTCCGTCAGAGAAAACGCAGCCATGACAAGTGTAATTGATCCTGTTGTTTTGCATCGGATGTGTTGCCGCCAAACAAATGCAGAGGAACACAAAGGTGCTGCTCCTTTTATCCTCCGTCGCTGCACCTGTGGCACAGCCTGCGATGTTTCATTCACCTGGTTTGCGAGACGCTGCTGCGGTTTTTGTCAAGGAAGATTTGTGAACTTGGAAATTGTAATGAGCGAGCGTTGAAAAATGCTCCAGACGAACGAATTGTTTCTCAATGTCCGAACACATGCAGAAGGTGGAGATATGCGCACGGCGCTCACATCTCTGCCTTCGAGCTGTGATACAGCGCGGACTCCTACATCAGGGGTGGACAGACCTGTGGGTCTGTTCTGTTGATGTCTGCAGGTGGGACGTTTCTTCAATGCTGACCTTTCTTTGGCCAAGTGTGACAGGGAGACAGGACAAGTCTTCAGAATGGCCTTTGAAAATTGAAAAGGAACCAGACAAATATATCCCAAAACAAGTTCAGTGACACCTTGTTTGTTGTCTACAAGGTGAATTGTCTGAACCACCCAATGCATGACAACCAACCAGGCCGCCTGGTGAAGACACTGTGGGGTTGTTCTTTGGGGGGGGGGTATTGAACAGCAAACACAGTGAGTGCACTGAAACCCACGGTTTGGTTTGTAAAGAAGAGCAGGATCTTGAGGTCAAGTCAAAACTCTGACTTCAGACCGGAGTCCTCCAACAATAAACCTTCTTTACGTGACGACACACGCTGCAACAGTGGACCCAGGACTTGGTTGCGGGAGCCACACTCCCATGCAGGGGACGGCGATCACAACTTTGAAAATTTTGACTCCCGGCAATGTGACTGAAGACAGACAACTAGGGCTGGTAGGTCGTATCATTTCTCGTGGATTTGAGAAGCGCGCGCATTGTATCCGCCCCTGATTGCCTGGATCTGCAGACACCGCAGTTCAGAAACAACAACGTCTGGTTTCCACGGAAATTCAATATGAAGATGACTGCGCGGTCTCGGGAGGCCGCCTCCCGAGCAGGACCCGTCTGCGCCGAGACAGATCCAATTCGCCTCCTCGTCCGGCCCAGGCTGATTGTGTTTTGGGGCCACGTGCAGCCCCAATTTATTCCTGTTCCAACCGAGCATTAAGTAAATACACTGACACTGATCAAACCTTATTGAGATTAACCTCTCCGCCGGAGCCCGGCAATCTCGCGAGGTTCCTGCCTCTCGGGTCAAACAAGGCGAAGACGCTCGGAGCGGTGCGAGGCCCCATTGTTCTGTTCTTTCTTTTGAGTGGTCAGAGTCAAAGGCTTCAGTTGGACACAATCTGACATTCTGCTCGCTCGTTCTGTGAGCTCAGTTGTTCGTTGTTCGATTTCGCCTGTGACATGGCGTTCAGACGGGAACGAATTTCGGACTGGTTGATGGTCGCGTAGCGGCCATCTAGGTGCGCTCTCAGCTTTAATGTCCACACTTTGGAATGTATGGAATGTGTGGAATTTTGCCAAAATCTCACCCCCATCCATACCCCCTACCTATTCACCCTATTTATGATATTTCAAATTTAGACTTCCAACTCCATCCTTACTAGCAACCTTGGAAAACACTTATAAATTGATGACTGAACTTTTGGAACCTCTCCAGTAGATTTCTATAGCAATGGTGGCTAGACCGACGCGTGACCATCGGGTCCGATTACCGGACTTCCTTGTTATTCAGTTGGATATCACTCGCTTTGGGAACGTTTTCTTTTCCGCGCACAATTTTGCTGGTACTTTGAACGGCGAACTTGCTCAGCTCAACCTTCTGCAAGATTGTCCAAGCAAACTGAAGCTGATCGGAAAAGCGCCGAACATTTTGGGTTCCGCGTGGCCACCGGACACTTCAATCAAAACCCGATCTCCACTGAGGCTGCAAATGAAGAACGTTGTTTTCCGAGATTGATGGAGGCGGTAAATTTCCCGGAAGCGTTCAATACAGGGGGCGCTGATTCAGAATTTGGTCCTCGGGAGGGGGCTGACCAACAAGAGTGGGCGCCATTCTGACCTTGATGAAAACAGGGGGAACTGATTGTTTTTGAGGTCCTGGGTGGCCAGAGCCTGGAGCCAAGGGTTTTCTTGGATATGCCCCTGAGGGGTTCTGGGGTGGTGGGTGGGTGAGGTGGGTGATGGGTGGACCCGCATGAAATTGTTCCTCATCAGGAGAGTGGAGAAGTCGGATTGGGGCGCGCACCGGGGACTGGTCAGAAACCCGATAGGAGCGCATCCAGGACTGGATGGAAAAGACAAAACCCCACAGGGAGAAGCCACCCCCCCCCCCCACATCGAGCTCATTTCCAGTGTGACGAGGGTAAACTTCTACGGGAACCTCGTCCGCAGAAGTGAGTCCGGGCTGATTCGCTTTTGATGACCACTGCAAGTTGTGCTCAACGCAAAAATGCTGAAACTTGAGTTCTCTCACAGGAGACATGTGCAGCAATGCCATTACACAGCCTGGAGAAAAAGAACAAATTGATGAAGGTGCTCACAAACTTTTGATTTAGCACAGAGAAACGCGTGCTTTCGGTCTGAACAGTGGATGGGCAATTGTTGCAGAATTTCCACGCACAGACAGGTCCACGGAGGAAGTGGAAGCGTCTTCCTCTGCGCACTCGCGACATGAAGCGACGCGCACAGATGTCCGTCAGGACCTCGACTTCCGCTTTGAAGCGGTGTAGAGTTCGCGGCGGGGGAGCGGACGCCTCCCGCTGATCACTGACAGCTGATTGCGGCTTATCAGGGGCGTTGTGTCCGGGGCCTCCGGAACCGGCTCCTCGGCTCAGGTGTCAAAACAACGGGCAACAACAACAGCTCAATGCACACACCAATATTTGCACAGAAAATGCGCGCTTGCGCCAGTCTTGTAGTCGCGACCTCAAAATCATCACCCATTTGTTATTCTTCCTGTCTGGACTTTTTCTTCAATGCTGAACAAAAAGAAATTGTTGCTGTTCTGAGACAAAAGAGGATGAAAGCAGCACCGCTGTCTCCTCTTCCATTGCGCAGACACCGCCCTGATACCTGGATGGCAATTATCAGCACCTCAAGAAAGACAAAAAGCGTTGTTGCTCTGCACTTATTGTGCGTTGGATTAATGCATAATTCACTGCAGCGAAGAGGCCTGATTCATTCGTCTTCAGAGCTGCATTAGGACAGAAGGAAAAAGAGCATCGGTGATCAGCTGCGCCGCAGCGTCTTTGTCGCTGTGTTTGAGTTTGATTTAGCGCAATGATAAGAACAAAGGGCCTGGCCTCGCATCATTACACATCGCGTGCATTGCGCCTGACATCTATCCGCCGCATCACGGCGACACGTTGCCTTTGATCGTTTCGACAACGTTAAAAAAATCCACTTTGCGGCACACAAGCGAATTTCCTAACGCACCACTGCACCCTGTGTTTCTACCTAAAAGATTTCATGCTTCTTGGTCTGAGAAATACAGAGTTAATTCTGGCTCGCTGGGGTTGAGTGACTGAAGCTCTGCTGAGTCTGTGGAGAGGAAGAAGCCGCGCGGCAGCTGTCGTTCACATCTGACTGGCTCCATTAGGGATTTTTTCTTCCTTCAAGAGTCCGATATGCAGCTCGGGACAGGACACCAGTTTTACACCGGATGCGTGCGCCGAGCGCTGCGTTTCTGTACACGTCAATGGGTGGTGGGTCGGATGATGCGCCTCTTGTGCAGCAACCACACGCAACGCGTGACGCGTCCAGAATGAAACAGCCCCGTCTCAAATCCGGGTGCATCTCATGCAACATCCGCCTCTCCACACGCACAAGGTCAGCGGACTCATCCCACACGCAGTCGCGAGCGCAGTGACTCGGAGTTTGCAGAATTGGAGAGAAGACTGCAGGTTGAGATGTCTCAATGGCTCTCCCGAGTGGATAATGGAAGTCGCCTGCAGTGTGCAGTCAAGTGGACAAGCCTTGCGCCGCCAAGAAAACGCCTGTCGGCAACAACACGGCAACAGCAACAATGGTCTCCTCCAAAATCTCTGAAAAGAACAAGGACATTTGTCGGATATTTTGAATACCTGAAACGAGAGGAACACAAGCAGCTGCTGCTTTGATTTTGCTGTACTTACGTCACAACGGAACAGAAATAAAGATGTTACGTTTGATTTGAAGAATTCAACCAAGCTTTGGACTCAGGGTGTCTCACTGTCTCAACCAGACAGTTTTTCCTGTGCAGAAGCTTTGCAAGCCAAAGCGTTTTCTTCGTCAAGGACTTCTGGTCATTGGCACGAGAATCTGACGCGCAAGTTTTGTTTTTCTTTGGCAACACTCATGCAGCTGAACATGCAGACGTACTCTGCAGAATCCCCGATTCCCAGCACGTTCACGCTGCTCGCAGCAGCCGACTGATCGTGCAGATCCGGCCGAGAAATAAAAACGTCAGCGAGCCCCCCGCGATAAACAAAGGCCACATTCTGGACCTGATCTCGCGCTTGACGGAGCAGAAAACGTACATCCCCCGCGAGGATTGAACCCATAGAATTATCATTAATCAGTCCTCAACTGCCTGGCTCGTTGCCTTGAGTTGACCAAGGTGAGATGCCACCGTAAGTTATCCGCGGCTGATGTCAAATGCAAGAGTAACAAGGCTGCTTTGGAAATTGGGGATGTCAGTTGAGTTGCATCCGTTCAGGACAAGATATGTCGCGGGTTGTTTGAATGGCAATTCCTCCGGAGTGGGCCCGCCGCATTCGACGCTCTATGGCATCGTGTTCAAGAAACATGGATGCAAACAGAAAAGAAAATGCAAAACCTTTCTCTGCGATGTTGCCGGGGAGGGGGGGGGGAACCCGCACAATAACTTCGCGCAAAATTCAGGACAAGTAGACGAAGGATTGGGAGCACGATTTCTGTTTCCAAAAAATATCAGCAAAACCGATGAGGCTGACGGCCTGAACACAGGGACCTCTGGCCCGGCCCCTCCCAGGGTCGACGTCCGGTGCCCCCTCTGCGCGGGGAGGTTCGTCGCGCAGCGGAGCGTCTCGGCGCCCCGGGTCCCTGGGTCCCGCAGCGCCGCCCGCGCCGCGAGGATCCGGACTCCATTCATGTTTACGCTACGCGGAAGCCTCGCGTACCGCCAGTCAAAACACAAACATCCTCCTGCTGCTGCTGCCTCCCACCCGGGACGGATCTGTGGACGTATTGCAACAGCTGATGCGCATTGCTCATCGTCTGCTTTGTTTTCTACCGTAGAATAATGTGTTGTGCGCAGTCAAATGGGGTGTGTTGTTTTCAGGTTTGCAAATCTTGTGTGCAGATCTCCAGGCTTCGTGGTCATGTTTTGCGAGCTTTGATGGCAGTATATCTTATCAAGTGAGTTTGCAAGGTTCTAATCTCATCTCGATCGTGAACGCGTGCGTGCAGTCATTGCTACAAAGCGCACTATCCATCCAGATCTAGCTCCTATTCATCTCTATAATGCACCTGACACAAAGATAAGCACGCCAAAGTTTGCCAGAAGCGAGGGAATCATTCCAGGTATGACGATCATTGATGGCTAATAACGGATGCATCTCCCGAATTTACAGTCTACACATTCCTGTATTGAAACAATTTTGATAACAGCGGCAGGTGCCCTGAGTGCCTTCGCACCTGAATCTTTTTCTCTGCGTGTCATTCTGGATGGAATTGCTCCTCCGGCGGGATTGGCATCTTGAAACGAACCGGGAGCGAGGTGTTCGTGTTCCAGCATAAGTTTCATTTCCATTTTTATGGGAGAAGAGATCACTTTGCTTTTTATTGATTGAGCCTTTAAAGGGCGGTATGGAGGAGGCGAGTGACGAAATTTAGACCCTTCATGCTGATGCGGCTTAAGGTGATTTCCTGCGCTGAATATTGTGCTCGAGCGGGCAGAAAACAAGTGTCAGCTTCACCGTTTCCTAATGTCCATCAAGAATTGCATTTGCAATCTCCACTCTCAGCTGCTGCTGCAAGGTGGCTTTCACAAAGCCGAGGAGATTTTCCTGTTTTCCAGTCGCGTTATAGTTTTCAACATTGATGGATTGAAAGAAGATGAAGAAAGATGAGTTGTCGCTTTTCGGTCTCGGCGCTTCGCTACAGTTTTTGTTCTGAAGTGCGCAGCTTCCTGTTTGAAGGAATGAGCAAAAACAAAGCGTTGCGAGAAAATCAGAGGGAAACTGGGATAAAAAGCTGTGGTGTTGGCATTTCTGAATCTGCAACGAAAAACAACAAGAAAGGCGGATCAAGACGCCTGTGTTTCTTCGCCTCCCACCACCGCTGCAGATGCAGGATGGAAATCTTCACGCACTCTCAAGACACCGAGGTAATGACGGTGGAACCACTGATGCCGAGCGGCGGTGGCGGCAGCAGCTCCGCGCTGCAGACGCGGGGAGTCGCTGAGTGAGTGAGAGAGTGAGTGAGTCGGGCCGCTGAAGCCGCTTCATTCACCAACTGCGCTGCGAACCAGCTGCTCCGGGCACAACCCGCCGTCTCTTCTCGCGGCCCGGACACGAAGGCGCAACGCCAACAGAACCAGCGCACTGGAGCGGACGCACGCACTGAGAAACAGTAACAAAACAAACGGGATAGAAAAAAACTTGTCTGAACTCTGGGATTTTGTCTGCGGATGACACTCGTCGGGAATCTTCTGTGCTCGTTGTGAGGTAAGCTGTTCAGGGAATCTGAGGTTCTTCCGTGGGAGCTGCTTCGGAGAACAAGTTTCAGAGAACTATCAGAAAAGTTCCCAAGGACTTTTGATTGTTTTCATTCAGCTGCATCAGAAAGAAATGTAGGATCCACTGAGGAAGTGTGTAACGAGCGAACGCAGCAGATGAGAAGGGAGTTGCAGAAGCAGATCAAAAGTTGCAGACTGCAGTTTTATAACGTGGTAACGGCCGGTGTATTTATGCAGCTGCGTTAAAGGGCAGAATGTTCGTAATCAGTTCCTCTGAGGAGGATGAGACGGTTCTGCGGAGCCTGGTTCTCTCAACATCCCGGAGAGGAAAACAAATCCGCCATCATCTGGATCGGGAGGAACTCTTTCATCCGTGTTTCATCCAGGCTTCTGCGAGGAGAGTCTGTTCTTTGCTTGTTTCACGTCATATTTCGGGCCACACTGCGGAGCAGATATGAGTAGCGCAGACATACTCTGTGCAATCGCAGATCCCCCCTCGAATGACAAGCTACAGGCGCGTCTGCGAACAGGCCAGCTGGCAAAAATTGCGCATTTTGCGTGATTGAAAATTGTTGAGTTCTGGGGCGCAGATGAAGAGGAACAGATGCGACGTGCTCGTGCGGCTCGGAGACGGTTTGTCGTCCTTTTGACCAAACGACGAACTTCCGCCTCAAGCGCATCTGAAGTCAAGTGAGAAAAAATTGGTGGTTTGGGGGGGGGAGGGAACAGTGTGATGTATTCCTGCAGAAAAATAATTTCGATCTCCGGAAAGAGGTATCGGAAGAACAACCTTTACGTGTGTTTCCTTTGTTTTCCTTTGTGTGACTTGATGAATAGGAAGAGTTGATCTTCCTGATGTTCATGTCTGTGTGTTTGGAAACGCGCGAACAATGCGCAGCTGGGTTCGCATTGAATACAGCTGGGTTGGCACTGAATGTTTTCACCTGCTGCCAGTCGCTATGATAGGGTTTCGTAATTGTGGCACAAAACAATGCTGCATTACACTGAGTAAGATCCATGTACAGCACTCCGGTGCGCGATCGATGGAGCCGCCCCTGAGGGGTCCTTATCCTCGTCTGTCGTCGACATAAATTCTGCGCACTTTGATCGCAGTCAATGTGTGATCTGGATGGCTGTGGGCAGCCACGACGCAGCGACGCCGCCTCCGATACTCTACGAGCGGTGGATCTGCATCCATCCACTCTCCTTCGGTGGAGAAGGAAACCTCGCCCCGGGCCTTGCGGAGTGACACCGCATCCCCCTCCCTCCCCCCACCCGCCACCTGAATCGATGATTTGGAATCGTGCGGCGTTTACAAAGCGACGGCAGCAGCGCGAGGATGGATGAGGCAGATTGGCGGGATTAGCCCGGGTGGGGACTGTTTGATCTCGCCGCCAGGTGAGGTGATCAAAAGGTGATTACCTTCGCATTGATCCACTCCAGTTTGTCCAATCGCATTTGGATAGAGCGGAAAACTCATTAGTGAAATTGGATTAGAGTTGCCAGGGAGGAACCGCAGACGTTGCCGCAGACCTGGGTTTGTCGGGGAAATAACACATGAATCTGTCCATGTCGTGAGTAAAGTCGCACCAGCCCTGGAACACAGGGTCGGAGGTCAGAAAAATAGCGCAGCGTCCACAACAGAAGTCTGCAGGCATGGGAACGCGTTTTTGTTTTTCTTCACAATTTTCATGAACGTCTGATGTTGCCACTTTCTGCACAACAAAAGTGCTCGTTTCACACAATTTTCGTGTCTGGCATCTGATAGTTTTCCCAATGCGCTGCGTAAGACGAGTAGACGTAGGGAAAAGCCGCGGGATTTGCATGCAAACTGTGTTTGACCAGTGAGACAATGATACGAGTACAACGCGTGAGTGGGCGGCGTCTTCGCAGCAGAAGTTGCTCGCCTTTCCGAGCACCTGCTTCTGATCCTCAGCGCGCACTTCCCCTGTAAGTGGTTTCAAAGGGTGAGAAGTGCGAGTTCTGTGAGAAGGCGCATCCTGTGCGGAGTAAGACACTCTGATATTTACCCACCACATAAAGCAGACAGCGTGTAGGTTGTGGAGCAGGGTTTCCCACGAACCCACGTGCCCTCTAATAACCCCACGTGCCGGGGGTTGACCCCTACACGCCCCCCGCTGGCTCCCTCCTCCCTCCACCTGCCCCAGCGCCCGCCAGTTCCGGTGCTGCCTGCAGCGAGCATTCCTCATCACCGTAACCACGGCTAAAAGGCAGGTACATCCCCCAAAGTGCACCTGTCACTTCGCAGCATAGCGCGCACAATGAATGTTCACTACTCAACACTCACTCGCAAACGCGTAGACGCGGTTCGCTTCGCCAAAATTACTCACGTATCCAGTTTCGTTTCTCTGACAGTTTCCTCGGAAACTGAAGGCGAAGTCTGCATTGTGCAGGTGGCTCATTGCAAGAAAGCTCCCAAACATTGAAACTTGTTGCGTGTTTCTGCCATCAACAAAGCTTCAATTGATGCATTTCCCTTGTGTTTCAGGTTGATCCTTTCACGAAGAGGAAACGGCGACGCTCGCATTGCGACGCAGATGAACAACAGGAAAATGGGTGCAGCGGAGTGGACGACGTGTGTCTTTGCTCTGGCCCTCTCCCTCTCTGGTGAGTACCTTCCACTGGAGAAAGACGTGCCTTTTTGTACCCAGGAAAGAACCCACTAAGACTTGAGGTGCATCTTCCACACGGGTATGAGATTGCCATTGACTTGGGTGCGACAAAAGCGCGTGAGTACGTTGCTCCACACAGCACTGAGACGCACGCGCGTCGACCCGACGGCTGCGGAGGAATCGCGTTGAAACTATCGTACTCGTCAGGGCGACAAAGCGTTCTGACAGGGTTCTCACACTGGCTCCTGTGAAATCACGCAGTGGCTTTTGAGACCTTTGGTTGAGAAAAGAGTTGTGTGATTGAACAGGAACCACTTTTGTTTGGCGAAAACCCATTTGATGCACACGACAGATTCTGTGATCGCAGAGTTGTGGAACCTTGTGTTCCCGAGTTTCCTTCAAAACAACACTGTGAGAAATGAGGAGGTCCCGCGAACAAGTGCAACTGTGGCAATCTTGGATCTACACCTCAGAATCAATTCATGTAGCCTGATCTCAAACTCCAGATCTAGCAGGCGGGGGCTCGCCCCTTCCCCTGAAAAAAAATCCCCAACCGCAATCCAGGATCTGCTGGAGAAGAGCTGTTTGCAGATTAGACACAAAGGTTACACGTCTACTCGGGTAACTGTCTTAGAACAGGCAGCACCAACAGCTCCGGTGCCACGAGTGATCCGTCGGGCCGTCAGTGCGCGTCGAAACACGGCGAAAGGTCGGCTTCGCTGCGGAGAGGAGGCAATGAGCTTTCACGGTTCTTCTCCGGCCATCATCACTGGCCTGATGTGAGAGAGAAGTGGCGTTGTCTGTAGCACCAGGTGTCGAGCTGCGCGGGCTGGATGAGGCGGGAGCGCGGAAAGGCCTAAAGACCTTGATATGTGACTCTCGTCCAAAAACTCAGCTTCAAATGATTCAGCAAAATGCGTCTGCAAAATCCACAGTGAGATCGAGTTTGTGAATTGAGAGATGAGGGTTTCAGTCCCGTGAGACGCACCGGCTGAGTTTGGCGCGTGTCCCACAACAGGTCAGAGTGGCATCTCGAAACTCCGCAGACGAGTTCACGGTCTGGAAAGGCAACATGTGACCCACTCCCGAGCACCGAAGGCCTGAAACATTACACATCAGAGGGGTGGCCCAATTGCGTGTGTCACTCTCAGCGTGATGGTTTGTGCAGAGCACTCACCTGCGCCACGGGACATATATCCAGGATGTCATCTCTGTCTCATCAAATGGCTTTTTGCATTTTTGCGTTCGAACTGTGCCCCACGGAGAGACAGTTGCTGTTGAGGAAAAGAATATGAAGCTGACTCGGTTGCTGTTGCAGATCGGCCATCTGAGCTGGGATGGTTCACGAGCTGTGAACCACCCCCGGGAAGCTGAACTGAATCGTCCACACCGTGGGTGAACCAGGGGGTGAACTGAACGTCCTAATTCAGGGATGAACTGAACCTCCCACTCTCTGCAGGATGCCCCACCCCGAACATAGACAGGGAAAAAATGGCAAAAGCGCTTTTTTCACCAAGTTCTGCATTGAGTTCCTCGATACAAAAACAAATTTGTAATCGGATTTCCTTTTTCCCCTCAGGGATAAAATTCGCGCACAAATTTCATTTGCCCGGGATTGCCCTGGCCGACTGGAAGAAATGGATTTCGCTCATATCTGCACACGATCAATCAGCATTTTCTTCATGGCAGTCCCATTGTGTTTCTGTCCAATGCCGTTTTCCATCTGTGCAGAGATTAGCTAATAAACATTGTCCTATGGCTTCTGTTACCTGGGGCAAAGGACCCAGACTTTTCCCTCTCTTTCCCGCCGCAGGGCTTCTCGGTGACCAGGCGGCGGATTGAACGAGCCAGATCGCGGCTGCTCTGCCATAATGGACACCTGACGCCGCTAATTTTCCTCCTGCCTCACACAGTTATTCTTGCTGAGCTGCTGCTGCCTTCAATGTTTTTTGCTTTGAAAATGTGATAAATCGCGGCCAAATGAAGGAATCTGAGGCTGCTGGGCGGGGCTGGGCGGCGCGGGGCTCTGAGGTTCGAGCCGTTCTCCCCGCGTCGCCGGGGGCCTGCGCCGCCATATGGGATTTGACCGTTCACGGTGGCCCTCATTGCAATTTCTGATTTCCCTCACTTCTTGATTGTTGGTTCTTGAATTGAGCTTTCACCAGTTTTTCCTTCACGGCGCCACGAGGAGTTGCGCAGAAATCAATTCTGCGGAGACGGCGACGCGTGTTCTCCGTGCTCAACGGGGCCGAATTCACGATGTTTGTCCAACAGTTCACACACTGCAGAGAACGCTCACTCAAGCAAGCGACGCCAACACACAAACTCCCGGCAGATCTAAAATCTTTACTTTGATTCAGGGAAACGGAACACACACACACAAAGCAGAGCAAAAAGATCCATATTGACGAATTTATGGGTGTGTTCAAAAAAGAAACATTTGCCTTTCTGAACAAGTAAAAACTGAAGCGTCACAAAGGTCTTTTGGCGCACAAGGCATTGTCAAATAAACGCTTTCACTGCTGCTTTTGTCACACGAATGCTTTGACGAACTTTTTAAATCGCTTTTTATTTCAAAATTCGGAAGTTTCTGTCCTTTGATGCAGAGCGATCAAACAGACGCGGAGTTCGAGTTCAGTTTCAGTTTACACTCGTGTGATCTTCTTGCAGCAAAGTTGTGGAATTATTTCATTCAAATCTCTGCAATGTTAATGAGTCTACCACGAATTGAAAGTCTTTTGATTAATTTTGTTCGTGAACAAAAATTCAAGTTTTGAGTGAGATTTCTCTGGCTCAGACGTTGCACTTCCACACATTCACTTCAAGCGAATCCACAAGATCTGAGAGTAGGACCCACCCCACAATTTACATTTTGCTTCTCACGTGTAAAGCTGTTCGAAGGTTGATCTTGAGCCTTTCATTGTCAGACCCATGGATCTTGGTGGAACGTCCCTGTGGCCACGAGAATTCCCATCCGAAATTGAACGTCTCTGCGTCACTTCGTTGTGGCACTGCGATGGCACTGCAGTTCAGCCTGACGCGAGTTGAGTCCATGGAAGTGGTGACAAAGTTTCCTTGTTGGTGTCTGCAGCGCGACGTTCACCGACGCCTGACCTGTCTGTTGCAGCGCGCGCGGTGGAGATCTGTCAGACGGAGACGTTCCGCGCGTCGTGCGCAGAGGACGAGGTCATCATGATGACGTCAGCCATGTACGGACGCATGAAGCTCGGACGCTGCGTCGAGGTGAGTCTGTCTGTCTGTCTGTCTGTCTGTCTGTCTGTCTGTCTGTCTGTCTGTCTGTCACTCACACACTCACTCACTCACTCACTCACTCACTCAGTGGCACAACCACTCACCCGCTCAGCCGTGCACACGTGCTGCAGCCTGCATGAACCAACACTACGAGTACACACAGGACTCCTCAATTCAGCGTCATTCATACAGCCAAAACAGTTTTCTTGGGTGGATCTTCTTCTTCGGGTGGAAAGCTTTCCGCTTCTCTTCATCCACAGACGAAGCATAAGATTTCTCGGTGCCTGTGCGACAGCTTTGGATCACAACGAAGCAACATCTGCAGTGTTTGTGCCCATCTAATTGGAAACGTAGTTGGAACGTCAGTGCGCATGATATCCGGGGTCCGCTCTGTGTGGAGAACTTCATTAAGCCTGGCTTCATAGCTCACTCCAATGGCATCAAGGACTTGGCCTGCAATTGAGACGGAGCCCAATAGGGGATAATGATGGATTTGTGTGAACGCGTGCTGCGACAGGCTGCACAAGCTTTAATCTCCCCATCAGGTCTCCAGTATTAGTGTAACAACATAATTGTCAAGCCCACCTCATGATCACAGACTCTGCCCAGGGGGACTGAAGAGCTCGCCTTGCTACGTGTACTTGATGCATTAAGAAGCGCTCGTCTCAAATAGCATCAAATTACTGTTATTTCCTCCGATATTTAGTTACAAAGCAGCTCTGAGTTATGTCAATCAGCCGCATTTTGTGCAGCGGTTGGGTGGATCAGGTGGATCAGGGTAGATGAAAAGAAAATGACCTGTTGCCATGGTCATCGTATCTGCACAGTCTGCTACGTGTGGCTTCCAAACGAATCTTTTGCGAGAGCCTTGGTGACACCAGACTCACGACCGATCTTGAATTGAGCTCACCGGACCCGTGTTCGTGTTTTCTCGCCCCGCGCTGCAGACGGACTTCGGCTTCATCGGGTGCGGGGAGGACGTGCTGCCCGTGGTGGACGGGCGCTGCTCCGGCCGCCGCGCCTGCGAAATCCGCATCCCCGACGCCGACCTCGACAACTTCAAGCCGTGCCTCGGGGACCTCACGCGATACCTCGAGGCCGACTACGAGTGCATGAAAGGTGCGTCGTGAAAGCGTGGGGATGCAGGGGTCATGGGGGAGGGCCCACGGACCCAAACATCATCACCCCAAACAACATTTGATCCAGCCTCGTCCAACGCATATTTTGATTGACAAGAAGAATTTGAGGCTTCCCTCTCGGACTGTACTGCTTGACGCAAACACCTACAAAAGGCAACAAAAGTCCGCAAAGCAATGCCGGAAAACTTGGTTCTGTTTTTCTCTGCAATCTTTTGCTTTGTCTGAGCGTAATTGATGTTCCAAGAATCTCCGAGCTTTTTCATTTCTTTTCTTGAAAATTCGTAATGTCATAAAAAGTCATTTCTCATTCGCGATCGCTCTCCAATGCGGCATCACCCAATGCAGTTGTCTCAAACAATCACCCTCCTGTGAATAATCTCCCGGCCATTTCCAAGGCGAAAATTTCCCCAACAGCATCCCCCGTGATGGAGTCCCTAGGGCCGCGCGGAAATGTTTGACGAGCAGCGCTGCGTCACTTTAATCCCTTTAAATTTTAATCCATTAAAATTGCAGTTGTGTCAGCGAATAAGCAGCAGTGCCAGGCGTCGTACGCGATCCAGGTGCCGGGGCCGCACGGCTTCCTCTCGAGCGCCGTGACGGCGGCGACGGGCTGCGGCACGTCCTATCACCCGTGGGTCATCGAGGTGGCGCCGACGCAGCGCGTCAACGTGACGCTGTTCGACTTCTCGGCGGGCGCGGCGCCGGCGGCGGGCGGCAGGGTGGTGCCGCCCGGGACCTGTCGGGAGTACGCCGTCGTGAAGGAGGACGGAGCACGCAACGTGGCGGTGAGTGCGGCGCATGGTGCGCGGGGACGCGAGGAGGAAGGGGGGGGGGGAGTCAACGCGCCTTGGATTTTCACGAGCACGTCCCCGTACAAACTCATGTAGAACTCGCGCTGGATGTTTTATTCGCATTTTCTGCAACACAAGTCTCTTCACTTGACAGGTGTGTTCCCAGCAAGAGAAGATCACTCACGTCTACACGTCTCTCACCAACAAAGTCGAAATCCAGATCACAAATTTCAGAAACCCTTCTGATGTCTTCTTCTTGCTGAGATACGACGGTAAGGAGATCTTTTGTGAGTTCGAGATATTCACTCACGGTACGCCACCCACAATAGACAGACGCTTCCTTCACAAAGAAAGTCGTTCTCGCTCCTCTGAGCCATTTCCTCTTCTGAAACTCGATTCACACGTGTTTTGTGATTCTTTGCATCCCTACACGCGTCAGTGGGAGACGGTAGCGCCCACGAACTTGCGTCCGGCAAGACTGAGACTCAACGCGTGACGCACGCATCCTGTGTTTGCCCCCTCAAGCTAAACGACAGGGCCTCTCTTTGACAGCGATCGGCTGCGAACCCCCGTCGCGGCCGGAAGACACGTGGATGAAGGTGGACAACCAGCACGTAACGATCGGGTGCGCGTCCTCCGAGCAGACGTGGCGACTCAAGTGCGTCGACGGCAGATGGCGTGGGGATCGCGGTTCCTGTTCCGGAGGTACTTCCGGCTGTTTGTGGGAACAGCTTCTTCTGTTTTTTGTGACTTTGAGATGAAGTGGGAATATTGTCGCGTCAAACAGACCACAAAAGTGTTGCGGATGCAGGATTGAGGTCAGAGGCCCAAACATTGGACAAAAATGAACAAAGGAAAAGTGTCAGGGTGAGGAGTTGTGTGGGTGGGGTTAGTGACCGGCAACGCCTCTTGGGCCCCAAGGATCCGCCGGAGCTGGTACTTTCTGTGTGGTTCAGCTATAGTGGGCGTTTTGCCAATCAAGAGCACCGCTTTTCAGCCCGACAATTGAAGACAATTAAAGTCTACTTGTTCTGAGCAAACCAAGATCCCGTGAGTCTCAACAATCCAGGTTCCTTCCATTTCGTGCCTTTATGTTCCTACTGAATCATATTTAATGCAATACAGACCCATTTAGTGCTGCGAGATTTTCAAATTTTAATGTGATTTAAACATTAAGTCTGATAGCATTAGCTTTGGGTGCATCTCTGTCAGCGCCGTCTGAATGCATGGGAACGATTCCCACAAAGAGACACAGCGGAAACGGACAGCCTCACAGAGCAACGCGGGAAAGACTTCACACGAACTCCTCTTGAAAGGAAAGTCATGATACAGGCACAAGAGGAAAGTGTAATGTTCAGCTCCTCAGCGTAGATCTACTGCACGCACCCACGGCCTGTTTCACACTGAATGCGTTGCGTTTCGCTTGTCTTTGGGCGTTGCGTTGCGCTGTAACGTCCATTGACCTGAACATGGACGCTAAGTGTGACGACTCCAGTGCAAGCGGGAAACAAACATACAAGAGCTCATTGACGTGGAACAGTCCCATTCGCATCCAGTGCGAAAAGGAGTTATGAACAGAGTCTACACACATGTTTGTGTTCCGTTGCAGCTGCGGCGGACGCGAGCGTCATGCGGGACGGGTTCGGAGGCTTCATGGCAGCGCTGCCTAATGGTGAGAACAACAACTTTTCAACACACCACCCGTCATCATTGGCCAATATTTCTCCGTGCAATATTCTCCAGAAACGTCCCAGGGAAAATTCCCGCCTTGACACTTGAAAAACGTTCAATGCATCCTTGATGTGATATCACATTTGGTACCAGGGGAGTTTTCTATGCACAACTTAATGAGTCCATTACTTTTCCCCGGCCTGTTAATTTAAGATGTGTTTGAACAGCTCCTGGAGATATAGGAAGTGCTACAACTTTGCGAGGAATTTTTGATCAATCAAATTCCCATTAAGTTTAATTACACTTGTTTCCGCCGCCTGTCAATACGCACTCAGTCCATTGTGATGCAAACAGCTTTCGACAGAAGAACATTTGCTTGAAATGTAATCTCGCTTTAAGACGCGGACGGAAAATCCATATTGGGAACTTCTCGTGTGAGTGTGAACGCCTCTTCCCACGGCGCGGTGTGATTGCAGTGCGAGTGTGTCTCAGTGCACGTGTTTCTCTGCTGCAGGTTACGCCATCATCATCATCATCGCCATCGCGCTGCTCATCAGCGTCGTCATCCTGACCGTCGGGCTCGTGCTCTACAGGAGGTGCGTCTCGCTTCCCTCGTGCGTCGCGACGCTGAGAAACACAAGTCGATTTCCCAGCTTAATTAAACGCAGGGCGACAGAAACAAGCAGAACTAAGAACTGCGCAGAGAAATTGTCTGTCCCCGCTTGGTGGGAAAATGTTTCTATTCGACAAAAAGCGCGGCAAAACAGAAACCTTTTGAGGACTTTTTGTGTTTGAGCCGTTCAGTAATTTTGAGACGCGGACGTCCAGAACACACAGTGCGCCTTTTTTGGAACATCCGCATGAAGTCCCACAGTGCGCAGCTTGGCTTTTGTGTGTGCGGATGTCAAAATGGACGTAAAGAACTGGGTACCAGACGCCCTTGTCTGCAGTGTAAAGATCATGTTGAGTTTACTGCTGTAATTCTGTGTTGTGTCGCCAGTGTGAGAGCCTGCAGTCTGTTGACCAGCTCATGCCGCAGAGTCACTCAGTGCGTGCTCACCGAATGTAATTGCCCTTCCAGACGGAAGCAGAGTAATGGGCGCAACGCGATGCAGCTGCGGGAGCCCTACTATTACGGAAACGGCTCCATGAAGAGCGCCGCCACCATCTACAGCAAGGGCGACCCGCGCGGCTACCCGCACCTCCCGAAGCCGCCCCCTCCGCCGGGCATGCGCAAGGACCCCGCCACGGGGGGCGTTATGAGCGAAAACGAGTACACCTACCGCCTTCGGATGCAGCAGGGCATGATGGGCGGCATCCCTCCGCCCTACTGCCCCAGTGACTTCGACAACAGCCCCAGCTCGCCCCGCCACCCCGTGGAACATATTTACGAATCTCCAGTTTTCGCCCGAAGAAACCGTGATGTGGATGGACCACAGTATTTTGAGCTGGACCCTGATGGAGTTTCAACTTCTAAAGACAGTGAGTCGATGTCCCCGCAGCACTCGGGTGCGTGTATGAACAACGCGGGTCCAGCGCCCATGCCGAATGATCCCAACCAAAACTACAGGATACTGCACGCTGGTTCCACGTAAAGACATGCAGACTGTGCAAACGTGCAAGAGTGGAAAGCAAAGAGTGGAAAAACTGCGGGCGCAGTATCATGGTGTGGGGACTGTCTCAATTGCTGTATTGGCAGAAATCTCTTTGTCTCAAACTTTGCACCTGGAAGACTCAGGAGCCCAACACGGTGATTCCGACACAACACGACTCGCACTGAACGTCAGTTGAGAACAAACACTGAGCAAGTTGGTGGCATGAGAGTGAATCTCAGGTTGTGTTTAGCATTGCAGAAATGAACAGACTGCAGTGTGATTTTCAGACGCGTTGCAGACGTTTTGAATGATTGCGGTTTTGTGTGAGTGTTTCACATGTAATTTATTTTCAATAAATTATTTCCAAACAGCGTTGTGTGCCCTGTTTTGCCAGTCATCTGTTTTTGCCCCTTCCTTTCTCACCACCTTGCACTCTGTGTCTGTCGGTCTTTCTCTGCCCTGTCTCAGTCTTTCAGTCTCTCTCCTGTGGGTGTGGGCTTTGGGCAGAGCAAGAGAGCCGAAATAGAAGTTTGACACTTGTTCCTCCAAAACAAGTTGGCTTGTTGTTTATGACTCGAGAATGTTCACACCATTTGTCGAATGTCAAATGTCGAGGGTCCAAACGAGACTGGTGTGCCAGACTCGAAGTTACGCCCCCTTCGCCGCTCAGGCCTCGCGTTTGGGCCATAAAGCGACCAGAATTCGTGGTCAGAGCAACAGAAGTGCCTTGAGAAAGATATTTATGACTCAAAAACGCAGGGCTTCGGACAACAGAAAATACATTCGTCAGGTCCTCTTTTCGCTGCAATGGAGAAAAAAACAGGAGCCATAGCAGAAACGTCGAATCGGATTGCAGTAATCCAGAAAATGTATGGACAATTGGCGACACTGATTACAACATTTGTCGTTCAATGCAATGAGTGGTCGTCGGGCCGGGGGAAATTTGGTGAGTTACCCAGACAACGGCTTTCCATCATCGGTGCAGCTTCACCCGCCCTGTCAACCGTATCCGCGAAACAGACCTTAATTATCTAATGATAGGCGAAGGTGCTCGAAAAGAGCAAGGTCCATTGTCAACTCCAAGGTCATGTTGGGTGCGCAGGTGTGGACACCGAAGCAGCAGAGGGAATCATTCAGACCGCACGACACAGCGCTCTGCCTGCAGCTGCAATTCTTTGAGAGACAATGGCAGTGGAATGGAGACTCCACTGACCCCACATCGGCATTCTGGTGAACTCCCTCCAGTTTTGTTGTGCAATTACCAACATCAAATTCCCTGGTCTGGTTTTGCCTCCCTTTGTACGGAATCTCACATTGGTCGATGTCTTTTTCCTGACCTGAAGACGTTCCTGTGTTCGACTGACCTGAACAGAACTTCAGATTCAGATGACAAACACCACCACCACACGCACAAGTCCACGGAACACAGCACAGAACATTTGCGTTTTCAGCTCACAGACGACTTTTGCATGCAAACTGTGCAGGACAATACAAGGATCAAGTCACTTGAAAACAAACGAGAGACCCATGTCGTTTCTCGGCTTAAGTAGAGAAAATTGCTCGTTGACTCGGAGATAATGAAGCTGAAGATGGAACACGCCGCTCCACGACACTGCGGGGAATTTCGCTGCATCTCGAGTTGAGGCTGCAGAGCCAGATGGACCGCTTCACGTCGCATGCGTCACGCGCTGAACACACAACCAGGAACGGTGCGTCACACTGGGTGTGTCGGTGCATCCCCGTGACAAAGGGTGTTTACGTCGCCTCGCCCATTGAACTTCACAACGCATCTCGTGTGAAATAAACGTCCAAGAACAAAGAGGGACCAGCACGAAGAAGGGAAAACAGTAGATACGAGCAACAAAGGCGAATGTCGAGGCCTCGCGTGCCGGGCGGTGGGATGACGAACTGTGCGGCTTTGTTGTGTGAGGGTTAATATCGCGTGTAATCATCTCTAAGTGCCCATCCATAACGCCGCAAACACTGTCTTATCGACGGGCGCAAATCACGAACCAAATTGCAAATGTGTTTTATGCTTTGGAACTACGATGCGGACCGCAACCTGATCGTCAATAATTGAGTATTTCTGACATCCCAACACGACGTGAAGACCAAGAAGGTACGAGAATTTGGAGGTCGTGCTTCTCATGTTGCCAGCTCTGCAGGAAATCCTTTTCACCGACACGACGGCAAAACAAGCACAAGTCCGATTCCACTTCGTGTGTAACCCTGATCTGTTCGTTACACTCTCTGCATGGTCCCGTCAAAATTTGCCAAAGGACGGAAAGAAAGAATCCGTGCAGTTTGATGGTACCCAACAAGCTGTACGCTGTCTTTTCCCGACGATAGAAACTTGACCATCACAACCTGCAAGCTCAAGGAAAAGGAAAAAAAAGACATTCTCGAAGATCACCAAGTCCGCGGAGAGACGGAGAGGCGAGCGTGGTCGAGTCTGGAGAGGGGGTAGTCGGAGACCTTTTCATCCCTGATTACACCGATCCATCAGCGGCGCGAGTCGTGTCCGATCACGGGCACCGGGACCTCTGACTCACGGTGCGCGAGTAATGCAATAAAGCGCGACCCCTGCGCCGTGTCCCCAGCCCGCGCGCCGCGCACGGGTTAAAAACTAATTTCAGGCTCAATTTATCAATGTTCACATTTTCCTGCTTTTCTCGTATTGGACAAGCTGAGAAAGTGCGAATCGCCGCTGGTGATGCACGAAAATGGAAACGCTGCTGTGTTTATCGACGCACAAAGTCAAAAGCAGGATCACGGATCAAAGCAGCTCGATGTGGAAAAAGTGAACGAAGGCGCGTGAGTGAAAAAGTTCCTCAGTCTGCATGGACTCAGAATCCAGAGTCCCCACATTTCAGATCCTGGTCACATTGGTCCCAGCTCTTCAACGTAAGAAAACGAACCGCTTCCCAATTCATTCAGCAGCATATCTAATTCATCAGGGGTGCGCTGGAGCGAGGCTATCGGTTGATGCGGGGCGGGCGGCCGCAGCGCGATGCGGGGAGATGAGGCGTGAGCGGCGGCGGGGCGGGGAGCCCGACCCGCGGGGCGCCTGGCCACCCCCGATAGCCGCAGCGCGCATTGTCGTTGCTCAATACGGCCTTGTGCAGAGGGACAACGCAGAGAAGCTGCAGCGCACAAGTGGCACGAGACCTCAATATGCTCGGGTGAGACGTTCACAATTGATATTGATAAACACTCCGGGGGTCAGGAACCATGGCCTCTCACATCACTCGGTTATGAAACGGGAATTCTTCAATAAATTGCTTTTCCTCAATTCAGAAAATGACCGGTTGTGCGCAGGACGGGAAGTGCCGAGCCTGCAGAAATGATCTCTTCGCCAGCAGGAAACAATACAAACTCGTACACGGACAACACATTTTTCAATGCAGATTCAACAACATTGGCTGCAATAGCTGTGTCATTTGACAGCTAGGTATTTCGATGCTAAACTGGTGGGTACCACCAACCTGAGGTGCTCTTGAGATGAAGTTTCTGCGAATATGACTCGAATCGGATGTGCTCTCTACTGTGGTCAAGCATTCGAAAACGTCAGGCCCCGAATGCATCGGAGTGCCATCGAGAAGCCTGGACACAGAACCATCCATTCTTGTCCAGTGCCATAACCCTGAGAAAGCAGGAGAAAGAACCTTTCGCCAGCGCAGTCAAGCTTCCGTTTCTAAATTATGGCCTTTCGGCGGTGGCCAGGAAAGAATTCCATTGACGCCGTGTCACTGATGACGAAAATATATGGACGACTCCTGACATTGATAACAGATTCTGCAATCAAGTCTTGAAAGGTTCTGTTCGACGACTTTTCATTAAGTCAATCCTAATATTGGCAAAGTCAACATGCCTTGACCGGGAAAAGTTTCCGAACAAGGATCCATCTTCGCACCCTGGCTTCGGTTCCAGCCACGACGAAGACATCGTCCATTTCGAAAGGCGCAAAAATTGTCATTTTGAGTACAAGAGCCACAAAAAGCTGGTTTGGGCCAAACTGTTTTGATATTGTGGTCAGGCATTCAAACACGTCAGGCTCCGAATGCATCGAAGTGCCTCGAGAAACCAGAGTTCCTCGGCTGTGAAAAGAGAAAGGATTGAACACGGTGAGAACTCGCAGGTCTATTTGCCACGTACAACGCAAAAGGCACATTCAACGTGCGACATTCGCGGAGAAGATAAATCAATCCCAAGGCTGCAGGCAAACGAGGTGACAGCGACGAAGCCTCTGGGCCTGTTTCACACAGGGCGCGTCACGCGCTGCTTCTCAGACTCCAGACGCAAACGACGACGCAGCGTGCATTGAAGTCCACAGGGAAGCAACGGCAACGCGTGACGCATTCGGTGTGAAAGGCACCCAGAGTGACCTTCTGGTGCTGCCTGTTTTTATCCAGACGAAAGAAAAGTCCTCATTAGAGAACCGGGAAACACATGGCATTCAGACAGCTCAGAAAACACAACTTATGTGCAGGACGAGACACTGTCGCCATGTCAAGTCTTCCACCGTACGATGGTGACAACGTTGTGGCAACGAAGTCTGACGCATTCCAGGGTCGCAGCCAAAGTTGGAATGTGTCAGTTTTGTGATCACAATTCACACGTGAATCCTTCACTCCGCACCGGTTTCCACCTGAAAACCTCACAAAAAGCACTCAAACCCTCAGCTGTGCTTCGTGGTGTCGCTCGCTATGAATCTTCCTGCTTCCAAGAAAGGCAAAAACCAGAAGAAGACGTAGTCCGTGCAAAAACCTTCAATTCTGATGAAGGAAAGCAAGAGGGCTACTGGGCCTGACAGTTGATATCCAGTTGGCGTAATCGACTTTTATCCCTCGTCCCATGAGGTCCGTAAAGAGCTTTAAAACTGACCTTTTCGCTGATTAAATCTATCGGAAAAGTGACCCCGGTACGAGCTGTGTTTCCCGGACCAGGTTCCCCGCGGACTCACCGAAGGAGACCGCCGTGACAAAGCGGCCGACCGCCGACCTTTGTCTCTCGGAAAGACATTACATCTGAAAGTCTTCTTGTTCCGCGGCCATTGGAGACCCCCGCGGGAACAAGTGGGTCATTTGGCCGGCTGGTCCGATGATGAAAATCCTCGGAACGAGTTTGCCTTTCCTGAAGTCCGTGGCCTTGGATGGCCAAGCAGAGCAGTGCGAAACCTTCTTGAGTACATCCAGGCCGCCCCAGGCTTAAGACCCCAGGCTTTGGGCGCCAGGCCCCATGCTCCAGGCTCCAGGCCCTTGGCCCAGGCCCCAGGCCCCAGCCCCCAGGCTCCAGGCCCCAGGCCCCAGGCCCCAGGCCCCAGGCCCCAGGCCCCAGGCCCCAGGCCCCAGGCTCCAGGCCTCAGGCTCCAGGCCCCAGGCCCCAGGCTCTCCAGGCTCCAGGCCTCAGGCCCCAGGCTCAAGGCTCAAGGCTCAAGGCCCCAGGCCCCAGGCCCCAGGCCCCAGGCCCCAGGCTTCAGGCTCCAGGCCCCAGGCCCCAGGCCCCAGGCCCCAGGCTCCAGGCTCCAGGCTCCAGGCTCCAGGCTCCAGGCTCCAGGCTCCAGGCCCCAGTCCCCAGGCCCCAGGCCCCAGGCCCCAGGCCC
>JAAUXT010124309.1_pt1 | contig 29943 bp, 28 predicted proteins | sample 7278171 | NCBI WGS metagenome assembly JAAUXT01 (sample SAMN14350112, study PRJNA611818) | marine sediment metagenome | isolation source: surface marine sediment (1.8m) | place: French Polynesia: Moorea | collected 2018-08
GCATTTCTTGCTATTGTATGTGCTCTTGGAACACTGTATGCCCTTGGAACACTCATTCTTGCCCTTGGAACGCTTCATCGGCCAATATTTGGTTGCGCGCAACATCTAGTTGGATTTTATGTTTGTGCACTACAGATCGTGAGTCGAAAAACTGACGGTGAACCTCTATTCTTTACAGAATTTTGTCCAGTGCAGGCATATCTCCTTCGGACGACTTGACGTATCCAGTACGTACGCCTTCAGCTTTTTTTTATCTGAGCGCATTGTTGGTGTTCTTTGGCTGTGGATGTTTACATTAGACACACAGAGTTTCTCATATGGGTCCAACTGAAGTGGGGGCGCGAACAAGAATCGCTTCAAATGACAGGGGTGGACAGTGCATCGCAATTTGCGCTTGCGCACCTGCGCAGTTTGGCAACGAAACTTTGCTGCCCTGTTGTTTCAAAATTATGACCGGTTGCGCGCTTTTCAGCTTGAAATGATCGAGACGACTTTGCAGAACGCCATCGGGAAGAAGGTTGTGACAGAATGCTACATTGTGAGTACTTTCCCTCCATTTAGACACAGTCAAGCCTCAGCCAGCGAGCTTGTGTTGCTGGGACTGGTGAAGTGACAACCCTGAGGATGTGGCCTTTGGAAGAGGAGGGAGTAACAGCCAGAGGCTTGAAAATGGTCAAGGCCACAATGAAGGCTCTTTTTTTGCCAAACATCTGGCTGTAAACCCCCCCCCCCCAATCATCGCATTGCTGAGATTGGTCAAGTTTTTGGTCACATGAACAAGAAAATATGGTGTGTCTGTGTGTCTGTGTCATCCTTGCCGACACAGGCCGCATATCTGGTGTAGAGGACATGAGGCAAAGCACGAGCAGGGAAGCAGCCTTGTTCTGGTGCCCCCTCCTCCACGTGCAACAGCTAGGAGGGTTGCGAATGAAAGATCGCACTCCGCTTGCGAGATTGCAATTCAGATTGGAGTTGTTTGTTTTTTTCGAGCGCTTCACGTTGTGAAAAGAGTTGTGTAATCTGATTTTATTTGGTGAAAATTGTTGTGATCAAACAGGAGCAAATGTTGTCTGAATGTCAAGTCACGTCTGCAACTGTTGGTGGACTACAAACGGTCCTTTTTGCGTCACTGTCAACTTTGTCGTTACCCGAGTGTGTGAATGATCATTCATGGCAGTTACAAGTCCAAGGATCCCTTTCGGTTTGCTGATTTGCTCTGGCTTGGTTTATCAGGAGGACGGAAAGCAGTACCTGTGGCAGGTGGAGGTCTGCATGGATACGCGCTTCCGTTACATCGACTGCAATTCGTCAGGTGGAGCCTGCAGCAAGAAGTACGAAGTGACGTACCCAATTATAAAGCATCCTTATCTGCTACAGGCCGTCTGACGTTCACAATGGCCATGACACGCTCAAACAACTGTGATCATTTGCTATAAATATTGTGAGATTGAATTGTCCTGTGAACCAATACAACTGGACGAAATCACGAGTATCCTCTCCAAAGTGGTTCATCCGTTTTGTCTGTCAAAAAGATCATCCGTGTGTCACTGGAAATGTTCCTTTGATGTTACTCTCTCTGTTCTGAATGTTGGGATGTTTAATTTTGTTGTTTGATGACAACAGGTTGTTCTCTGTGAACAAGTTGAAGAAACGTGCTTTTTGCGACGGTTTGTGTGCTTCTCTTTCCCCCTGCCAGTCTAGAAGTTGCATTTTCATTTCGTTTTTTTCGTCACAAAGACACACAACAAAAAACTGCCAAAAAAAGAAGGAAAACTCGAGTCTGAATTCAGAGCGTTTGTTTGCCATGAAATTGTCTAACAGTTACAAGTTCACAAGAAATGTTTGCGTAACACCACCTCTTTTCTTTTGTATAACAATATTCTTTATTACATTTGGTAATGCATTTGTACAGAGAGCACATCTTTTGTACAAGATTCCCATTTTTCGGGCACACACCAATCGTCCCAACAACATCGCTGCTGTGAAAATGATTAGAACTTCACATGTAGACGCAGTATAAAAACTGTACAGGGTCCGACTATCAAATCTCGTCTTTGTGATGCGACTGTTGGCAGTGAAGAGTTGCACTTGTGACGATTGGTTTTGTTCCGTTCGACTTTGGGTGAGTTGGTCGTATTTGAAGCCATTTTCACAGTGGTCAACAGCTCCGTCTACTTCACCGAAGTGTGGGTGTCAGTTCGAGCCCATTCGATTGTGCGTGGAGCTGGAATGTTTAGTTTGGTGGCGTTATTCCTGCGCTTCATGTGCAGAGATCAGTCGACTTGTTGAGGTGCAGTCTCCGCAGAATGCTCCAATTTCACACAACTGAAGCACGCATGTTATGATCGCGCCGCATGTGGTTTACTTTCAGAACAATGAAATAAAAAGTCACGGTTGTGGTTTTCTTATTTTGGGCAGCATGTCAAAAAGGAATTGATCGCCCAATAAAAGACATTTTGTGACACGAGAAAATTGCTTGTTGCGATTTGTTCGTTTTCTGGGCAGAATTGAATTGCCACGTTTGTTGCGGCCGCACGATTTCAAAACACGCAAGTTGGGTAGTTTTTGGTTTGAGATACATCCAAATCACTGCGATATCCAACAGCCACTTCAAAACGAAAGCTGGAAAATAGACTGTGAGTGAAGATCAGTGTGTGTAAAGCAGCGGGATTCTTTGATCACTTAGTGAATTGCACTGATAGGACCCCAGTCGATATTATTGAGCAAGGTGTTGTATTCCGATAAACACTTCCACAATGTGATCCACGAATTGGCAGTCTTCTCAAACCGCTTGCGTCGAAGGACAGGTGCACTGACAACACTCTGGAGTCGGAGGCTCAATTCCTTCAGTTTCTGCATGTATTCACGATGAGTACATCCACAAGCATGAAATGGTGACGAGGGGCGGATGTCATCACACATTGTTTCCTTGCATGAATTGCGATGAAAATCCAGTGCAGCGTGTGTCTGTCAATTCATTCTCAGATGATGTCACCCTGAAGGCAGTAGAATTGTAGAATCTGGAAGTGCGTCGGCCTGACCTATGGGACGTGTGCGTGCAGTTACTCGCCTGTCGGGTTTCACACCGGTGCGCGCGGGGTCGGAGCGACTTTGTCCACTGTCTTGCACTGAGAATCCACTTTGAGCGCACAATCACACACTCGTACTCTGGAACGTCTGAGATTGTCACAAACAAGCGCACACATCCAACGTATATAGTTTCGTCCATGGATCACAAATCCATTTGATTAAAACTCATATTGTCTGTTCTCGAGCTCTCACACAAAGCTGCACAAGCATTCGGACATGCATTCTGGACCATTTTCCCCACGCTGGGTGTGCGGGTGAGTGGATCACAAATTAATCAATCAGTGATCTGTGGACAATGCTCTGAATGAGTGAATACATACGCGATGTGATGATTACTTTTTGGCAGTGCTCGGGAAAAAAAAAGCAACGGCTCACTCTGTGGTTTGGAACACATGCATGCAGGTCTGTGCATTCAGATCTTGCAACAAAATTGGTTGAGCACCATAAAAACATTAAACTCTTCTTGGTTCGTGACAAAAGCGACTCATGTGTGTCTATCACATTAAATCCCAGTACAAATGCAATCGACACATCCTCTATTCCACGTTTGCGGTGCCACTCACAAAAATTTCATACTCCACGTTGACGCATAGAATTCGAAAAAGAGGCATCATGATTCAGGCCACAAAAATATGTACAGTGTGATTGAAACACCTCTCGTGCACTCGAACGCACAAATTCGTCATTCAGAAGAAACGTCGGACTGAAATGTTTCGTCGTGTCACTCGTCCGAGCACGAAACTTAAATGCAAAACCAAAGGGAGCGATACATTCAACAGTAAACTTCGATCAAAATAACAAATAAACAAATATAACAATGACCTACTCCTTTGACGATTAGTCCCTGGTTAACGAAGCAGCTGAGCATCACACATACCACTCCTTGACGTTCTTTTTCGGTTTGCTAGCAGTTTGCATCCCTGATTGTGACGATCGTGTGCAGGAACCGCCGTTCACTTGGCTGGAAGGCTTGTTGCAGGCCGCCACTGCAGCCCCTTCCTGATAGGGGTAGTTCTTGCTCTCATCTATCTTGTACGAGCCCTCGTCTCGGCTCTTGTACTTGTATATTGCAAATGCCAATACGAGTAAAATGACTAAGACCCCAGCAGTAATTCCAACTATGAGGATAATGTTTGAGCTCAGGTTGAAGCTCTTGCCCTTTTTGGAACTTTTGGGAGGTATCATGCCCCCACTGCTGCTGCTGCCTCCGCCCTCAGCCTCCTCGCGGGTCGGGTCTCTCCGGGGCGGGGGTTCTGAGGCGTGAGGAGTCCTGCGCGTAGTCACACCACTCGACGGTCTCTTGGGAACCACAGTCGTCATGTTCACGGTGACTACCATGGGGTTCTGGGTAGAACTGTGGGGGTGGTGCTGGTCCGGCTGATTCCAGTCGGGATGCTGCTTGTCATCATCCCAGGGCGGAGGGTACTTTCGTGTCGGCTCGGGAGACGTGATGTAGATGTCGTCCGTGACGACCTTGGGCGTGTTGACCGGGTCGACGCCGCGGTCGTCTCCGGAGCCCGAGCCGGCGCAGTCCTCGTCGTCGGCGCCGCAGGGCGGCTCGCCCGACCCGGCGTGGCCCGGGATCGGCCGCGGGTCCGGGACGTGCGTCGTCGTGCGCACCGTCGGGCTGCAACACGGGAACAAAATAGTCCTGAGTTTATTCATAAAGAGTTGGAGTTTGACTGCAAAGGAATAGCTCACAAAGACAAGGTACGCGTATGCAAAACATGTGCTGCGCTGTTGAGTTAGTTCCAGCGTTAAAAACAGGAGCATTGCAAGGCCGTTTTCTTTCTGGTTTGTGTGTGTGTGTGTGTGTGTGTGTGTGTGTGATGTTGAAAACAATGATCCATGGAGTGGAGTGGTGTGGAGAGATCGCACTCACGCGCCTCAATCGCACAGGAGGTTGGACTCGTACGTCAGAGTCACGCCAGCCCCTCCTCATGGGACCATCACCCCCTCCTTTCAAGACCATCGCACCCTTGCTGCAGGACTCCCGCACCTTCATTTTTTTCCATCAGTTGACAAAGAGCATTGTCTTTGAGGATCCCTCAGACGTTCTGTGTTCAATGGTCTCTGAGACGTCATCGTTGTTTGTGTTTTGAAGACAAAAATCTTAACTGGACCCAGAGGTGAACCAGTCTGTGAATTGGAGTCAGGAGGTTCATACGAGGTACACAGATCTGCGAGTCTGGTTCAGGTGTTTGAGTCTTACCAACGAGAGTGCAGTTCAGCCACAGAACTCCGGTTCATTGTGAGGAAGAATACAAAGCTTGGACTTGAACTCCCTGTTTGGCGACACAATTTTTGTTTGGAGGTTCTGAAGAGGGAAACAGACTTTGGACACAGCAAAGTGAATTTTTGTCGACATAGGACAAAAATATGAGAAACTTTAAGAGAAAAACGAAATGTTTTTGTTGCCAGCAAGTGTAGTTCAGCAAATTCAAGCCTTTCATGAATCGTGTTGCTGCCTTTTGGGATGCATGCTTTGAGAACTCAGACCTTCCTGAAGAAAAACAGCTTATAGTGGGTTCCATCGACAAAGACGAAGTGGAAAGCTTTGATAGCCATTGAAGCATATACACAGCTCCGGGTGGCTATGGCTTGACTGCGCCTATGGCTTGACTGGCGGACGCATAATGGGTCAGTCAAAGGGAAGTTGAAACCCAAGCTGCCTTCTCCACCACAGAGAATTGCAGCTGCAGCATTTACTCAACCTTCCAAGGTTTTATCACGCTTTTATCATGCGTGTTGTGAAGTCATTCTCCCACAGAACCATGGGCAAACAACAGTTAGGTGTAACACTAATAGCATCCAACACAAAGTTTTCATTGCTCCAGAGTTTGGTCGGTCACTCGGGTTGATCTTCATCTCGTTCTCAGCGACTCGTTTGCTTCTAGAATCTGCGTGTGCACGGATTGCAGCTGGATTGCATTGCCTCCATACAAAATCTTGGATGCACGCAAAGACCCAGCAGGCTAAACCTCTTCCAAAGTGATGATCGATATGATAAATCTGTGCTGGATTGAAACAACCAGACTAATTGACCAATTGATTTCTTGACTTGGCCTTGCGACATGCTGGCTGAATTTCGGTGCTCACTTCATCGAGGGTTGCAGCCCGCTGTTAATGCGAGTAAGGACCAAGGCACGCGGAGAAATCAATAAGCCATCAGTGTCACTGAATTCAATTGATTTCTTAGCTCCCCAAAGGAGAGGACGGCGACGCGATTCCATCACGACAGATTAGGATTGGCGAGTAAAGTACTCAAGCAGGAGCGCTTAAATCCGTGCGGCGTCAATCCCCGGCGCTGTTCAACATGCAACACGCTGCAGCGCCATCATGACCTTCGTTTTGCACTGTGGATGAGAAGCTATCAACGTTGTTGACAGCGGTGCACGGTGGATGCTTGTAGAACACAAAAGGAAGTTGGTTCACTTTGACTCAAGTTCAAGGTTTACCCTGTTGGGAGAAAAACCTGTGTATGTCAGTGAGGTTTGAAAGCCAAGGTTCCAGTTATGCAAGTGAGATGTAAACTTCCTTTTGTGAAACTCAGGCAGAAGACACCACCAAAACATGCTTTATGCATGCACAGCACATGCATGTGTGGCAGGCCCGATTTGTTGTGCGACAAAGCTGTTCGTGTGTTCAAGCTTGACGTCCTTCTCTTTCGGCTTGTCTGGGCCAACTCAGGTCAAGCTTTGTTCCATGCAAAAGGAACTCAAGAACTCGTTTATCGTCCTGGACATTGACAGCTTCAATTTATGAAAGGAGTCGATTTTTGCTCCAGGATAAGTCACCCAGTTCTCAGCCCGGCAAATTCTCTGGGTGATCCAAATCTGACCTGGCAACAGCTTTTGTCGGTATCAGTTTCTTGCATTAAGCAAAGGTTACATGATGGTCTTGAGAATTTTCGATCCCACAGTGAGATGAAAATCACAGCGCTTCTCACTGTTCGTCCTTTTTGGAATGCCTTGACGAAAGGAGGTAGGAAAGGTGTGGGCGTCTTTGAAACAAACATCCTGGGAAGAAATCGAGGTTTCAATGTGGTTTTGTCGTGGAGTGGCAGGTCAAGTGCGTGGAGTCTCTCGACTTGTCAAAGATCCCCATTTACCAAATGAGATTTCCGGTTGACGAAGGTTTTTTGCTCACATCACGACCTGGCATGGGTTTCATTGTGAAGGAAAATCAAATGTTAAGCTCCTTACGCTGGTGTGGAATACAATTTCTGTGGTTTCTTTTGCCGATGAATGAATAATGGGGATCACAGGTTGGGGTTCTTTTCTTTTTGGATTGACACGTTGCAGAAACACAAAAGTTCGTGGCGCTCACTTGGCAGTAGTGGTTGGAGGTCTTGGCGTCGTCTTCACTTTGACGATGGGGCGCACGAAGGCGTCCTTGTCGCCCGACCCCGCGGTGCTGCAGTCGTCCTCATCGTCGTACGAACACCCGGACCCGACTCCCGAGAAGACGATGTCATCCGTCACTCCGTCCCCGCGAGGCGTCGTCTGCAATGACAGCAGCAACACAGAGACTGATTAAACCGGAAAAATGAGAAGGAATTTGTGAAGATTATTTATGGAAATTTTCCTGAGGAGGAGAATCTGATTGGAGGTGCGCTGCCTGTGAATTCTGGCGTACACCGTTTCGGAGAGGAAACGAGATTAGACCGACGCGTGCGTTGAGTCCCTTGATGCCAGTGGCTCATGAAAAAGGTTCTGAAAAAGAAGATTGTCACCAGATATGATCAAGCGGAAAATGATTTTGCAGTCTTCTCAAATACTGTCAGCCAACATTTGTGTCAATACTTTTGCAAGTGAAACCCACATTTTTCCTTTCGTTTGTGGCTTGAATCATTTGCAAGATCTTCAAGACTGGTTTCGGAAAATTCTCCGTGCAAGTTGACAAAAAGGTGTTTTGTTCTCTCTGGCGAAATGCGTTTGGACTTCCTCACATAAGTGTGATTCTGTCGACTGCTTTTCTACCCTGAGCGCAAAAACAACCGCGTCTTGTCGGTCCACATTCAGAACGAGTGCAGCACAATAATAACTATAGAATTTGACACTTTCTCCTGTGGTTGTTCGTTCGAAACACTTCTTGCAGAAATTTGGTTGCAGGGCTGCTCCATGTCTGAGTGAAGTGGAGCCTTATGTTCGTGAAAACACTTCTGGACAGCACCAATGAATAGGTGAATACCCAGTGGCAGAGCTTATCCATGTTCACATTACTAACGCCCAGTTCACTTATTCAGAATTCGTAGACAGCTGAGACCAGTGGTAATCCAGCGCGTCTTGCAAAAGCAGTGACATGTTGAATTACAAATGGCAATTGAAAGATTCGGGTTCAACACTCCTGCTTTCACTCAAGCGCAGGCGTGCAGAGCCTGAATGGCTTCAGTCTGAGGAAATGTGTGCAAGTTCTGTATGGGTTCAGTCAAAGCGGCCAGTATCTCTGGAACCACACGTGAGAACAACGAAGTCACCCTTCAAAACCTCGTACACGGGGAACATGCCCCTTTTTGTTGTGTTCATAACCTTCCTGTTTTGGTGGCTTCAGAAGCCACCCACCTTGGTTGTTGCAAGCAGTCTGTGCGCAAACAGGACAGTTCCGTTCGGGTGCAATCTATTCTTCGAGTCACGTTCCCAAACGATACATGCATCAATCACAGTCACTTGGACACTTTTCGTCACGTACAACAAGGAAAAGGTCAAATGCTTCATGGTTCCCTCGGGATGCACTCTAACAGTTGGTCGTTGTAAATCCAGGTCAACTGAGTCTGTGGAGGTTCCAGCCCGCGGCTATTCAATCAAACCAACAACACGGCTCGGTGACACGAGCAACGTTTCATGTGCAGATGAGTTGGTCGTTTCCCATAACTTTCATAAATCCACGTTTTCCCTGCAACTCTGAGGCACCCACCAAGATTTTCAAGTCCAGACAGGACGACGCTGTGAATTAATGCAATTTTCTGGGGAGAAAGGCACGATGAAATATGTAACTGGTGCGACTGCGTGTAACAAAGAATCCATTAAGCTCCCACCGAACAGAAAGGCAAGAACCAAATGTGATTTAAAATCTGTTGGAACGAGGACTGCAGGCAGGCTTTGTGCACCAAGAGGACCGCTTCTGGCAAGGATTTGGTTCCAGAGAACAATGTGCTGGAGAACAACAAGCAGATCGGACTGACATGAAGTGGGTGAAACAAAAACACTTTCAAAACTGGCCGAAGGATATGCCCTTTTCTACTTTCACTACAAATACACAGATCTGTGAATGTTCTCCAGGAAGGAAAGGCTCTGCAGAAGAAAATCAAGTTTTATCCTGGGCGCCTGTCAGATCATGATCAGTTCCAGTCGTTTTCATCCCAAAGGGATAAGATATTGGTGAGACAAAGGACAATGTTGCTTTGTGAACTGCGAAGGGATGTTCGTTGCAGATGCTGATCCTGCAGAAACTTGAGCCTTGGACGCATACTTGGTTCCAACAGTGACCAACTGCGAGAGAAACAATCGCAAAAACGTTTTGTTGGAACATTTCTGAAAAATTCCAACGTCATACTGCCATTCTTCTCTCCTCTCTCTCTCTCTCTCTCTCTCTCTCTCTCTCTCTCTCTCTCTCTCTCTCTCTCTCTCTCTCTCTCTCTCGAATTGTGCTCTCTCGTTGTATTTGCCTGTGCGTGCGGAAAGAGATGCGACAATCGATGAGTGAAGTGCTTCGTGGTCTTTGTGCGCATCATAAACATCGCATTTCCATAAAAGTTGAGATGAACTTGAATGATATTTTTCTGAACTATCAAGTGTGCTTCGATGGAGTGAAATCAATCTGTGCAGTAAAATGGGCTGTGCATTAATCATGGTTCGATGGTCCCATTCATACATCAAAAGCATGCACCGAATGCATTGTGTTCCCTCTTCTGGAAGTAATTCTGGAACATCAAATCGGAACCATTAAAATCACACACTTTGTGTGCTTCACAGAGTGAATAAACTCCTGATATCAATTCACATGCACGCACGTACTTCATAACTGCAACACAAACTTCAAGTAAAATGCTCCCAAATATGATCACACACTGCTTTCTGCCTCTGCAGTGCAAAGGGGTTTTCTGACTCAAGTGCAAATCCTTCAGAGAAACTGTTGTTGTTCCTTCAAGGGACAATGCAGAGGAAGCAAACGGGCGAAAAAGCTGCAGTTTGAATGCGGTTCAGATCGCAGTCTTATTTCCTCTTGGGGAGGATGCAACAGTGGCTGCAGCTCGGCTGAGAACGAGGGACCAGCACGCGAGCTTCAAAGGAGGAACAAGTATTCAAGTCGGCGGCGCTCGTAAATCCCGAAGATCTTTTCTGCACTGCAAAGCAATGTGAACCTCAGTCCAATTAGACATCCTAGAAGGTGATTCTGTTTTCTGGGGAAGTGGACATGTCAAGAGCCTGACGTTTTCTTGTGGACCTCTGCATTTTACACCAGCCAATTACCGTCTAATTACTGCCTCTGAGCTTCGGGCGGCGGCGCTCCGGGCACCACCCTGCAGCATCAAGCGGCCATCATCCGATTCACCCCTCCCCCGAAGCGGACACAGCCTTTTACCAGGTCTACTACAAAGTGTCCACATTTCTGGTTCTGGCACAGCCTGAAACCTGAAGTCAAAACGCACACGACCACAGGACTTCATTGGTCTTGCAAGAATTTTGAAAGAACATGCCAGATATATTTTTGTCAGTAACTTTGCATCAAGCAACCTTTACGCGTAGAAACGCTTCCTGGACTCAATATTTTATTCTGTCAACATGGCCAAAGGCCACTGAGCTTGAGACTCACATTAACTGTCTCATTAGGGGATATCTTTCAGGAAAGGTCTGTCAGTCTGGACAGTTACTCATCAGGATGATGCGGAGGCCTTGTCACTAACAAGCTACAGACCTGCATGCCAGGTGGGTTGTTTTTTTTAAAGGGATGGGTTACTCAAGTGTTTACTTGGTTGGCGATTTTGCAAATTGGTGTGAATTGTCACAACAGCGAAAAATTTCATAAACAAGCATGACACCGACACTGATGCTGAAACTGGAACACCAATGCCGGTTACTTATGTATAGGCGTTGACAGTGACAAACGTTGCGTGAAGTCAGACACTCCTGAAAGTTCATCGATAACTGCAGGTCCTGGGAACGAAGCAGCGGCAAACAAAAATGCGCTCGTGAATATTGGAGATTCAATCAACACGCAAGAACACCGTTTACGTGTCACTTCTCCATTTATTGGAGCTGTGGGCAGAAAGGCTCAAGTCTGGCTTCGTGCGGCGGTGAGAGCCAGGGAAGGGTGATGACTCCGAAGCTCCATGGTGAACACAAAACTGAACACAATCAAAAGAACTTCACAGAACTCTGAAAGCAAACTTGTGTGTGTGCCGTGAACATTTGGCTGTTCGCTGTCAAAATCTGACAATGACATTTGATTTCGTTCAGGATGGAAACCCCAGTCGAGTTCCTGAAAACCTTGACGGAAGTTGCCATTCACGGTTTTTTGTCAAGGCATCGTGTGAAGTTTTTGTGAATTCAGTTCACTGATGATTTTCATTTTGAAACCAGCTGTATTCGCTGCCTGTTTTAGATGAGTCTTGTTACCGTCGCTGCAAACGTGGAAGAAACTGATCGTAGAAACACGAGCAATCTTCTCACACGTGGAGCCGCTCATTATTGGCTCGGATCGATGTCCCCTGCGACGAAGTTCCTATCAGTGATGTTCGCTTGATTACCCGTGCTTCCTGTTATGGTCAAGACAAGCTACTTCAGAAAGTAGGTCAATGTCCACAGGGAAATTACGGAAAAAACAACAACCTGAGTACCTTGTGCTTTTCTCTCAGTTTTGCGGAGAATTGGCGATAGCAATACGCAATTTTGTGATTTGGTTGTCTTCATCTGGTATTCATCTTGCCGTTATGTTCTGAATGAATTCGTGAAATGTCTCGGCAAATATCAATTTGTGCATTGGACGGAGGTGCACCGAGACAATGTGCGACAACAGCCGATGCAATATTGTGAATGTGTGAATCGTTTCAGGCTTGTCCGGAGGTTGCAGACTCACTGGAGGAAACAAAAGGAAAAGAACAACGGTCGAGAGAGAATCTTTGTTTGATTGGATAGATTCGTGGTCAATCGAAGTTTCAGTGACCAACCACACTCAGTCTCTACAAAAAGTTTGCTGCTGGGTGAGGCTTGGGCTTCAAAATTTCATTCACCCATTCACACTTTAGTTTTGAAGAGCGTTTCATAGGTGCAATGTGATCGGGACACAACGAAATGAACCAGATGACCATGTGAATTCGGCTCAATCTGAAAAAAAGCATCTGGTTTGGTGTGAACCTGACGACACACCAGCGACTCTTTTAGAACGCTGAAAACTTTTCTTGGTCCTGGCCCAATGGCAGTGGAAAATTTGATGCCAGACATTTCTTGGTACACACAGAAGGAGTACTGCCCAAGTCAAACCTGGTCGTCCTGATGCCCTTCTTTGAATTGCTTGTGCCCAAAAACACTTTTCCGTTTTGTTGTGTTATCTTGTCTCCATTCGGAGAACTGTACAACTGTGTGTCTGAAGATGCTTCGTGTGACAAGCGTGCACCAACCTGGAAATTATTATTTGATCAAAAGTCAAGTGCAATGGAGCGGGCTCACTGCAAGCAGTACGCGCAGCCTTGTGGTGCAAGTGGAAAGTCTGTTTCTTCCTTTTTGGGCACAGTCTCATTGCACATTTCTCCTTGTCTTTCTTGTGAAACATTTTTGTGACAAAAGTGGAATTCATAGAAGACTGAAGAGTCTTTTTACCCTGAAAACAAGAAAAGTCATTTCTCAAACGAGGCGGTAAATTCGTCCAGCAGTCACTCGTTTGCTAATGCTGAATTACACAGTTTGTGATCTGTGGAGGCGACACCCTTATCGCTGCGCACCAGATACAAGAGCCGCTTCAGGAATGTTGCTCAAATACCAGGAGCGACACAATAGTTTCAAATCGTTGATTTATTTTCCTTCACGACCTGGACATCAAGAACAACTTCCAGCCCCTTTCTTGCCAGAAAGAACATTTGAACATTTGATCGAAAAGGCAATGTGACTTTCATACGACATTGCGGAGAGCAGGCTGGCTGAGGATAAAACTCGTCCTATTGACGATCACTTACTTTGAAGTATGAGTGAGCCAGAAGAGGGACGTGCAGCAAAACGACCAATGTCCACAGCACCAACTTGTTGACCGTCGCGCGGTTATAATTAGTCAGAGACAAAGCCAGCAGCATCATGGTTGCTATTCCAGAACCAGCTATGTCCTTAGTTGGCGCTGTGCTGCAGAGTGACACACTTCGATCCCATTTCCTTTGCAATAGTCCAATGAAAATTCTTCCTCCACTCACATCAAGAAAATTAAGTCTCAAAGCAGTTTTTTTGGAAACACAGAACCCTGTGTTGGAACAGCCTATTGGTAACGACAACGGCACCTTGGTCAGCAATGGCTGTACTGTCACTCCTGCTGAGGGAGGAAGCTGGCCCTTCTGAGCAGCTGCATGTGCAGACAGCCAGCAGCCACCACGTGCCTGTTCAATACCAGAACAATGCCTTGATAAGCTCTGAATTCACCCAGGGTGCCTGCTTGGATTTTAATTGCTGCGCGCATTTCTTTTGTGACGGGAAACACAAAGGACCAATGTGTGTATTTTGTCTCTGTACGGAATGTGGATGTTGCCCTGTCCACACAGCAGTGTTGAAAATTTCGTGTGCTTCCACTTGCATGTGTTCACTAACAGATTTTAGCATAGAATCTGACACTCAGCAAACCTTCTCTGAGCTCTCCGATTTTACCGCACAAAAGACCTGGGACGGGATGACAGCTGAGATGTCTCTCTGCAGGTGAACGAAGAGGGAAGAATCACCAGAACTGTGTGTACTTGTCCATTACCACAGCCACGATAGCCAGGATGGAGAAACAAGGCTGCGCACCCTTGTGCAGAGGTTGTTTCCTTTTCAGCTCAGGAAACATTAGAAGCTTTGCCAGCAGGGATCCTCTCGCGGGGCGACGTTACAAAAGCTCACACAAACAGCTGCTTGAAAGTCAAGTGTCACACAGAGAAATACATTGGCCACAGAAGTCTTTTCATATCACATTTGTCATTATTCATTTCTTTAACAAGACACTTTGCGCAGGAAAGTTGACGTTTTCTGTGATTCTGTGATTCTTTTCCGGTGGAAAGAGGGGAAGGGCAGGGGAAAATGCAGTAAATAGACTTAGCAATGAATGCCACACAGTGTTCAACCAACAATGAGGACAAGAATCCGACGAAGCCTTTTCGAAATTTGCCATTCGTAGACTGTATTGAGTGGCGAACTATTCGATTGCGTGTTTTTCTTTCTGCAAGCTGATGAAAGATCCACACCAGCCAATGGCTCTGTGTGGTTTTGCTGGAGAAAGGCTGCAGTCCTGACATGCTCGAAGCGAATTTGTCACTGCTCCATTGTAGACGTGTATTCCCTCCCAACCTGAGCAAAATGAATCGCTTCGATAATCAAGATTTGGAGGCGCCGTTCCAGAGGAGCTTTCAAGAAACAAAACTGAGCACAGTCCAAACGAATGGCAACGTGTACATTTGGTCCTCAAAAGCTGCATTTTCCTATTTTGTGCGAAAGCTGAGAAGAAAGTTTGGTTTGACTATTCTCTCTTTTCAGTACATGCAGACACCACGAGAACCCATGGACTGTGTACGTTGAGTATGAGAAGGGAATGTCTGTTCCAGGCAATCTTCAGAAGGATCAGAAATCGGTGGAAAAGTCAAGTCCGACTTCCTCACAGGCCAAACACATTTTGTGTTTTCAGTCAACTTGATTCATAAAGGCCAAACGTGGACGGAGGCTTGAGCAGAGCGCATCTCCAACCACCAACCACCACCAGCTCCTTCAATTGTTCGCTCGCTGACAGCTTCAGCTCTGCTTCATGAGAAATATGTCACAACGCTGAAATTCATTGTCAATCTTTAAAAAGTCTTTTTCCATCGACAAGTGCAACAGCTCAGATTTGGTCTTTGGGAGGAGCGTGTGTCAGGAGAAATCAGACTTGCAATTAATTTACGGAGGCTTTAGTGTTCAATTCATGCGAATCCTACTCCAACTTTATGATTGCATTTACATCGTAAGTACTGACACGCATGCAAGCTTCAAAGACACGAACCCACTATTTATGACTTGCGCATGAATTAGGCTGCAAGTGACAGCTGAATATTCCGAAATAGCAGGGTCTGGTTTTCCGAGAAGTTCAATCTCACTTTTCGTTCACGTGGTTTCTTTCCAGCTTCGTAGTTTCCGATGTGAATTCACAAGGTCATTTGATGAAGAACAAAATGAAACTCAAGTTTTCCTTTCATTCCCGTCGTTAGTGTGGCTTCTGAAAAAGCAGCTACTTTTTGTCCCACGCCCCATGGCTCCTGTGCAAAAGTTCGAGCTCCACGGACCCAAAAATTGTGAGCTCACGCGGCGTGAAGTTCGGGAGACGCGAGGCTTCAAGTTCGTTCCATGTTGGAGAAATGCTCACTTCCCAAACATTCAGTGTGCCTTGACTCAGGCAAATAATTATAATCTGCAACCAATTTACTTTTCTTTGTTCACGCCCAAATACGGAGATTCTGGAGGTCTTGGGTTGAGCTGGGTGCTTGTTTTTGCACTTTTGCTTTCCTTTGTTCTCGTTTTTCCGTGAGTCTTGTTCCTTTACTGAACAGGTGACAGAGGGAAGTACCTTGACCCAACAGGATGTCTCTTGCCGCAAATTTATCGAACGAAGGACATAGCCTTGCAGAGCACCGAGTTGACACTTGGAAGGGTGCTAGCAAAGCGCACGCCAGACGCGTGTGCTCGATCAATGCCTTCTCTTGAGGTGATTTTTGTCTCTTGTACGTTACAGGCACAGCACAAGTCGCCAGAAAACAAGACCAAATTTTAGCACCACCTCAGGACAACAACAAAACAATACACAAATATTTGAATGCTTCCAGCTCAGTAAAGCAAAACAAACAGTAAAGGTTGCCCAAACAGTAAATTTTGCGTTCTTTGTTGCTGTTGCCGTTTACCAAGCTCAACTTCAGAACAAGACACAACTGCATGGTGGCACAAAATCAGGGTGCACGTTGTTCCTTTTTGGGTGTCAAGCGGTGGGTCCTGAGTCTCCACACAAACCAACACGTGCGGTGGCTGGTTTCGAGTTGCCGTTGTGACGCTCGATCTTGGGCTTTTGTTGGAGGACAAAATTGTGAAAAAGGAAAGCACATTCTGGTTCAGAAAGAACAAAGCGATTACCTCAATAACCATACGCAGGACTCTCGGACTTGGTTCACTGTCAATGTCAATGGTTCCACTGACTCGCGAGTCCCGACCAGACTCAGGGTGAACTTCTATAAGTCTTCTGTTGGGCGAGGTCGTTTCCTAGGCAACAAAAATATCTTTCATCAACATGTTCGCCCACATCATGTCAATCAAACTTCACATAAATGGAGAAGGATTAGTCTTTGGTTCCTGATGAAACGGGATCGTGGAAATGCTTTTAACCAGGTGTGAGGTGAAAGGCGCCAGTGAAAGTGGATGTCAGATGGGATAGTACTGTGACATCTAATGGAATAAAGGGACAGCTTTGTTCGTGTGAAAGCGAGAGAGCAGGATATTGGTTCAGTATTGTTGGAGTTGGCAATATCCGCCGGGTCGGAGGCGAGCATGAAACTGGAAGCGTTCGCCGAAGACAATGGGTCGATGGAATGTATTGATCTGATGTGCGATTTGGATGCAACGGAACATGAAGTGCGTGCACTGGTTCAGAGATGTGGGAAGGAAGCGTTTGCCGTGTAAGAGTGGACAGCTACGTGAAGTTTTCTTCCACAGCCTCGCAACAAGAGCAGACCTGCACCGTGTGTTTTGGGATGGATCATTGAGTGACGTGGTTCCTACAGAAGCTCGGGTTCGGTTCCCTGGCTGTCAAAACCCCAAATTCCGTGTTTGCGAGTCCACATCCGTCCACAAATATATCGGCGGCATTGTGTGTACATTCATTTGCTCAATCCAGCCAAGCTCCCAGATGCTTGGTTCACCATTCGACACTGCGCACGAGAAAGAAGCGGCCGAGCCCCGGCCGGTCTCTGATGCGTTCAATGTGTGCACGCTGCTTGTAATTGCCTTTCCAGAGATAATAAATTTCTTTCGCTCTTCCATCGTAATCAAGGTAGAGTGTGTGTAATTGGAACCAAACGCATTGAAAATATTAAGACCGGATGCCACGCACCGAGTCTCGAGTTGCAGTCGGTCAGTTATGAAACTGACCCCCTGGGCAAGCGTGTTTTTACCTGGGAAAGTTGTTCATCTTTGTGCTGTTCACACACACACACACACACACACAGACACAGACACACACACAGACACACACACACACACACACACACACACACACACACAACAGGAATTAGGACCCTAACATAAGATATTCATGCAAAATATTAATGTAAATACGAAAGTTGCATGTTTGCTTGTCAAACATGGGTGCGTTGCAGTCAATCTTCTTTCTTGTAATTTGCATACTTTTAACAAAAATTGATGCACGTTCTGAAAGCAGTGAATGTTTGCAAACCCAATTTTGCACGGGAGAAAGAACGAACACCAACATTACTGTCAGTTCGCACTGTAAATCTCCCAACAAAGTTGTCAAGAAACCCCAACGCCTCAGCTCCAGCACTCCGAGACGATTATTTTATTTCACGTTTGGGGCTGAATAAATCTCGTTTGAAGGAGCCTCACTTGCCCGTAACAGGATAAAGGTGAGGCAAATCCTGTGGTAATCTTGTTGAAGGGTCACAGTTTCCGTCTGAGTTCCTTGGAACTATGCCTATGTGAGTGCTCCTTATGCGGCTGATTTGAAAATCTTGAAGGGTTCTACCAATTCGTGGTCAACTGAAGGGCGGCCTGCAGACGTGAACGTTTTCGTCTGGCTTGAGTGTTACAGGTCTGCATGGTTTGTCTTTGACCAGATTGTCAGTGTTGTGTTCAGGGGGAAATCTTGAAATTCGAGAGGGAAGTCTTGTGCTTGACTCCATTGCAAAAGAATCGGAAAGACAAGTCTCCAAATGCTGCAGTGGGTTGTTGCAAGGAAACGCCTCTGTGTCCTAGGCTACAGGGACGTCTTTGCCTGACATAAATGCACAGGACGCGAATATGACATCAATAGCCAAGCATTGCGAAACAGTCTCAGCGGCGCTTAGATATTCAGACTCTCTTGTTGTTCTTCCATCTCAACATCAAACACCAACCAACTTTGGACTTCATTGCAGTATTGTCATGTTGTACAAGGGCAAACACTTTGCGAGACATTTTTCTTCAACCGACGTTTTTTTGTGGAATGGACAGTGCAAGGAATCTCTCGCCAATCTCAGGTGTGCTACTCTGCATAAAAGCTGCTCAAAGTTGTCCACCATTGTGCTCCAACATCACAGGCTCGACGTTCTGCTGTGATTGCTTGGCAAATGCATCCAAAACGAACCACAAGCACAGAAACTGGCAGCAGAATCGTTTTTGCATTGGTATATAGATCTTTTGCCAAACAAGCTCACACACGTCTCTATCTCCTCAAGTTTGGCAATTGTTTGTGAGAGGCCTATTCTCGATGCGAGCCAAGAAACTGGCTTGCAGAATCATGCCCTAGTCCACCTTGCAAATATCTTCATTTGTAGCAAAACCCTTCGCGAGAGTGTTTGTGCCTGAATCCTGTCACGATGTCCATTTGTTGTGTGAATCACATCACAGAACTCAGTGAATTCGCTCGAGCCCTCATGTTGCTTATCAACCCTTCACACATTGTGGTGAACAATGGTGTTGGCACACTCACAACAGCTCCTTCCGTGCACCATGTAACTGTGCATTTGTACCGAAGGAAGGCAATAATTTCCTAATCCGTGCAGCAATGCTGTCAGTGGAGAAGGCATTGATTGTCAATCGTGTCGGGACAGCTCAATGCAGACACGGGGGACATGCCTGTCTGACTACACTTAATGAAGAAACAAATCATCAGCCTACCCAAGCATCTCACAACACCACACGAAATTGAAAAGTGGAAGCCAGTTTTGTGGTCGCACGTGCGTGTGCAGGCTTGAAGGCATTGAGGTGTGTCCGCAAGACAAAGAATTTTGCACTTGAAATTGAACGATGTGTCTCTATCTCAGACGCGACAGGAAGCTGCTCGTATGTGAACATAAATCTTGTTGCAGCTGGATCTTCTTGAACACTATCAGGAAGCCAGGTTCTCAATCGTGGGCATCGCGAATGTTGCTTTATCTGCCAGTGGAAAATGGACCAGAATGAAGCTCTGCGATCAGGCAGATTGAAAACAACGGAGACTTGAAAAACAATTGTTCAACACTATCCATTGCACATCAAAAGGCTTCCGCGTGGAGAGAAAGAAAGCAAAAATTGCCTTCACGGAATTGAAAAAAAAAATCCCCAAAATCAGATGAAATGAATCAGTTGATCAAAGGCAAAAGTTTCTTACTTTTGTCGTTCATTTGCCTCAGTTTGGTGGCCAAACTACAAAGGTAGAAAGTCAGTTTCAGCAACACCAAATGCTAATTTTGAGTCCGCGGAGAACCATGTGTGGAAACAAAAAGCTTTGTTTCAGTCACCACTTCCCAACAGGACGGTTGCACGGAAGTGGATCAGGAGAACTAATGGAATCAGGAGTAACAGCGCAAAGGAAACGTTTCATCTCTGAAGAGTGTACCCTACTGAAGCCTTGCTTCATTAGGCAAATCATCAGACAACCACGTCACACACAACACCTTTATGGCTCCATGCATACCAATAGATACACTCTGCAGCAAGCTGATTCTCAATCCAAGATTTTCTCGCGTCCCTGTTTCTCGATCGTTAATTTACTCCCTTTCCTCACAGCATCAATGCATGGAGCTGGGTGTGGTTTCGACAGGTTCAAAATAATCAAACCTGAAGGACTGTCACCTCTCCTTGTCTTCAAGTGATCCGTAGAGGCCGTCGAATGCGCTCGGAGACACGATGTGAAGAAATCGACCCAAACAGCCACTCTTGATACTCAAAGAGGAACACAGACTGCAAATATTTTGTGTTCGTAGACTCTAGCTCATGGTCTCAAGAGAATTTCAAGTGAATTTTGTGTCGCATCATCGACAGCAAATCCAGGCTCTTCTCGGCTGTCATTACGACGAAAGGCAACTTTCCAGACACCTCAAAGAACAACGAACCTCACGCCGTTTTTGTTTTGTTTTCTTGCAGTTTCAAGCTCAACAGGCAAAAGAAAAGGAAAAACAACAAAAACAGAAACAGTCAGGGTACTTTCAAAGTGCACCTTTTCTCAGGGGCTCCACTCGGGGTGGGGGCAGTGGGGATCTCGTCGAAACACGACAGGAAACGAACACTGCGTGCAGTTTTCCACGTCAGGGAAAAAACATCGCCAGTGAGCCCGAGCTGCAACGAGCCAAATGCCACGGCAAATCGCAATTGTATTTGCGAAGAGTTTTATTCCTTTGGAAACGATAGGAACAACACTTTTTGTGGAAACCACGATCCATTATTGGGCGAAGCATGAACAACAGCTGCAAGTAGGTCAAGTTTTCCAGCCACTATAACACAGGACGTACAGGATTTGCCAGGCTTTTTGGGAGCTTGTCACATTTCTGAAGCGCTTGATGGAATAGGTATTATCTGAATCGTGGCACTGCCAACCTTTAGTTGACGGGTGTAATGCATCAGACCATTGTCTTTGTGGAGAACTTGGGTATTGGAACCCATAAGCGTGCGAATCACGTGTAGGCCTTCAATATGAACACAAAGAACGAGCAAATGAACTGGTGGAACATGGACTTTTGCCATGACCACAACAGTAGGACTGAATTGACTTTGTGAAACTGCACCATCTTGGGTTTCACTTTCAACTGGCCAGCCATTCAGGACAATGTGTAGCTCAGACCTGCATTTCTTGAACCAACGACATGCAGAACACGACTGTTCAGGAACAGTGTTTTGGAAGTGCAGCTCGGCTGTGTACTTTCAAATTGTAATCTACATATGCAAAACGTGGTGTAAAACGGAATTAGCTGCCCATTCGCCCAGCACTAAATTGGCTCGACACGTCGTGGGCTGTTTTTAACATCTCCACAGCTGAGATTAGCACCAGTCAACGACCACCATTTACAGTCGGATCATGAACTGAAGGTTAATGCAGCTGTTCACATTACGAGACACTGGGCTCGCTGTTTATCTTTATCAATACGTTTCACTCCCTTCGAGACTCATAAACACCCATAGTATTCCATGGCAAGGCTCTTTCCTCCTCAAAAGTGAACCACAAAGACATTTCCATTCAAGTGCAGACATTTGATCGAAGCAGAAAAGACTTGATCTTTTTCTTGCTGCAAGAAACCAGGCCTTCGTCGAAAAAGAGGCCATTTTTAACATTCCAATGGAAGAGCAAGATCTTAATGCGAGAAAGTCGGTCGACGCTTCTTGACGGACAGATTAAGTTTCATCCACATCACGACTGGAGCAACCGACTCTTTGTTCTGCAGTCTCGCAGACACCTCGTTGTCGTGATGTTTGAAAAGTCCAGAGAGAGGTCGGATCGACGCTGCACGAATTCATGTTTCGTCTTTCAACGGAGATACGTGCACAGCTAAACAAGCCTGCGATATTTTCTTTTTTGCAGAAGCCATGTGAGACACCACTTTCACGGAACAGTAAGGTCAGACAATAACTGGTGCAAATGAATGGCTGTTTCACTCCAAAACCGTCCATTTTAGCCATTTTTGTTGTTTGATAGACTTGGTTCCGATTTGCGCTTCGGTGTCTTTCCTTATCGATCTTGTTTTGTGTTATTGCTTCTTTGAACGATTAGATCTTGCAAAAGCAATTTTCAGTGATTTGTACCCATTAAGGCACAAAAGAAAAGGCATTAGGTACGATTCTGAAGCAAAAGCCTTGTCTCAGTAATGTGCTATAAAAGAACAATCTTTCAGATGTTTTCTATATTTATCACCGCTCTTGGTGTGGTAGATTCAGACTTTTGGATGTGGACTCATCACCCTCTGTTTGTGGGTCCCAGGCTTGACAGTCCGGGTAGGTGGCAAGGTTTATGTGACTGGGAAGAAGTGATAAACCAAATGTGGAATGCTCACTTGGGTACCAGCAAGTGATTGTATGGGGAGCACGAGGTCAAAAGTGTGAGTGAGAAGTGCCGTGCGATATGAGGAATGACATGGAGTGAGAAGTCTGATGGAAATGTATGGCTGTGAGATGCATTGCACACGAACAAAGCTGCTCTTCATGTCACATTTCGGACAAAACAACGGGCTCCATTTACACGTACTTTTGATTCCATGCGAGAAATTTCGTGTTCGTACTTTTACTGAAAGACTCGATTCTTGGAGAAGACCGGTCACGTTTGGAAGCTCAAGACTTTGCGATGCTTACCTTGTGGTCAGAGTGAGCCAAATTGGCAATGTTTGAAAAACAAACCATAAGTACCACGCTGTTCATCATTTGTTTAATCCACAGGTTCAGAATTGTGTGCATGTTTCCGCCCTGTCGCTCCTGATGCTCAACACAATCCACAGTATCGCGCAGGTAATTTCAAAACTCCAACTTGTGAACACACAGAGAAGTTCTCAAAGCACAAAGCGCGACTCTTCATTTTTACCACAGTTAGATCCAGACAAATACGGTTTGTATCTCCAGCCAAAACAGCTATCCAAATCAAGAGTCTGAGGAAGTTTAGCTGCGAGGAAAGAGGCGTGGAGATGAGGTGGAGAAGAGCTCTTTACTTCCTACGCGGAGCCTCTTTGCCGCACCGCACCAACCGAACAACAGGAGCGGCAACAGTGAAGCTGTTAGAAGTACTTAAATGGATGTGTGTACATGAGGCGGTGACTTTGTGATCTGTAAATCCCCGAAGGTATTCCTGTCACTTAACAATGCATTGATTACTTATAATTACGAGACTTTTTTCGTGTCGGTGCCACACCTGCCAGAACATGATGGGTTCTGAAAAGCTTTCTTTTTTCACCTGAGTTCATACGAGTCCTTTCTTCAGATTTTTCTGACACTGTCACTTGACGCCTACGTGTACTGCTCTGGACTTGCTGGGCAATCATGACGTGACAAACGCAGGTTCCAGCTCAGACGCTTCGCTCCGCGTCAACCGGAAATGGAAGTCTCTGTCAACAGAGCGCCTCTCTGAATTGAAATGGCGCTGCCGCTCGTGGGTCAACATCAACATTCGAGTCCTCACTTTCGGAGAGAAGTGCGAATGCGTCACATTGTCTCACGAGTAGAAAGAACAGCAGCTTCAATGTTGGAAAACGGGAGGGGCGCTGCAAAATCAGCAAAGTTCGTGTGTGGTCACGCTTGTTTGTAGGGGTATGACACAGAACTGTTCTTAAATTTCACCCTCAAGGCTCAATGGTTTTTGCTTTTTCACTTGCAGAAGGACCTTTCCTGGTTGGCTTGTTGCAAACGTGGTCTCTGTTGGCATTTCCCACCGATCCGACTTCAGGAAGTCCACCAGCGTTGCAATGCTTGACTTTGTCTTGTTTGCTGTGCTTTCAGCTTTGTTGAAAATGTTTCAAAAATTTCAGATAATAAAACACATGTAGAAGTCCCAAAACGTGCGGAAGCAAAATTACCTGGCGTCTGGCGTCATTGCTTCCACAGATTGTCCACAGTTGGAAACATACGAGCTCGTAAACCACTCTCTGACCCTGAGTTCCGCGATGTGTTTGGTAAAAGGCCCCGTTCGGCTAATTGATCACTTTCTGTTTCCAATGCTTTCGATCACTCAGCATTCACAGCAATCAGTTTCCAATGCTTTCGATCACTCAGCATTCACAGCAATCAAAGTATTACCACTCAGGTGAGTTCATTTGATAGACATGGAACCAGCTTCTGTTCTGTGCTTCACCAGGGAGTGTTCGGAGCACGGACAGAAAACGCCATTCACCAGAAACAAGACAAAACAGCACATGAGCAGTTTTTGGGAACAAGCAAACTCGTCTTTTTCTTGGCCTCCTGACTGATTTTTTTCTGTTGAGAATTGTTGTCAAGAGTGTTTTTGTTGTATGGTCGCCCACTAACTCTCCACAATCACAATTGCACGAAAGCGGAGAGCCTGTTGTTTCGGATTTTCCCTCAAAATGTTTCTGCATGATTTTTCTCGTGGTTCTGTGACCAAGGTAAGAAATGACCCTGGACTTTTTCACACAAGTGCATCATTTTACGCTCCTGTACACCACACGATTGCACGCAGCAGAGTCCCGACCGATGCTGCGAAGCAGCTCGAAGGCTCCAAGGAAGGCCAAATGTCGGGTTTTTCACATCCCACTCATTTTCTTACAGAAAAGAGAAAGACAATGATTTGTCAAGAAACTTCTTCCAAAGCGAACGGTGACGTGAGTCAACTGAGAAAAAATCTGATTAAATTTTCTGCAATGTTGTGGCTTGCCAAGCGCAATCGTGATTAACACCCGGTTCAACAGATGACAAAAACAACACAATCTCTTCTGCTGCCAATGCAGATTTGATTGCTTACTGCGACACACGTGGCGTGAGACTGGATTGTTGAAGCCTGGAACTAACAAGTAAACTCGTGCCAAGCGAACCAAGAGGCATTTCATTTGCGTCGATTGTAATTTTGCTGAGAGATCTTTGTGAAACTTGCTTCACACCAAGTGGATTTCTCGCCTCAAGTGAGAAGTTTGAGGTTGCATGAGAACAAGATCTTCATTGTGTTCGTGTGACGCTTCGGTCAAAATTATACGAGTATCCAAAATTTGAAACCAAAAAGGAAAGAACAAAACAGACTGACAACCCTCCAACTAGAATCGTCCCTTTGATTGGCCGACATTGTTGTACGGTATGTAGCCCTGATGCAACAGAACTGGTGTAACAGGGCCTGTGGAACTGGACCAAGACCCATGCAACTGAACCGTTGTCCAGTCCCAGGTTGTCCTCGTCAGGTTGCGCTGGTCCGGTTCGTGTAACATCAACAATTTCCTGCTTGGTTCCGTCCCAGCTAAAAGAGGTGATATGGAAACAAAAATCGTTTCCCATCGTAGGGGAAAATTGCTCCTTTCATAGGCTCCCCAAGAAGATTGCAAGATATTGACTGGTCAATCTAACAATTGCAAAAATAATTTCAATGCTCCACTCAAAATTCCAAAGCTGCACATGCACAGTGCTCAAGGGAACAAGACTTTCCGCTGTAATTGGCCATTCTGAAACAAATGAGCGCATCTTTATTGATCTGTCTTTCTCTAGACTCACGCCACACCTTGCAGCATCAGAATGCAATTCCCTTTTCCAGGAAAGCATTTCTTGATCAATGATTTCTGTTCTCCAACAAAGGTCAGTGTTCGCACAGTGGAACTCTGCAGTGAACAGAAGGGGCAATTGGCAGACATGGATTATTCACAAGTGTAAGAAATGAATCCGTCATGTTGACTTGCCAGGAAGAAGCGACAACCGTTGGATTGTTTTGCAGCCGCAGACAAGAGAGGAATCCCCGCCTTGTCTCAATCCACACACGGACGTGTAATTTCCTGCGACACTAAACCTGCCATTTTTCACCCGGAGGAAGAGACGTACGCCTGTTCTGAATGTCAATACTCAGAACCAGGATTCAACCCCGCTCAAACCAAAGGCCAATTGTAATTACCTCTGCGAAAGGCCTTCAAATCGCTTCAAGCAAGTTGCAAATGCACAATTCCGGCATCGAATTTGACGACGTGTTTTCAGAAAAAAGACTGCCTTCCAGTCACGATCCCCTTTGTCGCACGACGTGCTTCACACAAAAGTTACGCGAAACATGAGCAGAACAAGCAAATCTGCAGGCTTCAGTGGACACAGCAAACAAAGGGTCTTCCACTGCCAGCCTGACAGATACTCCGACAGTTGAAACCAAAAGGTAATGCGTGTCTTGTCGTGAGATGGCATTGCAATATTTTTGTTTGCAGCACAAGAACGAGAATATTCTGTGTCGACGTTACAAAAGCAACAGAGCAAACCTTTCTGGTCTTAATTACATGAGATGTGCCTCACTGCAAACTGATGCTACTTTTAGCCTGAAGCATGAAACCTAAACGTCTAAAAGCTTTGTATTAGCGAAGTTTTTCATGCAGGAATGAATGTGCCTTTGGCAGAATAAAACCTGTAAAATTCAAAGGAAGAACGATGAATTTACGAGCGCACAGGAGCAGGGAGAAAAAGAGACCCATCAAACTCAAACAACATTGGAGATGTGACGAGGGTGTGATCAGAGATTTGGATTTCGTGCTCTTGCCCCCCCCCCTTAAATATTCTTATTGCAGCTGCAGACATTTTGGCGCAGAAAAACTTTCTTCAGTTCTATTGCGATCACACCATTTTTTTATTGTCTGCAGCGCCTTTCTTCACGGCTTCGTGACAATGTTTGCCAGGAAAATGTGGGCCAGCAAATTCATTTACGTCCACAAATAGTACACCGAAAAGTCTGCGGGCAGAAATCAGATGTTGAGCACAAAGGAAAGTGAGTTTCTCACTTTGATCCGCACAAAGCCAACTTTTCCACGGGGGAGAGACTGCTCAGTGGAGAAAGCAGTATTGATCTGTTGCCTGTATTTGCGCAACAGTCGCCCAGCCCAAACATCAAAAGTCAATCCTCTCTTGTCAGAGGCAGCGGCGTAATCTGTATTCCCAGCTCCACAGGAGTGTTTGGGATTCCTCTTAAGCTGCCCGCTGGCGTGTTTCTTAAATTTCTGCCAGGCACCATCTGGGCCAGCTTTAAAACTTACGACCGCTGGGACGTTTTGATTTGAATCAGAATCTGCCATGATCTCGAAGACATGGAGCAACATTTCTCTTTCCACCCTGCTACCTGCGAGATCTCCATCAGTTCCCATTTATTTCCTTCCACAAATTCATCAAAGCGCGTTCGGGTGCGAAAATAATTCTGCGCTGTCTTGACACACAGGCGCAAAGCAAACTCTGTCATCCGACGACTTGACATCCATAGTGTTCCGGTCTCCGTGGAGTTCACGTCTCCAAAATGGAGCAGCTCTTGGTGGGTAAAAAGCACAAAAGCAGAGATTGAGGAATCAAACCAGAAGAGCTTTTCGTGTGTTTTATTCGTGATCTCGGAAAGCCGTGCCCACCTGAACACACACGTGCAGTGCGCCAAACGGATTGCCAAAATTGCACTCGCCTTGCATCATGCAGACATTCTGCATCTTTCTCCACTGCTCGAGTGATTCTGGCTGAACTCACCTAATTTCCGCTCTATTATCAGCCATAATTGAACAGAGTTGCTTTTGGTGCTCCCAGCATTCTCAATGGCTCACATGTGTTTCCTCCACATTTTTGTTCAATCCCGCTGTCGAGCCCAAGCACATTTTGAGGAAATACGTATCTTGCACACAGATTTTCGGTGCGTCATGCATGCAGCTGATTCCGAAAGGCTTTGGAACTCAACAGCGTCTCCACGTTGTTGGATGAACATGGATTGGGTCGACTGGCGCAGTGCAGACACCACCGCACTCATCAATGAGACGGGAACAGAAAAGGCAAATTACTTTTGATAAATAATGTAAATTTTATTCTTATGGCCACGGTCCGGCCGAATCCCATCAACCCTGCAGGTCGACCTGGTCCCAGATAATGATAACTGATGAGGGACTTTGCACCGCAGCTCTCCTAATCCATTAGGACAGCAGCTGAGGTGTTTGTGTATTCGGGATAAATCTCACATTTGCACTGATCATTTTTTGTCTTCGTGTGCAAAGACCTGGGGATTCACAAAACCGGAAACAGTGCGGATGTTTTTCGTGTGGGTCCGCAATCTGAACGTACCGTACGGATGAATACCCTGCTGGTCAACTTCTCGGAATCTACATGCTCAACACGAGAAGCCATTTGCATACATGTCACGAAGCGAATGTCCGGGAAGATCCATGCACGATCAGAGCAGAGGGACCAGGTCATTCCGAAAACATGCTCCATGCTTGAAGCTGCGCGTGCATATTTGCGTAGGTGCGGTGTCAGAAGAGACTGCTGTTTCGGTCCAAAACGAGAACAATGTTATTCTACAAACGCAGACACACACACACACACACACACACACACACACACACACACACACACATGCACAGAGCCACCACACAGAAATGTTCTTCTGTTGTCCTGAAGGCAGACAGCTGACATGTAAAGGCACTTGGCTTCAGCGAAGTCCTTTCAATGAATCATGCATGCAACATGCTGAAAGTAATTTTCTTTGCATTAGGTGATAACCCGTGCATGAAGAATGACGTGTTACCACGACAATTCCCTCAGCCTGTGCGCGAGCTGGCTCAGAAAGAGCTGATTGACACATTGTCACTGGAAACTTCCACATACACTCCCAACCTAAATTTGACAGTACCAACGTGGTGTTGTCTGCATGCATGTCAAATGATCTCTCACCACAAATTCTGCTTTGTTTCTCCATTTTGGGAAGACCGAAAGAACACCTGAGCTCTCTGCAGGTGACCTCGGTTTTGCTCTGACCCACCAACAGAAATACAGGCAGTCGTACACTTGTTTCTTTGCATTTTTACCAGCTGATTTAGTATCAATAGGGAAGGCCCTAATCAAATTTGCCTTCCAAAACAGGTTAGGGGGCTTTTCGCTTCCCTCAACAGGCGGTGTAGCCTATTCATCAAATTGATTTAATGGACAAACAAAGCCGCTGTGAACAACCTCGGATCTCATCACTGCATGCAGAAGGACATATAGGTGTTTTGGTAATGATAATTGATGAGTTTTTGTGCGCAGTGCAGATTCTAATCCATTTTTACAGCTCGCAAAAACGACCCGTTTGCCCACTGAACCAACCGCCTCCTTTGTCCTGCAACATGCCAGTGCATTGCTTTCCGGATGAAGGTCCGTGCGCGCACCGCAGCGCTGCACGCAGAATGTTCGAATCTGTCGAGTGAATGAAGTAAAACAACTTTCAATGGGATTCATCCTTTCAGAATTGAAAAGCAACTTGAGGGATTGTGCATTGTATATTTTCGAGATATTGGAGGTCTTCACAATGATACATTTCCACTGAGGAACATTCAATGTGACATCTTTGGAAGAGACTTTGGGGTCTTAATGAGATTGCCATGCCACCCATTTCCAAATGAGAGAAAATTGAATTGGAAAAAGGAAGCAAAGAAAGTAAAAACTCCATCAGCAACACTCCACCGAAAGTGCATTATTATTTATTAAAGTTTTGTTTGCTGAAGCCTGAGGCACAAAATGCCTTTGTGTTTGAATGTCTTGTGTAATCAAGCTAATGTGGTCGTTGTGGGAGAAGCTTCAGCGTTAAATATTAAATATGGAGTCCACACTAAAGACTGAATATGTCCTTATATTAACAGCAAATGAAATAATGGCTTCATGATGCAGAAATGCATTTCAACAAACACCATGCCTTTCACTCTGAGCTTGTTTTGTAAGTTTTACACACAACAACGCTCGTTATTTTTGTTCTCGAAGCGATGCAAACAGCATTGCCAAAAGCATGACGGCATGTGCGTGCACTCTGTGCGACCAAGCTGAACAGCAGGGGCTTTGTCAGACCTTTATGTCACAAATATTGCACGAATCATCGTTCAATATGTGTTCAGAATGAATGAGTGTGCAGCACGAGTTCTTTCTTCACATGTTGAACGATGATGAGTGAAATAGTTGACTTATACAACAAGTCAAAACTGCAAGAGAAGATTCGTGGCCAGAGAATGAACGGTCGTGCTCTTAGATTTAATGTTTGAAGATA
>JAAUXT010034259.1_pt1 | contig 29928 bp, 33 predicted proteins | sample 7278171 | NCBI WGS metagenome assembly JAAUXT01 (sample SAMN14350112, study PRJNA611818) | marine sediment metagenome | isolation source: surface marine sediment (1.8m) | place: French Polynesia: Moorea | collected 2018-08
CAAACCTAAAGTTCAATCTCAGATGTATCAGAGCACTTCACTCCCCTCCTCCACCATCATTCGATTGACGATACAGCTGCTCGGGGGCGTCGATGAAGACCGTTTGCAGTCACAAAATGCAAGCACACTCCTCGAGACACACAAGAGACCTCGACGTACAGTAGGACTTTGGGTGAGTTTGTCTCTCTTCGCAGGATACTAAATAGAATCTACCCCGAGGAGCACCCTTGTACCACAGCTACGATTGATATGTTGGTCGGTCCAGTTGGTCTACACGTCCACACCTGTTCCACCCGGACACACACATGAAACACGCAGAACGCTCTTGACTCGAAGTGTTCCAACACACAGGCGCTTCAAGGTTTTGCAGATTTCGTTTGCCAGGTAAGTGTGCATTACTCAAATACAGAAACGTCCAGGTGTTGCAGAACTGCAGATGGGGCTTCTCATTGTTATTCGACGCGCACCGCAGCGCACGCACGGACGGTTCTCGTCTCCGCCTCCAGATGTCTGTAGCGGCTCTGCTGCCGTCGAGAAGGTAATGGCTTTCGCTTCAGTGTCACTCAAACCGAGGTATTGCTCAACATGTAGAAAATGCATGTACCTACATGATTATTTTATGCTGAGACACAATTAAGCAGAAGTCTATTGTCTTAATTGTGACGCACGCCAGGTAGTGTTGATATTACGCTCCCAGGAAGACAAAGTAAAGTTGAAGACTGCACAATTTTCGATCCCCGCAGTGCATTCTTTCTCCGGCAGATTCTGAAAATTTTGAATTGTGTTGATCTGTTTCTGTGACAGAAGAACGCCAAACACGATATCCTGTTTTGTCTTTTGAACGTCTCGGGTTACGGCTTAGAGACACCGTGTCTTTGTAATCTTGCCAGAATTTTTGCATTTGCAGAAAGGTCTCCCTGATGGCCAAAATCTACTGCCGAATCTCACTGTCAAATGTCGCCAGTCAGTCCGAGACTGTTGCCGTACACATGCCTGGTTTACGGTTTTATTTTGGCGATGTCTTCTTTGCCTTGGCTCCTCTGGGTATCGCTGTTGATAATAGAGAAGATTTAATCCTTTGTGCTCATCTTGTCACAGACCCACACAGGCTGGTTTGAGGTTGTTTAGCTGGTTAGTTGAGCCTGAGATATGGCCAGTTCGGGGTTTTAGTGGCGTTCCACCCGGGTGGTACACATACCATATGGGCGTCAAGATCGTAGCCTGTCGGCGGAGATCAGAGGAAATTTCAGGTGAATCTTCACCTTTTGGCTGGTGCTGAGAGGAGACAGTTTAGAGAGAGGGGAGAGAAGTCATAAGTGCGGAGGCGGAGTTTTATGTGCTTTCTATCTGTCTACGTGGGCTGTGACATATGCCACTTGCCCGGGCAATAGCTCTTCGTCAAAGGCCCTGACGAAATCGGAGAGAAACGGGACAGTGTCATCGCTTCGGTAATTGGCCCACCACGGTGTGGTGAGGAACACAGGGTCAGCAGATAGAGACGAGATCGGGCAGATAGGCGCTCTCATACAGCCCCCTTTTGAGCCGCTGTTAATCACAAGAAATGCGCCTCTCTGGTTATGGGAGAGCTTTTTGGGACGTGTTGATTTGATATGGAAAAAAAGACCTTATCACGGGGAACCATCGCGGAGCCCTGGCCACTGACGACGTTCGGCCTCCCCGTGTGTTTCGACGCGACTGTCCCGCCGAAGCCAAAACATGAGTCAGAGTTACTGCTCGAGCTCAGTTCAGGGTAAACACGGAAAAAAGAAATGAAACGTAATTTCTGGGCAGGGTAAAGTGAACAGTATTTCAGGCTTGGGTGGAAACACGAAAAGTACGACATGTCAAGTGTTATGATGCTGTTGGGATAATAGTAACCTTCTGTTGTGAGGAAACCATATTGAGCACTGAAAGATTGCGGCAGACATGTAATCAGTTCTCGCTTATTGAATATTGCGGTTGCAGAAACACTTCTCGCCCGCCTGAAGAGCTTTTCAGTCGCTCAGCTTGGCGTGGCAATCGTCCAGTTTTCTGCCAAGTTTTCGCCACTGTCTGTCCTTTCCCCCGCTGCGAGCAAATACATGCCCAAGTTTTTCTTCCAAAGGAGGTGTGTATTTTCTTGATATTAAATTGCGGAAATGCGAAAGAGAAAGTGAAATAGCAGCACGCATAATGATGCGTTGTGGGAGTGCATGTTGCAGACTTGTGCGGGTTGTAATAATGACTCTTTCTCTCGCACACAGGTGCGCAGCGAGGTGCAGCGCTCGCTTTGATCCAGGGCACCTCTCCACAACGAGGGCTCCCGACATCGAAAACGCAAAACACCTCTGAAATGTTTTCAAACATCTCAAAAATGTGTTGATTGCTAAGGGCGCGAGCACCAGCACAGGCGGCTCTTTATGTTTTCCGCTGTGTAGTAGATATTGTCTGAATATGGCCTGTTCTTTAAAAAGTTTGCTGCAAAAAATAGATGTGGTTGTATCTTGCTTGCATTCCGACTGCGAATATTTGCGCGGAGTCTGTGCAGACATGATGTTTGTAGAAAGCTTTGCGAGAACGCTCGTGTGGGTAAGAGGTTAAGGACAATTACCGAAGAAGAGCAATATCACTCTGTTTGGTTACAGCCAGTGGAGTTCAAGAAGGGAAAGTACTCGCTAGTTCCTGCACCTGCATTCCCTGGAATCATTGCAGTTCGAGCTGTTACCATCTTGTTACACGCAGCAAACTCCGCAGCGCGTTTCTTTCTGTCGGAACCCGAGAACTGCTTCAAGTCAGTCTTTTTTGTCGCTGACGTTTTAGATTCTGAAGAAGATCACGCGCATATGCAAGTTTCCTTGCTCTTTACTGATGCCTCAACCAAGAACAGTCCAACATGTTGCTGTGGTGAAGATACGGTGGCTGTTTTAATAGTTGTGTACAAGGTGCCAATCCTGCTGTATCCAGGGTTGCTTCAGGATGATCTGGTAAACAAACCAGAATCCGTAACAGCTGCAGACCAGCAGAGGCATCTCCTAGTCTGCAGCATCACTTGTTTTCTGCGGAAGTTGTGTGTTTTGGGCGATACTGTGTTTGAAATTTTGGACACTGAGATCTAATCTGCAAAACCGTTTTCCATTTGCATAATCGCGAGGTCTTCTGAAGCCTGAACCAGTTGCGTTTTGGAAACATGCGCTTTAGTTTCTTGCTAAAGAGGGGGGAGTTTCTTTTGAACTTGCTCAGTCTTCAGTCGGAACGTTATCTGGCATCTATTTTGACCGCGCTGGTCAAAGTCGCGAAGAACTCCGTGGTGTAATAATTACAGACCTCGTTCAAATATTTTCTGTTGGGGTGACAATTGGGTCACCTGAATGAAGAAAGCCAATTCGGTTCCATATCTAAGATGGTGTTGCAGCGAGAAATCTTCATCTGATAATGACAGCTCAATTCAATTGTGTTGGACATTGAGGTGGATGTTATACAACTGGTTGTTGTGCATGTGCGGGTCATGCTTTGGGGTGAGTAAACTGTACATGTTTGGAGTAAATGTGAGCAAAAACGAGTGAAACCCTGATGCAAAGGCCACGATGTTTGTGCCAGTTGAGAACGCTTTCCCGGGTATCGCAATGGAATATCCCTTACCCATTTTAATCCAAATTTAATGATGACCTCTTAGTATTTGAGCTTGGGGCGAAATGAAACAAAATACATTAGGCTCCTTCTAAACGATGTTATCGTGCTCCTTTCTACCAGGCAACAAGCCTCCATCCCCCTGGCCCTGCTTTTTATACGTCTGTCAGCTGTCAGCGCAGACGGGCCCTCCCCCTCGTGCTCTGATAGCTTCCGAGAGAAGCCACGTGATGCATACTAAAATATCGCCGGCCAATCAATGCCGCTCCGATCCTCACATGCAGTTGTCGAGTACCGTTGCATGTCACTGTGATGTTACAGTGAGTGTTCAGGATTTGTGGTGCTCACATCGTTCTGGATGTTGTAGTGACTCTATTTCTAAACAGCTACAGAACGCGAAATTCAATATTTGCGATCCCTGGTTCAGAAGCGGGTTCGCCTGTGTCTTACCTGTCCGCTGTGAGCAGTCACAGCCCCAGTACCAACCACAACCATTTTTGGAGAGTACGCAGAACCAACCGCCAAGATTCCGCCGTCCGTGGACTTAGAGGAGGACATCATGGGCACCGGACCGGGATCAACCAGCGACACGCAACCCTCGAAAAGTAAGTGCGATTCTCTCATTGAGCCGTCCCTGCGTGAAGCCAAACCCGGGGAGCCGCGTCAACTGAGCCGATGCGTTCAGCGGCGGATTTTCCACGCTACCTCCACGCGTGAACAATCCGGAGACTTCGCGTGCGTGTCACCGACCAGATTTGTTCAAAGCAATCATGACTCGCACGGCTGTATCAATTTTTATTCTCGCCACGGAGGCAATGAAATGATTGGGGAAACAAGCCGATATTTTTTCGTCGATAATGTTAGCATGCAATTCCACCGAGTTCCGCCTAATTTGATGTTCTCCGAATCGGTGTGTTCGTACACCCACAAGACCTATTGTGTTTAAACTTCCTGGAATGTAAATCACGCATTTTGAAAGATTTACCTCGGCAGTGGTGCAGTAATCTCAAGAAGTCGTGATTTTCTTTGTTATCGGCAAAATTTTTATTTGCGATTTCTTATCTGGAGTACCCTCCTTTATTTGCAGCATGGTTCATGTCTGCCACTGGATTTGTCTTGAATTGTTTCCCTGGGTGTGACTTTTGTTCTCCCTCTTCAGATTTTGTGTGATGTTGAAATGAGAAATGTTCTGTTCGGGACATTCACATTGTCAATATTGAACTGCGAAGTCAATTTTTTCGCATCAATATAATTAGATTTACACGTACTGGTGAACAGGTTTATCAGTCCGTCTGTTTGCATGTCGCAGTTTGTGGACACATATAGAAAATCGTTTTCATTTGGTCTCTTTTCATGTCTTCCCACCTTGACTTGCTGCAGTGAGGTGTGTGGACCTTATTCCAGGGAAGAAGCACTCGGCGATGTGCGTCGGGTGCGGCGGCCAGATTCACGACCAGTTCATCCTGCGGGTGGCGCCCGACCTGACGTGGCACGCCTCCTGCCTCAAGTGCGCCGACTGTGATCAGTACCTCGACGAGACGTGTACCTGCTTCCTTCGGGATGGCAAGACATACTGCAAACGCGACTACATCAGGTGGGTGCGCTTGCCTCGTTGCTGCGGCTTGGTTGTTTCGGCGCCCCGGCGCCCCGCTCTGTGCCCGGCTCTGCGCCCGGCCGCTCTCCGCGGCTCCATGTTCGGCAGTCGAGTCGGCCCCTCAACCTGGCCCGAGTGACTCATTTCTGCTCAAACACTTCCTTGATGCTTGGTTGTTATCTTTGTGGCGCAAATTTGTGAAATACTCAGAAAAAAACTGTTTTGGGAAATTTGCTGCCTCCAATCATCCAGGAACATTTGTGGTGTAATTTCAAGGGATTTAGTCACGCACGACAAATTGAATTTGATATTGAGCAATTTGGATAGAAAACATTTGTACCATATCAAATCAGATAGGGCTCGGCACTGGTTGTTAGAAAGCAGACTCCGTCTCAAGATCAGTTTATCTACAACATTTAGCGCAGATCTGAGATTGTACAGTGGGCCTGGAAACACTGGACATATGTGCGGAGGGAAGGGGGCCAGGAGCTTTACATCTGTGCGTGGTAAACAGACTGGACATCGAGTTTATTTAGCCACCAGGATAACTACATAGAATGTGTAACTGTTACCACGATGAACGGAAGATTTAGCAATCTCGTTTACATGTTGGAGTCCTCACACCTTGTCCCTTCTTCAGGAGCGGTAAGGTACATATTGACACACGCGTAAGGTTACTCGAAGGCTCGTCTGAAGACAAGCCGTGACCAAAGGAGGATTTCAAGTTTGTCTCTTGCTTTCTGGCTCCTATGGCTTCTCAGGGAAGTCACACAAGTCACAACTTGACCCTTCTTGAAAGCTAGTTTCTTCAAAGCCAAACAGTCTGAGCTGATGGCGAGAAAGAAGTGTCCCTTATTGAATGAGACGGGATCTGGAGGTCTGTCTCGTCAGTGGGAGGCACGGTCAGCCGTGTCAGACACTCGTTGCTCGCACCTTCGGGGTTTCAGCCAAACACCGTGTACTTTCCCTCTTTCTCGGCATGACATCTTTTGCTGCACTGGATGCGGGATTCAAAGTGTTGTAAATACCAACTTGTAGCCTCAACATGTTTCTGCACGGAGCTGAGCTTGCAGGAGGGACAGAAAGAGCATCTGGATCTGTCATAAAATACACTCCGGAGGAAGGCGAATCGCAGCCGTGTAATACAGTTAATGATGAGGCCGTAACAGTTGGAAGCAAGCTTACCAGCCCACCTCCGCAACACCTCGCAGACCCGGGCCTTCTGGCGCGTTGCGTGGCCACCTGCTCTGTTCCCAGCCGCGTCCCCGACGCGCCGCGCCGCCCTGTCCAGACCCGGCGCTGACCACCAGCACCCACCACGCCACGCTCATTACTCACTCACCGGTAGCAGACCCCATCCTTTCAGTCGCCTTCACAATTAAACCAAACCTACTCATTTCGTGAGGCACAAATCTCGAACTCTTGCTCATGCTAATTTCTGTGAGGGAAGAACGTTTTCCCCCCATTTAAAAAGCTGTAAAGTTGAGGATGACAAAGCCCAGTGTCCGGCCCAACACCAAAGATGTTCATCATTGTGGTCACAATGACCACTGGTGGCAACCTACGCCACGTACTTGGATTTTAACCTGAAACCACAAATTTCCTTCTTTGTCTCATCGACTTGGTACTCGAGAAAAACGTTGGCACATTTTGTGCACCTCTTGGATTTTCTGCTCTGTGTTTTTGCTTCTCTTCAGTCCACGTTTGTTGAACGGAAGGTCATGTTCATGAAATTGCATTGATTTGATTCCTCTTGACAGAGACACAGTCTTTCCCACAATTAGAATCCAATTATGGGATTAGAGAATCGAGGGTAACGGAACAAAAGACTCCTGTGCGAAAGGCCAGGGACGATCCTCCCATTGCGTGAAGCTGAAGCCCATGCTTGGCGAGGACAGATGTTAGAAAAACTTTGTTTTGCAGTGTGAAGTGACAAGAAGCAGTGCACTTCCAGAGTCAGAACCTGTCTGGGTCAAGTGCCTCAGATTCTCCCCATCCACCCACTCACTGCACCTTCTTTCAGACAGAAGATGAAAACAAAATGATAATATTGCAGTGAAAGAGTGTCAGTTCTTCCCCGAATATCTGCCATCGTGCAATGAATTTTGAAGTTTCCTGTTTGTTGGTGGTCTTCGGATGTCAAGCATTGAAGACGCAAAAATTGCGAAGTTGTTTCGGTCTGTAGTGTTTGTACAAGACTGGGGATGTAGAAAGTGAATCGTCGAGGGGCCTGGATGCCGTCCACGACAATCAAACCGACTTTGCACTGTCATGAATCTATCAACGTGAGTTTGTCGTGAGTGCAGCTTGGCTACACAGCGACGGTTTGTGTTTGGTGTTGAATTGACTGATTGGAACACCACTGCGGCCGCCGCTCTCTGCAAAACCGCTTGATTGGCAAATAGAGGTTTCTTTACACAGACAATTCTCTCAGATCTAATTAGTGTCTATTCTCAATTCAACACTGCAAACATGCGCTATCAATCATGCCGTTTTTATTCACCGCTTACTGTGTAATCCACAGTTGCAGATCGTGGTGTCACTTCACCTCCCACGACCGCTTCAGCAAACCCAACCATTTGTACTCCGCTCTCAGCGCGTGTGTGACTTGCTGAGTCCTGCTGGAATACTATGATGGATTCAAGAATATTTTATTCATCACCTCATGTCGACTTCGCTGTGTGTTGCGCGAACACAAGCTCACTGAAGTTGACCTCCAACGACAGCTTTTCTGGAGGTTGTCACAAAAACAGTAGACAGGTCTCAAATTGTAGCTGTTCAACTCACGCGTGTTTCTCTTTGTTTCTTTTCATATTTTCGACCTGGATGACAACGACACGTGAACGCTTTGCCCTCGGACCACGCCGCCGCTCACCGAACATTGATCGCAATCACATCCTGCCGCCCGCTCCCTGCACCGCCGATGCTCCGGGTGCGGATATGGATTTGTCATCCGTACCAACAATTATGGAAAATTGGACTATTGTCACCCAACACATCATTCAACCTGTGACAATACCCTCCGTGACTCGTGCACATCCACCTCGACATGCGGAACGGCAAAACAAAAAACCTGATGATGGGGTGGACTTTGCGGCAAAACAGGTTGTTTGGAACCAAGTGTGCAAAATGTGGAAATGGATTCTGTAAAAACGACTTTGTGATGCGAGCGAGGAACAAAATCTTTCACATAGACTGCTTCAGGTGCGTGGCCTGTAGCCGGCAGTTGATCCCAGGAGACGAGTTTGCGCTCAGAGACGATGGACTCTTTTGTAAGGCGGATCACGAGGTGGTGGAGAGAGCCACCAACACGCCCAACGGGTCCAAATCGGAAAACTCGGACAGTGGCGTGGGATCGCCCTCGAACAACAACAACAATGAAACCAAACCAAACATACACGCAGCAGGTAGGTCAGAATCACTACGCAATTTAGCTTTGATGAAGGAAACATTTATTATGCATAACTTCCTCAGTGACCTCGTGTGTTGGCTGCAGCCCGAGAGACAGGCGTGCTTTAACAGTACAGAAAGGGTCATGCTTTCCCCTGCGTGTGTTCAACCACAATTTAGGTGCGAACTAACGAGAAGGAGAATGCTTCAGACTTCGAGCACAGACTTTTTCCGCAAGTGTTTTGTTTGACAAACTCTATCGTGATCCTAACAGATGTTGTGTATAACTGCTCTGGTTGCTTCTTGTTTGAGGCTGGTGGGAGCATCCAAACATACCCTCCCATCCACCCCTGCACCTTCTTATCCCTCCGCCAACAGATGTAAACTACAAGTCAATACAGTTTATTATAAAACCATAGATGTTGTAGACCTGCAACTGCAGGTTCAAAGCTTCAAAGCAGAGGTCTGAAATTCCCCAAATGCCCCAACAAACATGACTACAATTCATCATCGACGTCTGGTTTTGCTCTGAAGAGGAAAAGAACGTTATTTTTTTCTCAAGTATAGAAGAATAAAAATTCTAATGTCAATGCCAAATCTTGTCGCTGATTCATCCTCTTATTGAATGAATCAAGAATTCACTTTGGCGTTGTGCTTGGGTTTCATGCTTGTGTGCCTCGAACATTGTCCAGATGGCCGCGCAAACTGACGTAGAAGGCCGTCGCCCTGTCCAGGAACTGTACCCTCGTCTGCCCTCCCTGAGGCATACCCTTCGGCTCAGATAAACCAGATCTGTCAAAGAATTCTGGGCAACACAGCCGCTTTGTCTCCAAAGGTGAAGCAACTCCGACATGTAGGACAATTTTTCAGAATCAATTTGGTGCTAAGTTTTCCATTGTTCGAAAGTTAATCTGTGCTCTGGCAGTGAGGCTGCCAAGTAAAACCACGCAAACTTGGTCGTGCATTGAGTCTTTAGGAAAGGACGGTTTGGATTCACAGGCGACACCTGAGTCTTCCCTGTGTCTTTGCACGCATCTAAGATTCACTCTCTGAAGGATACGTGATAGTCTCAATCAAATGTTGCGACGAAGCCTCAACTTTGATGCGGCGGCGAGGTTAAAGCCCTTCCATCAGAGAGCGAAACAAAGCCCAATCTGCAATCATGCAGCCTGGGGAAATTCTCTGAATGCGGCAAGAGAAGAGTGAAAAGGGAGAAAAGTTGGGTGCATGTGTCAAGCCTGGGGAAATGATTAGTGCCGTGAAACCCGGTTATTCCTGTGAGTCAAACACATGCATTTTCCCTGCTCCTAATTAAGACATTTGAAAAAAGCGATTGTAAAGCCATTGAGTTGTCATGTGAATTCACAGCTTTGCCGAGTTTCAATAAAGAAGGAGAGAAAGGAGTCAAAAAAGTCTTCCGCATAGAGAGGAAAGCGTTCATCTTGAATTATAATCATTATTGTGAATACTTTGCAAATTTGATAAAGGCGTTTGCAAGTAAACGCAATGCAAGCTAACGATGTTAGATCATGGTCTAAATCTAATTTTGTCTGCCTAACTGCAAGGCAAAACGGAACACAAATCCGACTGTGCTAAAGTGAAAATGACAGCTCAGTTTGACATGTGTTCAGGGAACGAAGCGCCACTCGGCATTGTTGGTTCGCTTTCCCTTTTCAACTCCTTCCACAACTTTCTTCGCAAAGGCTTCAACAAAAAAATTTGTGATGCTTGACACCAGACAGGACAATGTACTTTGGGTTGTGCAACAGATCAAGGAATGTCTCACAACATGGAACCGTGGGTGGGTCTTGAAACTGTCGTGGAGTGCAGTTTGCGTGAGGAACTCAGAGTCTCGGCGTGCGAAGACTATTGATGCTCAAATGGCCTGCAATGATTTCGAAGCCCAATTGTTTCGAGTCAATTGAGGCCTGCAGATATCACGCACGACTGATGCAGCATTGTAATGTAAGCTCCATAAATCCAGCAGAACGATTCAATGCATCACATGAAACGTGAATGACTGGAATTTTCAAAGTGAAAATTGGCGCAGCTGTGCTGAACGGAGAAAACATGGAAGCACACGTCTTTTGTCCTGGGACACAGTCCTGTCGCCGAAAAGTTACCCCGTGTCAGCAACGCTTTGAACAGCAATCTCAACGCGCTTACCTACCTGAACCCTTTCCACACATTCTCTGGCAATCTAATTGGTGAATACAGATTTGGACATTGCAGGCCAAGGCGAGCCCATGTCGGGCTCGCGGAGCGGCCGCATCGGCCACGTGCACAAGGGCGGTGAGCGCGACCACAAGCCGACACGAGTGCGCACCGTGCTGAACGAGAAGCAGCTGCACACGCTGCGCACCTGCTACGCCGCCAACCCGCGCCCCGACGCCCTCATGAAGGTAGGTGTATCAACTATCGGCACTCCTCGTCAACAGTTCAAGTCAAGAAAAATAAGGATAAAAAAGAATACCAACACGCTCTCAAGGGTCATCTTCAAAGTAACATATCAATCCAAACTCTGGCGGATCCAGCATTGGACCGGACAAAGTGGGAGGAGGGACACAGCCTCTGCTGAGTCCATCCGCAGCTTGTACATACGAATGTGTGGGGAGGGGGCGCGATTTCGACCTAAAAGTTTATCATGTCAAAAATATAATAAATTTTGTACCAACGGCATAAGAATCGAGGTCAAAACTTTTCCAGGGGGGGGGAGGATTTTGGCCTCCTGAATCCGCCAAAGTTGTGTCAGACAGCGCTTGAAATGTTGCACCCATCTGAGTCCCGCCTCGCGTTGGTTCAACAACTGGGCATCACCACTGCAGTTGTTGAAATTTGGACGAGCGGCGGGGCTCTGATAGGTACTTGTTGAATATTGAAGACTTCTCAAAATTTGCAATTTTTTCCTTGTTTGTGTAATCCGTAGGAACAACTGGTAGAGATGACAGGTCTCAGTCCCCGAGTTATCCGTGTTTGGTTTCAAAACCACAGGTGAAGAAGCCCGCGCGCGGGATGAGTTTGGCAGCTGCTTTGCAGATCCAAATTTGCTTTTGTCGCTTTCTCCGATTTGGATTTGGACTGCATCACTACAGTTGTTTTCAGTGGACTTTTCGTCACTCTTTACCACAGGTGCAAAGACAAAAAGCGACAAATTAAGGCCAGAGCGCTACATGAACAACAGGTGAATAGATTTCTAACTACTTTTTCTTCTTTTTTTTCCTGTGTCAGGAACAACTCGTTGAGATGACAGGGTTGTGCCCCAGGGTAATCAGGGTGTGGTTTCAAAACAAAAGGTGCAAAGACAAAAAACGACAGATCCAGATAAAGGCCATGCAACACGCTGACAAGGTAGGCCCAAAACGAATAAAACGAATTTTTAATTTTCCAAGTCCCAAGTTGAACAGAGCGCGCCGAAAGCATGGCCGCGCATCAGCCAATCAAACAGCGCAAAGCCGCGCGCGGCTGACCAAGTAGCCAATCACGAAGCGCGACACAGAATCGCCTCGCTCTGTGTGACTTCGGGCTTGTTTTCGCTAGATTGTAGTTTTCTGTTTCAACAATTAAAGTATGTTTTGTTTGGGCTGACGAAGAATTTTTTTATGAAAATTAGCCTTCGACATGCCACTGTTTTCTAACCATGTCATCTCACACGTGTTGAATGTACATCAATTGAAGTTTATCATCGATTGCTTCAGTTCATAAATATTTGAAGTCGGTGGATCAACAGGCCACGGTGGAAATCTTTGGTTCAATTAGCGCTTTGTTTTCAATTATTAACAAACTAGGTTGTCATTTTTGTCGTTTGTAAAACTTAGATTGCTAATTGTGTGCCACATCTGCCCAACATACGTGATGAAATATTGAGAACAATCAATTGGTGGGGTCGTGTGCTCTGTGTGTCGATCCACGAGGCACGCAGGGCATCGCGCCTTCGTTGTTTGCCTTTGCATGAAATATGAATTGTTGTTGGTTGGTCTCCGGTGGTGATTATCCATGGGGCCAGGAGTGTGTTCACACGACTGTGCTCAACAAGAAGAGAACAGTAAACCGGCAGCATGCAACACGCAAGCAACGTCGAAATGTGGAGACAAATTCCTTTTGTTTCCTGCACTTGGCTTTCCTCGCACAAATCCGCCAGTTAGTGTGTCGCCAGTTCATGTTTGCAACCGTTCCACTGAAAAAAAAAGTACTCTTTGCCATGGAGCCAGTATGATTTCAGATTCAGAAAGAAGTATTGTCGGTGGAACAAAACCAACTGCAAACAAAATATTGTAACAGTTGTATCTCATCACACTACAGGCTCTCTTGTGTCACACCACGGAGTTTACTTTGGGACAATGAAACTCTTAAAAGGCACACTGTTACAAAATGGTACTCTGGAGGCTTAGTGAGATCTAGATCTGTCATGTGTCTGGGTTATCAGGTGTAGCCAAAGCACACGTCGGGTTTTGCTTTGGCTCCTGCTATTTTTCGTCTGTATTTTTGTTGAGAAATGTAAGCAATGGGCCACCTTGGTGCTTCGTCTCCGTCAGACAGAAATATGTAGACCAGATGTTGAGTGCTTCTGTGCAGCAGATATCGTTCCTGTCCATACTGCAATTGTCCCACAGAACATTATTTACATTTCGGTGCATATCTGTGTTTAGCTGCCGTCCCAGAGACGGAAAACAGCACTCACTTCTGAATGGGTTAGCAGCCATTGAGTTTGTCATTCTGTTTGAATTCAGTATGTGCAAAGAAATTCTTGCGGTGTTGCTTCAATACGACGCAGTCTCCACGGTGGTCTGTTTACCTCAAGTCATCAAGGCTGTGGAAAACGGTTTTGATTTGATACCAATAATGTGCCCCTTTATGCTTTCATGGCATCTGTCAAGTCAAGAATCTTTTGCTCCACTGAGGACACGCAAGGTTTTCACTTGTATCTGTGAGCCAACTTGTAATCAGTTCGACACTGTCCAACGCCGTAAATCAAGATTTGAGACTGCCTCGAAGTCATTTGAGCCTGACTTTTTCAGGTTCATTCTTTCTTGACATAGCGTGTGGTGAGGCCATGTACAGCTGAATGATATTGCATGATTTGGCAACAACACGAAACAGCGTCATAATAAAATCAGTTCCCTGACTTTTTGGCATAAAGGGGTCATTCCTTCTTCAAATTTTTCTTTTACTTTAAATTTATTGGCTGAAGCTTGTTTAGCGTGACGAAGTTCAGCTCCTTTGAAGCCTGAAGTCACATTTTCATGAATGGGCAATAAAATGGCCCCGTTTCCATGTGGCCAGGAAAACAACAATGCACACGCCTGCAGAAGTGTTGTATTTGGTGCATGAATTTGACAAGGAAAACATCAATAGTTTGAGTGGAAAGCTTAGCAGAGATCAATACGTTTGGTTACACAGGCTGAGTCTTAGGCTCAATTTTTTCCCGGGGTAATCGCAAGCTCAGGCAGCTTGAGCTGGAGAAGTGATTTTGACACTCTTGTTTCGCGCCACGCGACGCCTGGTGCGCACATGATTCACGCCTCATATTGACATCTCCATTCACCGCAAAATGTCCTTTTCGAGGACAGAGTTTGGGCTTCCTGGTTTGAAGCAAGTAAACGAGTTGGAGCTTCGTGTGTTTTTTTTTTTCTGACAGCGCAGGGCAGAGTGTATCGACACGCTTGACTTTTCACATTAAATATTAACAGAATGGGGACTGAATCAGCTCACTTTTTGCCGTGTGAAAGATTTTCATTTGTCAAATGTAATTATTCTTTGTCCACAACAACCGCAGCCGGGGTGAAATTGTTGGCTATTTTACGTTCCCGACCACTGGAAGTCGTACATGTTCCTCAACCCCGTCAACAAACCAATGCCATTCTTCTCTTGCTTCTTTTTTGGATATTTGATACGATTGTTTTGACTGTGTGCGCGACAGATTACATTTGGAGCTTTTGTATTTCATGTTACATGATCATGTTTGGAAAGACCAGAAGCACGAGATCAATCAGCTCACCTGGCTAGAAAGGTGACAAGACGGTCAGCCAAAGACTAAACTTAAACTTTACTTGCTCAATGTACACAACAATTGTTGTGGCGTCAAAGAATGTCCATAAATACATGTACACTGTTCAGTATGAACGGTAGAAAGCTTCAAGGCTTGCAATGTTTGGACTCGGGATTTGGATTGCTCTCTACGCCTGCTGACAGCTACAAGACCTTGGAAATGCTGTTCTAAGTTGCAAGCCTCTCAACAGACAAATCTTGTCCTGAAGGGACGCATGCACCTGGGTATTAATCCCATTCTGTATGCATTCTGTGCACCCGACGTCAATGCCACCTTGAGTTCCCATTCTGTGTCCATTGATAACGACGAAGATTCTGTTGTGCTGGTCCAACTTTTGAGCTTAACGTTTAAAAACATGCACACAACGCCCATTTTACGTTGGGGACCAGCCGAAACTGGCACACAAAGCCATCAGACAGAAATGCACCTGGAGAAAAGCCATAAAGTGCGGGACTGTAGCTCACAGATTCCCACTCAGATAGCCGAAATGGTGGGCTGGAACCCAGTATGGCGACAAGCCTTTTCTCTGCAGAGATATATCATTTAGAATGATGACATGTTGAGTAATTTACGAGGTTCTAAGTAACGTAGCTGATAATGAACACAATTTACTTGACCAAAGAAATTATTCTAAATTGACCTCAAGTCAATTTTCCATTTGAGTTGCGCCTGTAATGACAGTGTAATAGCAGCAGAGGAGCTGCCCCGAGTTCTCTGTCTCCAAATGGCGCTGAAAGATGAGCAATAATAACTGCTACTCAGTGTCACTTGCAGTCGACTTGCGTGTGTTGCCCTCAGCCTGCGCGTAACAGAAAAGATTCTGCACGGAGATCTTGGGCGTGCAAGAAACCTAGAAAGTTGAGTGAACACCTAGTAATTACTTCTAATGGACTTTGGTATTCAGCAGGTTGATGGAAAATAATCAGCACCGTCGTTTTAATTAGGGGGCGACGGGCAGAGCAGCACCGCCAGTTCTACGCAGTTATTTCCTGCAATTTTGACACCCTGAATCGGAAGCCACAATCGCATCCTTCTCTCTGCGATTTCGCCCGAACACGCTGCCTCTTGCAATCAATGCAGGTCTACGGCTATAATTTTCGTGACTTCTTCAGTGCCTGGCTATATTTGAGCGGCTGTTTGTTGCTGGTTTTCCACCACGCTCTTTGGGATCCAACATGGTTCGGAGGTCCTCTGACTTCGAAACTTGCAGTGGGGCAAAATTATACAGGCGTAAAAAAATTGTCGGGTGCGTGAAAGGAGTGGGGCTCGATCCCTATCCGCTCTATTGGTTGGAGACCAAGCCACCTGTCCTCGGTAGCGGCCTGCCGCTTGAGCTGGTTTTTATCGGTCAGCATATGCAGATATTCTCCACGCCTTGTCACCTGCAAGCAAGGAAATTCCACACTGCGACGTCAGCTGAATAAGACGCGATCGAGAATGAAGAATCGCGGTTCCCTGTCAAACCATCCCGATCAGATGAGCGAATTCGTACAAGTGTGGGTATTAAGCAGATCAAACTAAATGTCTGCTGGGTCCCTTCCTGTGCGGTGATAGCCACAGAATCTTGTCTTGAGGTGAATGTCTTCTTTTGACTTCGCGAAGTCTCCTCCCACAAAAGAACAACTGTGAGTTTGGAAAGCGGGTTTGTACGCTGAAAAAGAGAAGTGTTTAAAATTCTTGGCACGTTTGATTAAGTCACGGGTGAAGAGGGTCAAACCTCTTGAACGCAAGCAGCCAGGATCACTTATCAGTTGCTGCAAAAATAGCTGAGGGCTGTGAATACGATATCAGCTTGCCGATGGGCCTATTCCTTGCACAACCAGTGCAAGAGAATGAATTGTTCTCAAAAGCTGTGAAGTGTTGTGGATGATCGGTTGTGAGAGCGCACCACCTGACGCGACGAGGGCGATGGTGGCGGTCCTCGAGCGACACACGTCCGAGCGCACGGCGCTCGCTCGGCCTGCACAAGGCGTCCATTTGTTGGCTCCTTGGGATCCACTTCTCGTCGTTAGCAATCACTCTTCACGTCGTGATGGACGCGGACGCAACAAGTTCTCAGAACAGAGGCTCGTAGAATGATTTCTTCCAAACGCTCATGTGAAAGAGCGAAGATGTGGGTGTCGGCCGTTCTCTTGGGGTGATGCGAGCTTTGAGAGAAGTTGGATCTCGCACAAAGCGGAGCTTCTTACATGTCAGTTTGATATTCATCAGAACTGCACGGAATTGTAAACGGCTCTCCAGGAGAGCCATTGAGACAACAGTTGAATGCGGAGTGACCCACTTGCATGCAGACTCCGTGCCAGCTTGACAATGGTGAATTCGCAGCGCTCTATCATCGATCCCTCTAAGTCTGGCTAAATAGAGCCGCCAGTAAATAAGCTGTGGAATTTTCAATGGGTGCTATTCACATTTGGGCCTCAATTTAATTTCCACTTTATCCCCAAGATAATGGGCACCATTATGTACTGCCACAATAATGATTAGCTACAAATCCAAGTGGATTTATCTGGGTGTCGAAGCCCACAGGCTTGCGATTGCATTGCTTGGTTTGTGCTGAAATGCCGGCTTTGCCAAATTAATTTTACCTCCACAAGGCATCGGATGCTTTTTGTTTCTCTCACATCATCAATGCTCCGTGCAAACCACGGATAATCCAGGAGGGTGAACTCGGTGGAGAGAACCTGCTTATTAGGGCCAGTCCTGCTCGGCTTGACAGTGCCCCGGTGCTGAAAAGCCTGACACGGTGGCTTTGCTGGTTCCGCAGAGATGAAGGATGCAAAGGTGTCGACTCCCTGCAGACATCAATGCGTCCTCATCATTCTGTAGACTTTGTTGAATGTCACAAAGCATTTGAAATGTTTTTGTTTTCCTGGGGCTCAGTCTATTCAGACGGTCCGACTCTGCCCCAGTGGGTGGTGGCCGGCCCTGCCTTTCAAGCGCTGCTGATTACCCGGAGCCATTGGGCCGGTGGTCGTGTTCTCTCGACATCCCACCACTTCAATGGGCAATTCTTTCGAAAGTTTGAACCTGTCCTGGGCATCCAAACAGTACTGTGATGATTCATGTGAATCTCTGCAATTCATGATGCGCACGAGTTGTTGGAGGAGGCAATTGCCCACAAGTGTGTCTTCACCGGAGAGATTGAACAAAACGATCGCGTGAACCTGTGTCGGGTTTTGTGTGAAAAGGATCCCACAGAGGTGAAGACACGAGACCATAAATGCTGATGATATTCGCTCCGCTCCTTGAAATTGGAATGTTCTCCTTGTTGGATGTGCGCTGTGTGTGGTGCATTGTGCCTCACTTACTTGTTCGCTTTCTCCTGAATGAGATCTGCAACTGAGAATGAAACTGGTTTTCTTCATCAGTGTTTTGTGTCTGGAAGACAACGCCTCAGGCCACTCTTTCAACGGCACAAAGACTGGACATGCCAAAAGTGGAAGTGGAACGGAAATATTCGGCTTGAAGCCTGTGCCCACGCAAAAATTTGAGACGCTTTTTCTTACGCTTCATCACTTTGGCTTGAAGGTGTCGCGTTGTCCCCGAGTTAGGTGAAGTTATGTCATGTGGGACTTGAAATTAAAGGCTGTCGTAAATTAAGTCATGCAACCGTGATGTGAGATATGTAATATTTCCCAGTCTCGAAAGACTTGTTTGGAAATTCTTCAGAAGAAAACCCGCACATGGATAACCCCTGTGCGATGTCTCGGCTTGTGTTGTGTTACCAAAAGTCCTCATGTTCTTGTTTCCTATCAACATCGGTCTCGTGTGAATCCAATACTTCTCCAATATTTGCCAATTTAGGAGACAGCAAGAGGTTTCAAACCATTGTGATATTGTGGTAAATGATACCTTGCGGCTCAGAAATATGAAGAGTTCTTCGTCTGCTGAGCACACCAGAGGAGGAGGCCTGCGTTTGCTTTCATCCTGAATCTGTGTGCATTCACTGTGCGATGACAAAAACGTTGGTGGAGCCGTTTATGAGCGGAACACGTGGAGAAGTGAAGGAACCTGTACGTGACCCACAAGAGTCAAAAGTGCCACTTGTAAAGTCACCCATGAGTAGTTGATCCTCAGGTTTCGTGGAGCCTTTCCTTCCATCTTGAAATGTCACGCTGCCCTGTATCCATCAATGGATGAATTTTTTCTGTTGCCGAGAAAAGGGAGCCGTTGAAGTTATCAGTCCGAATCAACACTGCGTTCTTTGTGGAATTCCGATTTCGTATCTACTCATTTTGTTCTCAGTGATATCTTGTTCATACTAAACAAGGTACGAGCTCCTTCACGATGAGTTTCTTGAGTACAAACACAAGAAGGTTTCAGTGCAGATAGCACAAGAGAACTAATTCCGAGTCGTGTTGTTCGTCAGCGGCAAGAAGGGTTTCTCAAAGTCAACACGACGATTTGCAAAAATGTCTCTGCCATTATGGCTCAGTCGCCGGGGACACAGATAGCTATCATGTTTAATAAACATTAGAACAGGCTTCTCCAAGAAAAACTCAGTTCTCTTGAAATGCCCGCCCAGGTGTGTTTTACCTCCTCATCTTGAAGCTTGAGTGAAGCATCGCGCTCTTTGTGTTGTTCACCTTTGGAGAGGAACGGCTGAAAAGAATGTCAGTTCTAGCCTCGAACAAACTTTTTGCCAAATGTCCACAAATGCTGAACCGTGTCGGCTTTGCAAAGTGCATGTTCGGGGATATTGCCAGTAAATATGAAGATAAAGTTCACTTTTTCAATCAAAGGAGACTTTACAGAGTTGCCAGAGGAAGCACGCACTTGTGTAAAGATGACACAACCTTTTTCTGACATTCAAACAATTTTTTGTGAACCGCTTTGACTTCTCTCTGCTGAACTGCAAATGTCTTGGTAGGTGTTGAGTGCAGTTTTCAGATACAGCACCAAACTCATTGAGTTTCCTTCTTTCAGCAATCGTTTTATGTCAATATACCCACCAAGAACACAGACATTCCTCTTCTGTGAAAAATGTGAATTGAGTGGAATTGTAGAGTGGATATTCAGGCATTTAGTTTGAAGCATCGTCAGTGCTGTTGAAACAGCAAGCCAGTTGGGGGGTCAGCTCTCGTGTTGGCGTGGAGCAAACGTAGTTGTCAAGTTTAAACTCGAAAACAATGGGCTTCAATATTCCATGTCCATGAGAACTACCCAGTTCAGGTCTTTGCACACCCGTGTGACAGTTCACATTTCACCAAATGTGCTCCTAGAAATGAAAACTAATCCTCATCGCCCAGCTGATGACACAACTTACTAATGGTAAATCTGCCAATGTAGACAATCGAAATAAAGGGCATTGCTCGTGAAATTGCGAGACCCAGTATCACATAACTTGGCTTGGTCAAACTAAACCTTCAAGCCCAGCAGCTAACTGTCAGGGAGCCCTGTCACAGGAAGGAAAGATGTTACCCAATTTCAAAGCATGCTGCTGTCATATGGCTTCGCCTGTCAAGTTCCCAAGCCCTGGTACCTCTGCGCTTAAACGCGAGCACCAAATCCTTGCCTGAAGCAGCCAATGCTACTGACTCAGCCGTGAGTCCAGGAACCTTTTCTCTCGAAGAAGATTGTGGTGTAGGACTTGGCGCGCTGGTGCCTCTAATCTGCAGAGCGCGCCTGGCGGTTCTCTTGTTTTGACTGGCTGAAGAGAGCCCAGAAGTCAGGAAGTGTTCGTAAAACAATAGTGGTTGTCAATGTGTCACCACGAACGTCAACAACACTTGTGTTTATCATGACTACTTGTCTTACTATCTTCGGTTTGTTTGATATGATAGCCTCTTTTTGCGCAACTTGTACTCGAAGACCCCAACTTCTGGAACGCGTGGTCTGTCCGAATTTTTTGTGGGTGTAAATTTGGTTGACTCTGGGCAAACTTATCAAACAAAACTGAAGTCGAAAACGACGAGGAGATACGAGCCAGTGAACAGCCGCTCTGCCCCTCCAGTCCTCACCCATTGAAACCCTTGGTGAAGACAAAAAGACTGAAAGCCGTGGCGTCACCGAAACAAGAGTCCAACTGTTCGCAAGGGAGACTGTGGACGGATTTGTCTGTTGCAAACGACAGACCACTGACAGCTGGTCTTGCTGTGTAAATCATAGAGATCATAATCACTGACAAAGAACAACAAAAAGCGCGGCTGTTCACAGTTTCCAGTTTCGAACATGAACTGGAAACAAATTTCGATGCTTCTTCCTTCGCCGGCCTTTTGACCACCTCAACTTTTCAAATAAAATTATGCGTCCTGCCCTCACTTTCTTTGAAGATTAAGTTTGAAATAATTATTTTCTTTTGTTTTAGATGGCGTATTGTATGCCACAGCTTGCCCTTGATGAAGAAGTAAGTGTCTAAATACAATAGCACACCAACCTACCACCAACCATTAACCCCTGTAACATACTAACTGGTTTCATTTGTTGTGTCGTTGAAACTATCAGCACTAACTGTGTCCTTTCCTGCCTGCCACTGATGGGAGCCTCTCACCTCCTTATTGTAGCAAGTAACCAGAAGATCACACGGAAATTAGGGCACAACCACGTGCAAAATGTTTGTGCGCGTGTCTGGGCTGAGACCACACATGGTCTGCTTGCTGCTTCCGAGGTTTTCTCAAACAGGACCAAGCAAACCTTCAATTCCGAGGAACGAAAAAAGACAGCTCCTGTCGATTGGGGATGTTTCATTGGCCGTCGCATTGAAAAATGCGTGCAAGTTGCGGACGGAACTATCTGAAAGTTGTGGAAGGACCTCTGCATGTGCAGTTGCTTGTGGGAAACATTGGATTGTGCAGTACAGCCTGCGTAAGAGATCGACAAAAGCAAAGACTTTGGATCATTCAGAAAGTTTAACTGTGCAGTGCGAGTGGGATTGTCGTTGTGCTGAAAACAGCGATCTCTGCAAAGCTCTTGGTGTGGTGGCCATTGTTGCTGCAGCGCCAGGCTGCACAATGCTCCGGTACGGACAGAAAAGGCTCAAATCTGAGGGCCACGTCAGGGGACGGCGAAGCCAAGCGATGTTCATGGTCTTTCTTTTTTGCTTGGGAGGTGGGGGGTTGAGTTGACACTGACGAATTCAGCCAGAAACCCATGCCAGTTGAATCTGGAATACACAAAGGACCGTTTTGGACGAATTCTCCCAGTTTTCGTCTTTTGTGTTACTTTTGCAGTGGAGACGTTTTGTGCAACGGGAAAGCAACAATTTTCTTTCGCAGTTATGCTCAGATGACGATTCCTCAATTTTGCCCGTTCAGACGAAACGAGCAAGAAATCGCATGCGTGTCAGTTTGTATTTTGGCATCAGAGCAATGGTTGTGAACATCGATTCAGATTTGCCTCAGGGTGCAGTAGATTGTTCAAAAGTTCTTTGTTTCAAGCCTTGCCGATAATTGTCTTGTGAGCAGCGAACAAAACTATTCGCATGAAACTGAAAAAAAAAGAAATGGTCCCAACAGGACAAACGGTTTGAGGTCCACTGAATGTGGATAACGAACGGGATCAAACGGACAGGAGGAAACAGCGTCGAATTCAGTTCGTCGTCTGTGTCATTCTGTGCAGATCGATCACAATCAGTCGTGTGATCGGGACGCGCTCAAACACTTGCGGGTGTTTGTTGCGTGCAACCCACAGTTTTTGCCTGCAGACGCCGATCATTTGCACGACACACACAGGTGCCTCGAGCTGCCGTGGTGTAGATCCAGATCTCACTGCGAAAGAGCGGCAGTTGTGACTGTGCTGAAAGGACATTCACAACACGCCATGCCCACACGGAGGAGAGATTTCCTCCGTGCACTTCGGAAAATCAGACTCGTGACTGCGGCGCCTGATTCACGGGTATCAGTGATGATATCTACTTTGTGATAAAATCTTCCTCCAGGGCGTCGATAAAATTTTGCACCTCTTGCTCCTATTCACGGAATTCGTCGTAATACAACTCGCACAAAGTGGCTTTTGAGATTTGCACCTGTACCCAGAATGTTTCTGGGTTTTATCAAAGACTTCCTGTTCTCTACATGGTGTTTGTCTAACAGATCGAGCAGATTCCTCGGAGGATTTGCAGCTCTTCAGTTAGCATTGCAAATCCGCCTGCTTCTTCCAACAGACAGACGGTGTGCTCTGGGTTGAATCTTTCAATAAACGATGCTGTAAACAGAGCTGAAGCTGAGCGTGTTTTCTGTGTTTCTACATCAGCTATCATCTTGCTTTTTATTCAGAACTTTCCGACTCGGTTGTGAAATGCAAGAACAAGAGTTCATCTTGACAGTTTGCGACACGCATTCGTTTTGTGGGCTCGTGCACTGTCCGTCGTTCCACCGCCTGTTCTTCCATCAAACGCTGACAAGACAAAGATGAGACTCACGCTATTGTGTTTGTTTTGCAGAACGGCAGTCTGCAGCGGCCGCTACAAGGAGTGCCCATGGTTGCCTCGTCGCCCGTGCGCCACGAGTCTAATCTGCAGGCGAATCCCGTCGAGGTGCAGAGCTACCAACCACCCTGGAAGGCTCTCAGTGAATTCGCCATGCAGAGTGACCTCGACCAACCACCATTCCAGCAACTGGTGAGCGCCTTTCCTCCTCCGCCCCCCGCGGCGCCGCCCGGCCTGCACGCGGCGGGGGGCGGCGTGCTTCAAGCGGCCTGCAGCTCAGACGATGACGTCGACTCTGACGCTGTTGTGTTCGCCTAGTTCTGCTTTGACGTCACCGTGGTTCCACTTAGCCGTCAATGTCTCAGCCCAATGCAAACGGTAAAAACGAAAGCTTTTTTCACATCTTGGCCGAAAACATGGTCATCCAGTACCCAAGATTTTAACCGTTGCCTTCCGCAAGAATCTTTCTTCTGATAAGTTTTCACAATGGTGGATATTCATTCGCACACAGTGCCAACTGAACACAGCTGGTTCCTTCTTTGACACGAAACAGTCGGGTTTGCCAGCCTCCGAACCAGAGAAACCTGGTCCAGGACCACATTGTGTGAATTGGTGATGATCATTTTCTTCCAGAGAGCACCAACGTACACGTTCACAATGATAGTAGTTGTAGAGGTCGGATTTACTCTCAGGAAATTTCCAAACATTTGGCGAAAGAACAGTTTGGAGGAAACTTACGTATTAGTTTTGCACCGAATGAGCAATGTTGGGCTTTGTATATTGCGGCTATAGTGGAACCCGAGTAGTGACATTTTGTTCGTTTCAAAGGTAGATTTTGATCAAATTTACACAGAAATGTTTCCCTGGAACTCTTTTCGGTATGACCAGAACTGTCTTCATTTTCCTGCACCACGTTAACAAGTGTAGTTCGGCACTCAACGTTTTTGTTCACTAGCTACCAGTATTTGCACCCTCCTACACTTCCCAGCTTTTCTCCAAAGCCTGCCTCAAGAAAGATTGGCACATGCGACTCAGTTGGAACCAAATAGTGGGGAACAGCAAATTGAAAACTCCGTGAAGCATCTTTTGTCACTGAGAGAATTCATCTGAGTGTTTGCCTGCCACTTCTAATTACGATATTTATGAAATTCTCATGCCATGTCAATATTTATTTCGGCCACTTCGTCTCGTTATGTACAAGACCCAAGACTTTCCAGGGAGGCCAGCCTGATGTAAACAGGCTGCATGGGGCCGTTTTGTTTGCACGGGTGGCAAAAAGTGTGAAAACCAACTGAGTAACCTTTCCGTTGCTTGCGAAAATAGAATTGGTCACATCCAAGTAGGTGGTGACTTCAACTTTCTTGTTGAAAAGCCATTCCATCCTTTCATGCAGTGCACATGTACAGTGAGATTTCTCTGTCACCAAAATGTGTTCACACCGTGAGCACATTTTCAGGACAAAAAACGAGACAAAACAAATGTGGCTTCTGAGTTTAAGAAAACAAAAGTTGGGCAAAGTTTGTGTGAGGCAAATGAAAGCATCACCAAGACCACGTTGGATCTTTCTCACGGGTCGTTCTTGACGCAGGTGTGCTTTACCGAAAACACCTGAAAGGCGTTTGTTTTCAAAACCTCAAACTTTGTGGGAATTTAACAGTGTTTAACCTGCCAAAAATTCTGTCCACAATCGAACAGACATGCCTCCACGTTGTCATTTGTTGCTCAGCTGACTGCGGGACCTATCAGCAAAGAATCTGCTTCTCAAAGATAGTTTACAAAGTTCCATACTGTTTGTTATTGTGCATAAAAATGCGCGGTCGTGATGCTCTAAGAGCTCGTCATCTTTCAAAGAAAATGATAATTCACTTTAAACATCAAAGTCAGTGTGATACAGTGAACGTGTTGAGCAAGATTCTGAACCAATTATGACAAGAAAGTGTGCAGCTTTGAGTCCTGCCCATGTGAAACTGATAGGGCTTGCAAGCAGTATTATTTTCTGCTGAAGATAAAGGGTCACACAAACAAATTATCCAGGCTTTGCATCGGAACACTCAAATCAGATCTCAAGTAACAGAGCGATTATTGCCTTGGTACGGGAGCTGAAAAGCTAGAGTCTACCTTGCCACTGATCCCTGCATGGCCCCGAGGGGGGAATCTGTTGAATCACAGAAGCAAAGGATTTGGAAGGGACTGGAAGCCTTCAGATATTCTAATCGGGTCGAAGCGTATTTAGATGCGAGGCACAGTGTCGCTGGAAGCGCTACTGGCTACAGCGGAGGTGACACCCTTGTCAGCAGACCGCTTTCTGCAGAAAAAAAAGAAGCGAAGTCCTCGGGCGATGAACGCTATGAAATGGCGAAACAAATCCTATTGATGTTTGTCAGGCGTTTGTTGGTCGGAACTGATTTCTTTTACCAAAACAGAAGCGATGTCAGAGGCCCTTCCCATGGCCTTCTCATGACCTGCACTTCTGACTATGAAAATATTGCTTCACAAAAGTAAGGACGGCAAATTCTTGCATTTTCTGTGAATCTTCTGCCCAGTTTATCCAGAAAGCTCGGCGGAATTTCGGGTTAAAACCACCCACGTCGAAGAAACAAAATCTTACAATTCAGTCAAAGAAGATATTTTGTGATGCATATTTCTAAACTTGCAAAAGTGGAGAGAAAACAGAAACTTTGACTCCTGGAATGGCCATTTTCACATTGGCAGTGAATTTGAACAAATATCTTTTGTGCCATCTGTGCTTCGCTGCACCCAGAATATTTAAATATGGACATTTAGCAAAATCAATATTAGAAATTCTACGGCAATTTTGCCTCATTGAGTGTGGGCATCAAAGCATGAGAAATTTTACGGTGGAATGCCCTGTACATACAGGAGTGTGTATCCGACTTCAACGGTGGCTTAACTTTGACGTTGCTGTCTGAAGTCTTGAAAGTGAAGAATTTTGGTCTGAGACGGAAGTCATGAAATAAAATTGAAAATTTTCCTTGGATATCAAAACACCAGAGAATGTTTATATGCGACAGTCAATATCTGGACATATGAAGAAAGCCTTTCTCTGAAGGCACGAAAGGTTTATCAAAGCGTGGTTCCTTTCACGCACTGGTTTGTTTTCACAGTTGGGAATCCATAGAAAGGGGTGAAACACTGAAATTTAAATTTTGTCATGCAAAAAGTGTCTTGAATGGTGTTTTTGAAGAAACGCGGCGTTGCTTGAGGAGGCAGGTTTCTGCGTTGTGGGTCGTGGGAAGTCGGCGACGCTCAAGGGAATCGGAGCGGCGGTGTTCATGCGGCTGTTTGCTGGCTGCGAGCCGAGGCCACTGGCCTCAGCTTCGTCACGTCAACTCGGGGACAGTTGGCTTTGTTACCTGTCTGGATTGTTTCCAAGCAGCGTCAATCGTCACGCACAGTTTGCCCGTGTCTGACCCACACACCTGGGCGATGGAGTGTGACCAGGTGCGCGTGTCTTGAAGGTGCGCACCCCCGGGGCGCCTGCCGCCTCCCTCGGGCGACGGGGTCGGGCCCGTTGCCGATGAAAGCCAGCACGACAGCCGCAGGAGATGCTATCGCTCCCTCCACCTCACATCCCTCCGCATCTGCTGTAACGTTCTACAATCTGGGCCTGTTCTCTTCACCTCTCGATATCAAGTATTGAAAATCGAAGATCTCAATCGATAAGCGAAGGTAGTTCGACGACAAAAGACCAGAATTATCAAATGATCAATCATCAAATGTGGCATGCAAAGTTCTGAATACCCTTTGAATTATTAAACTGCATGTTGCTTCCACAACAAATCTGCTTTTTGTGCTGGTGTCACGCTTTTGTCCGGTTTCAGGAACGCACTTCTAGCACGGACGCTGTGACGATATTGCGGTGTTCTCCTCCTCCTTCTGTGTTCTTGGTTCTTTGTACACGAATCTGTTGTGAAGGTTTCCTGCTGTACTGCTGCAGACTCGCACAATACTTTCCACTCGTCCGAAAACTGAGGCATGTTTCGAAAAATTTTGTGCTTTCAGGTGAATTCCTTCGACAATGATAGCATGGGGTACATGGCAGAAATGCACGACGACGGCTTGCACCCCCCTAACTCGGTTTCGTCTGACGGTGGCATCCCAGGTACCCCTTCTGAACTGTCTAGTCCAATGAGCAGCCAATAGTCAAACTCATCAGCAGCCACACCATGACACCGTCATCAAAAAGGCAGAACCTGTGTCGCCAGTTGCCACCTCTCGATTTTGGTGTTTTGTGCAGCACCAACTTGCAGCAAAATCAAGGATGAGGTCGAGTGTTACGCTCGCTTTACTGTGTGCCACCAGTTGGGGTACCAGTCAAAAATGGCTTGTTGACTGATTTTTTGTGTTGTTATATTTATTGACAAAAATGGTCTCATTCATCGGAGAAGGAACAGGGTGAAATTAAAAATTGCGAGAACCAAAGAGGCTTTGAGGGACAGTGGTGATTGGACTCGCTTGATTCTGGGGATCATGAGAATGAGCTTGGAGTGCGGCTGTCTTGGTTCCACAGTGACTAAACATGTATAAATTTCGTGACTATTTTAATTTATTGTGATGGAATTTTCACACCGATACTTGGTAGTCTTGCTTATCGATTACGTACTGAGTTCCTAGTGTTCTGAACTGAATGTTTTGAAACATGTAGAACATAATGATTACGTGTGATTGAACAGTGACAGTGTCAGTACAAAAGGTGGTCATATTTTGTTTGACTTGTGTTGTCTCCCATGACAAGCGCATTGGACACACGCGGTTCTGAGCTCATTGCATTGTGCGATGTGTGTTTCTCGCTTTGCTGAAGACCGATGTCACACAATCAACACGCAAAACCATTCACAAGCGTTCAATGATACCAGACTCCTGGACCTGTACCAGTCTGCACAAAATCCACAACCACAACAGACGAAACTCTAAAGTGCCCAAATTTTGCATTTGATTTCCACAAGAATGAAAATATGGAAAATATTGCTTGACAAGCCTCCTGTGCTCCCGTTCATGCATGAGAAATCTTGACTTCAATAATTTTGGATCACGTTTTTGTGATGTACTACGACCTTGACATTGAGGTTACTATTTTAATATCTATGTGTTCAGTCATCAACAAACTGTATCATTTGTAAAATACGAGCATACTGTAATCATACAAAGAAACAACACTTTGCATTAGCGAACTTTATTGTTCTAGCACATGTCCATGCATGCCCTTGCAACCTGTATTTTGTCAAGGTACATTCTATTAACATGTACATGTATGTCGTCATTGTTTCTTCGTCAAGATATATTCTGTCTGTTCTCATGACTGGACTGACTTTCAAGTAATAAATTCGTTGAAATTTGAAAGAGCATCTTTGTTATTGGCGGCGAGCGTCGCACCACTGGGCAGACCTGACCGGAGCATCTCACATTCATGAGTCAGCAGCGACGACAGTGCAGATCCCTATCGCTCGTAATTATTGTATCAGGGTCTTAAAAGCCGATGAAATCTCACCTTGTTGGTAATTTATTAAATTTCACTTTGAAATTTATAATGAAATTCTATCCATTGTCGTGTACCTCCTCAAGAGGACCCACAAGAGAGTCAGATCTGTGGGCTGTTAAGCTTGATCTACTTAGATTCGCTGTGACCTGTGATCTCCTCCATTGAAAATTGGAACAGAAAAGCAGCACTGACCTTTCATAAAGGATTGCTCTTGCTGCAAGAAGCTAAGCTTCGCTTTTCCACACAGAGGGGTGACATTGCCCGAGGGACTCATTTTTCGGCTCGGTACACGTCAAAGACGACTGTTTGGGGCAGACTTGTTGAATGGTGGCAGTTCCTGAATCTCTGTTTTCTCTTCTTGTCTCAAATCATAAATTTTTGACAGTCAGTCAACCTCACTGAATGATACTACCAAAGATCTAAAGTTTGAACCAAATTTCAGCTTGAGATTTTTCGAGTTAGCCAAGCTGCAAAACATGTGAATGTTGAATGTGGTGTCATGTCGTCTCTGTACACAGACGTACGAGAACCCATGCATTTTTGGCTGACAGACTTCACAACAGACCAGATACTGTCAATTGGGTCCAGGATTTTAACGAGAGAGACTTCAATACAAAGAAACAGCACTCAGTCTCACGAACCAGCATCGAGATGTCTGCCCTGAACATTTCTCATCAATGTGGTGTGGCTGCCTTCATGACGCCCAAGGTTTTGTCGAGAAGTGAAAAGGGCCAGTCCCTCCTGGCCCCTGGAAGGTCTTTTTCTGTCCATTTGTGTTTACCTCCAGCGTCAACGCGTCTGAATAAGGCTGAATACTTCTCACCTGCTCACATACTGGTCTGTAATTAAATCAACCTCCCACACCTCCTCCACCCATCGCTCCTTGTGGGTTGTTCGATAAATGTTTGCGATTGTGTCTCGAGGTACTTTCGTCGCTGGGGGATCTTTTATTATCACTTCGTAATTGGGCCAATCATAGACTGCTGTAAGAAGTGTGAAATCAGAGAAACACCCGGCCGCGTCCATTGGCAAGTACCAACTATTACCAAGTCTGTCATTTCTTCATCTGTCAGATAAATGGGCACACCAACATTTGTTGCATGGTCACTTTGGAGCAACAAGCAACGGGGAATAATCTACTTTCCGAGTCCAAGTTTATGTGACCATTTTGTCTGGTGAAGTGTTTCTGTGTAGGCAATGGTTTGATTTTCAAACATTTTTTGAATTGAAAAAAGTTTGTTGTGTGTTGCCAGTACCTAAGAGTTTGTCCTGTATGGAACGTTGTGTCAAGTCCGTGAGTTTGCGGCAAAAAATAGCTCCATGGAGCTCGCGGTGATTTGAGGAAATTTCAGTTGCTCTGATTTGGCTTGCTCTGATTTGGCTTGCTCTGATTTGGCTTGTTCTGATTTGGCTTGCTCTGATTTGGC
>JAAUXT010075602.1_pt1 | contig 29913 bp, 27 predicted proteins | sample 7278171 | NCBI WGS metagenome assembly JAAUXT01 (sample SAMN14350112, study PRJNA611818) | marine sediment metagenome | isolation source: surface marine sediment (1.8m) | place: French Polynesia: Moorea | collected 2018-08
CAAGTGTGTTTCTTTGGTTATGTTGCATGATAGTTAAAGAGTACAAGTTGGGGTGTTGGATGGTTGAGTGCGTTTGACTTGAGTGCATTTCGTGTAGTGTATGATGACCTCTGAAGATGGCTCAAATGGGCTGAAAATGGATTTTGATGGACTGATGGGTTGTGAAAAGTTGGAAATTTTTTTCAATGGATCATGAATTCCTTTTTATGGTAGATTGGCAAAGTATTTACAACTTCTTTGGTGGTGTTTGTTTGCAGATTGATCATGTTTAAAAATTTTCCTAACACAAAAATTGTGTTTTCAACTTTTTTGTTTCTTGACCAATTTCAACTTTGATTACAGATTATTGGAGGGTATGACTGGGGGAATTTTTGAGATGTGGCTTTGGAGATTATCTGAGACATTTTTGATCTTCATTTTTGGAGTATCTCGGAGATTGGTTCCCCTCTATTGGTATGCTATTATGCAAAGGAGGCTGCAGGATAGTTCAAATGAGGCTGCAGCAGGACAGTTCGAATCACCGTGGACATTGTCAGGTGCCATTTTTTAAGTGTGTCATCCTGAAGGGTGTTACCACACATTTTGTGTGATCACCATCAGTCTGTATGTGGACATGTTGAGTTGGGGGTGGGGGGGTAACTCAAAATGGTGAAAATCAACCAGGGTCATTTTCAGGCCATTTTAAGCATTTTTGTTTTTTTTGGGTATGTTGAGTTGGGGGGGGGGGGGGCATACCCCCCTAACTCAACATGGGTCATCACCAAAAAAAAAATTTATTTTCTTGAAATGGACCAAAAATGATTCTGGCAAAATTTCATCAACTGTGAACGTTTCTATACATATGTATGGACCACACGCTTTTTAGGCGTAGCTTTCTTGTTCAGATTTCAACTTTCTGGCATTTTTCTGACCAAAAAGAGTTCAGAACAAATCACCAATGTTGATTTGAAAAAATGTTGATGTTTGACCAATTTGCTGTGGTTGCAAACATGAACGTGGAAGAGCCCCGTTGAGATCAAGCTGTCTCAGCAACAAACATGCATAATGAGTACGAGTACAATTTCCTGAACAAATTTTGTTTTGATCGAACACCTCCTTTCACAACAGCATCAGACACCGATGGTTTCCCGTCACCTCCGTACTGGCCTCACAATCTCTGTCTCCTGCTGCAGCAACCTTTACCCAGTTTACGCAAAACGTAAATTGAGAACATGTTTTGTCAATTGTCCTTCACACCAATGACAAAGAGTCCGTGAGTACAAAGATTGAGAACTGTTTTTCCCCGGAATACCTCACAACAACCTTTCGCCGTTGTTTCAATGGGATCTCAATGCCCGAAATGCCTGAAGTTCCTTGACAAAAAACAAGAAGGTTGGACGCGACATAAGCGCGGGTGAACAAGAATTGGGTGTTTTGTTCGGTTGAAGGTTTTTTGTTCAAGAAATTATGTGAATTTTTTCAAGTAGGCAACTGATTCATGATCATTTTTAAGCGACACTTTGATTTCACGTCCTGCACTGAGAAAAATTGGTGGACAGTTGGTGCAAAGCAGTCAGTATCTGACAGTCTTTGGCAGTCAGTGTCTCGCAACCAGTCCCTCATGATTGCACGGTGCCTCGTGGTTGCAATGGTGTCTCAGGTCAGTTTGTTTGCTTCGTGTCTGGGGTTGGTGTCGTCGGTTTGAAATGAAAAACTGTGTGAGTCAAATAAAGGTAGATACTTTTTCACTCCAGGCAGTTGCATGGTGGTCAGGTTGGAATACCCACTTTGGTTTGGTGTGCTTGTGACCACTGCAAGTGCATCAATTGACAAAGCTGATGCACCCCCCAACAACCCTGGTTGTAGCACCCACTTGGGGTCACAAGTCAATACCTCAGGTTCTTTGTTCAGTGTCTTGTTTTGGGATTCAGCTTGGAGAATGAGAAAAAAAATCTTGAGCCATTGTATAATTGGTGTACCTCAGTATAGGGGCATGCAGTACTGCCTGTGGCTTGTTGAACTGCCAAGCATCCCCGGGTTGTGAGTCTTTCTTTGCATTCCCAACTGCACCAGGTGCCAAATGACTTGTCCGACGGTCCAACAAGAGTGATCTGTGCACTCTGTTTGTGCAATTCAGTGCAGTCATATTTGGACAAGTGCAACGAAGGACTGCATGGAATCGAACCTGCAGTGCAGTGACTGCAACTGGGTGGACTTAAGAGCACGCAGTGCTGTCGGCGCCTTCAGGCCACGGAACACCTGTACATGCACTGCGCAGGCTGATCGAGTCGGTTCCTACACCAATGACATCAATGCCCTTTTCCATTTGATCACCACATTTGCGGACATCTGGATCCAAGAGGGACTTGTACTGAGTACCATGCACTGAGGTCTGCCCTTTGTGTGCAAATTTTTGCAGTCATAATTTTTTCTGCTTGACATATGTTTGGACAGTGACCCAACGACCTCTGCTTTGCCTCCAGGTATTTGCATAATTAATGGCAAGAATCGTGGCATTATGAAAGACATTTATTTGTTCCCAGCGCATGAGCATCGGAGAAAGCAAACACTTGTTTCAAAGCCAACAAACGAGAGCAAGAGGCACACAATCTTTGTCAGAGCGCGCGTCGTGAGAATAACGAAAAGCTTTTCACTGAAGATGAAAAATTGCGTTCTGTCTCTGGATTGGACTCCCTCCTCCCTCCTCAGAGTGATATTCATTACAGCACAGTCGTTGCGTGCTGCCTGCACAACCACCAACATCACAGACCCAGGCTCCCCAAGCACCCTGCAGGTCGAGCCAGATTTGTCCGAACAAAAATTTGAACAGTTTCAAATCTTGTGAATTTCATGTTTGTGGGAGAATGGGTGGGGGGAGCCATGCAGTGTTGCTGCACTGCAGAACTCTCCCTTGCCCCACGGGAAGGTGAACACAATTTTTTGGGGGTGCAGCATTTATTCGACTGCAGACACGAAATGAAATTTTGCTCAGGGCCCTGAACAAGACATACGCGCACCAACCTCTCAAACCCAGCTTGTCGAAGTGGAACAGTCAACAAACTGAACTCTTGATCAAGTACATCTTCACTGTCCGTCCGAAAACGGAGATTGGCACGTGCGAACATGTAGCGCTTTCCTTCTGCGCCCGACTTTGGACGTTCAGGAAGATTTTGACACGTGCACCTGTATGACAGGCGCCTTTCTCAACAAACGCAGAAGTTAAAATTCTGTTCTGTTCTGGGAGAATATAATTGCATGTTCACGAGATTTCACGGTTTTTCTGTCTTCCTGCACACAAGTGTGTTGTCTTGAACAGTTCAATCTGGACTTTTTAAACGCACCGGAAAACACAGAATCGTAACGTCACTGACAGACGCCGGCCTCAGCAAACTTGACAAACTTTGGTCATCAGCCCCGCGGAGAAAACCCAAAACAAACCCAGCTTTAGGAGCAAAATTGGCTGTCGAACCTGCCTGTTGACAAACCAGAGATGTATACCAGATTTGAAACCTGGTTGAAACACTGTTTTCTTTTTGGAACCCACTTGTTTCGTCTTGAAAATTCGTCTAATTGAGGCCAAGCTGAAAAGAGCAGAACGTCAGGCGTGGAAATTCCAAAAGAGATTCTAAAAGTGAGCAGCATCGAGAGGGTCACCAGATTTCACCCCTGAGCAGGATCCCTGTGCATGTGCTTGGACTGCATCAGCATGCCAAGACAATGGATCAACACAGAAAGTTTTGCAGCATCAACATGCAGGTAACTCATTTGCACTGGATAACCTGCAGCGTGGACTATTGAGCGGACTTTGTGCTTGTCATCTGGCAAAGTTCAATTGCTTGTTCAATCGACTTCAGTTATCAGAACCCATCACATCCAGGCTACGTGATTGAAAATGTTCTGCATGGACCTTCGATTTTTGGTGTTTGGAGTTTCCTTTGACGATTGTCGATTTGGAATTTCAGGTTGCAGAGCGATCTTTTTGTTGGTCGACAAGTTCTCGGCGCATGGATACGTGGACGAGGACGAAGGAGACATCCTGGCTTTGTCTCATAAGGTATTCCTTTGGTTGATATGCAAGTGCCAAAGGCCACTTCTAAATATGCGTCAACGTGTCTCAGGATGCTCTAAACTGTCATTGAGCGATGCGCCTCGGACGGAGTCCTTCACTTGGACCAGAGCATCATGTTGCGTTCGTTTTGTGGATGCCGACTTCGGTGGGCCACACAACATTCGTATACTTGAGGCTTTCTGCAAGGTTCTCTGTGGCAAGTACATGTTGGGTTCGAAAAGGAGAGAACATGGCAAAGTACACTTCCTGAGGACACCAACACCACAAAGAGCACAGAATCGTGGGTCAGAGGGCACTTCAGACCCCGGGACACATTCCTTTGGATCCCAACTACTTTCTGCGGATGAAAAGGCTGAAGCCTTTCCCTTGTATAGTTTTCCAAGATCACTGACTGTGTGATTGACAAGACAAAAAGGGTGAACGTGCTTCACTGACACTCAGGTGTCCAGTTTGCGTGATTTTCAGTTAAATTTGCTTGAATTCAGTTGCATGCCTTTTGCGACCAATTTCGGGAATGACATGACTGTGACTTGAACGATGTTGCCTTTCATGCAGCGTTGTCTCGCAATTGCAGGAAATTTCAGTCGGTAATGCATGTGGCCTTTCAGATTCAGACCAGCTTTATCCATTTGAGCCTTTGACGTTGATTGCGAATCAATACTGGCTGGATTGCGTCAATTATTTTCACAATGGCACCAATCGGATCCGACTCTAAACTTTGTGGGTCACCGTCAATGGTATCCTGGCAAAAAATGCTGTTTGTCCGCGCAAAGCGTGCATAATATTCACGTGTGAGTGCCAAAATGTGAGCCCCACAAATTGCCAGATGTGAACACCTTCAGTGTTCATTCAGGCTGTTCGGTTGGGTGCTTGTCATGATTTTGTTGCTGCATTGCATTCGGTCTGAAAACGGGGTCCAAAAATTTCGAGTGTCATCTTTCAGAACGAAGGCGTCCTCGCAATAAATTCTTGCAAACACCCGTGCATTTGTCACCCTGTTCATGCGGAGGCCAGGTGGCCTGCAGTGAGTCCACGCTCATGCATGCGTTTCCTTGAAAGCATTGTAAAAAGTCTGCCTTCGGTTTTGAAATCTCGGGAATGTTTGTGTTGCTGAACGTTGAATCTGTTGTCAGCGGACAAAAGCCTTTGATGAAAGTCTTTTTCAATTGCACTGATGATGATACTCGATACATAGCGGCGCGTACTGCCCGTCAACTTGCACAATATCCACGTGAAATAACGGTCTCCTGTGATGCACAAACAACATGCATTGACCCGCGGGTCACGGAACAGTTTTCCATATTCAGTCATGAGCATCTGCACGCTCTGCATGAGTAATTACGTTGCGCGCCATGCACAAACGGTTCTTGGTCTCCGGGACGGGATGGGAGGGAGCCTCAGTGCAAACGCCCTTGTTCGTTCAAACGGTTCCAGACACGACCAAATCACAAACTTAAAGGCCTGATCTTCACTTTTTTTACATGAAATAAATTTATTTCTGAGCCCAAATGAGAACATATGAACAATGAATAATAATCTGAGAATTGTATGTACAATTTTTGGTCGAACTGATGAAGGGCAATGTGTAACTATTTCATATATGAAGTAACCATGCATGCATAAAAAATATTGCATAAACTTTACGTAGGTACAACCCTGATGGAATAGGATATGTAGCGTAGGTAAAGTTCTTACAACACTCTATGCGTTGGACAACAATAGTCTTTCGTGAAACCAGTTTCGATTTTGTAAATGATTGGTAAACTTGCCTTACATCTTTCGAATTTCTAATGCAGCAACAAACAAAGAACGGCCTGTAAAACACTTAAAACGATGTCACACCACACAAACACGAACTGTCATTCATTCTAAACAGTGCTCTAAGAATTCTTAAATATATTAATAAGTTATTTTGGATATAAATTTATCAGGAACATTTGTAAGCTAAAATAAAGAACATGTTAGACACGTTAAAAACTCGTAACAATTGTTTTGTTTTCATACGTGGTAAACCCATAAGTAAACCGCAATCATGTGGAATGGTGGTAAATTCATAAAATCCTCTCCTTTTTTGTGATCAGTGAATAACAAATGAAAATCAGTTTGTATTAAAATCAAAACAACTCGTGTTCTTGCGGTTGAGACTTGAAAGGGCCAAAATTCTGCAAAAATTCGATTCAGTTCAAAACAATCCAAATCGTCTCCAACAAGGAAATTCCCTTTCGGCAACAACAAGATTAAATATGCATTCAAAAACAAAACAAAAACGTGGGGTAAAAGATGTGTTCGCTGAAAAAAGAACAGCAGCTAAAATTGGCGCAGGTTTTGACAACAAGTTAAAATTAAAATTTCAGCGCAGTGCAAAAGCCAAAACTGCGATCTCAAAGAATTCCCAACAAGCTTCAACAATGGACAGAATTTTCCCTCTTCAAGAATCGTCGGACAGGACGATGTGTGCCTTCAGTAGCTGCGATCTACTGATCATTTCGCAGCACCTTCTACTGTGCCAATCAGTTTCATTGGTGCACGAATGCGCGTTGCTGTGAGAGGTCCCTGAAATACCAACAATCCACTTGTGCCTGGAATGACAGTACGCGGGACGTGAAGCGAACTGTGCTACTGTGCAAGAGTGCGCTTTTCCTGGTTTACCCTAGACGAACCACAGTAATGATGTCTTCGGTTTCAGATACCTTGCCTGTCGGCAGCGTCACGCCGGGCAAATTTCGCTTATTGTGCAAATCACTGTGAAATCTGTGTGTACAGGAGACTAAGGCGTCTGGAAATAATTCGGCGTGAAGTACAACAGTAAATTGACAGTGCTGAACGTTGACATACTTCAAGCGTCACTCCAAATCAACTCTCCCAACGAAGGTAATTGAACGTAAGCGGTGAGAATGGAAATAAAGCCAGTTGCCGCAACAGACCCATGCTTGCTTCTGCCCGACACTTGGAGAACAGTGCGTCGAGCTTTCAAAGGTGGGAGTCTCCATGTTCTTGTAAAATATTCAAAGAAGCAACGATTGCTTTCCTTCGTAGATTCTTAGCCCACATGTAGAAATATCACAATGGCTGATTCTGTACAGCTTTACATGCCGTCAGTGGAACAGCTTTATCACATGCGATACCTTGCTGCTGCATTAGTTTGGTCAATACCTTTCTTCTTTTTTTGTGCAAAATTTACCAATCATGAAGTACCAATCAATTCACAGTGAAACCAAAGAGGGAGCCGGGACTGTTGCAAAAACCTTGCAGTCGAAATTTCGACACCTGAATCCCCAGCACGATGAGGTAATCTGGTTGATCCACGCTCACTTCACCTCTTGAACAAATAAAATAATGTCGATAGAACTTTTTGCGCAATGTACACGAGATGTCAATACATTGTGTGATGATAACCGTTGGTCTACATACACATTGTTCATATCTTGGGCTCACCTAAATGATCTATAAAATGACATTTCAATTAATTCTGAAGCTACCGGTAGCTTCCAGGCTGGTTGGCCTCTGTTCTCGACACATTTACACGAACCCTGCTTCACCCATTCAATCCACTTCGTTCTTCGAACGGAATCGGAAGAATGAGTTCGCCTGTTCGTGAAAGTACAAACAGTTGGAATTGAACCAAGAAGACACGAGTGCCTTCTGATCTTTTCAGTCGCGCATTTTCATCCAAGGCAAGATGACAGTGCTGTTTTCACGTTCGGCCACTTGACACAAAATGGAAAAGAAAGATTTAGACGCGAGTAAAACGTCCATCTTTGGTAACTACGAGTTTCCCACGTCACGGATACATCATACCTTCGATACCTGTCTTTGCCTGGTCTTGAATCTCACAATAATTTCACTCACAATGTCAAGGCAAATGTTGAGATGTCGTTTGATAACATGCTTCGGAGTAGCGCCCTTCATTTTGTGCTACGAAATACTGCTTTTTGAGATCCTAGATGTTGAGGTCCCATTTTCATCCACAAAACACGAGAACCCTGATGACAATAGCAGAATCTGAACATAAGCTCAGCAAAACCTGACACAAAAATACTGCCGATTCGCAAGATAAACTCTGCTGATTGGTTGGTCCAAAGTGATCGTTCGAAAATTTTTAGACGATGAGGTCGGTACCCAGGATGAAGTATACCGGTACGCCTTCAAGTAGGTAAAGAGATACATGAACCGTGGATCACCGGGAAGAAAGCTTGAAATGCTTTTCAGAAAAGATTCCAAAGTGAGTATAACCATCGCCTTATCAGTGCTTTTGATATTGCGCGCAACCTGCGACAGGTTGAGGTTTTGCATGCGCAGTATATACTGGAGAATAACAATCGCGATGAAAAAGTGCAAATAAGAAGGCTGCAGGCTCGCAGGTTCGGTGATGGAGGCTGCCCTCCCTGCGTCGGGTTGGCGCTGCAGCTTCGCTCAATCGCGCGGCGGCGGCGCGCGCAGCAAGAGGAGCGGGCGGTGACATGGCGACGATCACATGGCTTGTTGTCCATAATGGGAAAGAGTCCATGCTTCCATCCACCCAGCCAGCGAGCTGCGAGCGAGTGAGCGGGCTGCAGCGATCAGCAAGCCGGGGAGGGAGCGGGGATTGTGACAAATCACGCTCGGCACGAGATTCCCTGCCACAATCAACCCGCCTCCATTCATCAAGCGCGACATCACTGAAGAGCAGCACACAAACTCCTGTTTCTTCTGACGCATCCTTATGATATGATCCTTCCCCGCCCACCCCACCCCCCAATGTTTCCTTCCTTTCCCCTTTCTACCTCACAGAGCTCGTTTCCCATAAACACAGATTTTCCTTTGATGTCACACAATGGGCTGATGCTGCACAGCTTTGCATGATGCTGATTGTTTCTAAGCGAAGGTATCATTTCTCCTCGTTTTACCCTGTTGTCCATGGGTGGGGATTCCCACGCACTGGGAAAAATATGAACCCGTTAGATTTGGTAGAAAAACTACCATTTTCGGTACTCTCAGTTTGTTGTCCCCCCGATGAATTTTCCTCTCTCACATAGACGGAGCTGTGTTCAGTGTGAAAAGCACTGAAGCCGAACGAAGTTCCAGGGTCGTCACGCACAAACAGGCAAAACAGCAAGACACTAAGCTTCGCTGAGTGTAGATCTACCAAGTTCAGAAGACGACAATTCCGCTAGGTCTTGCCAACAGAAACAGCTCATCGGAAAAGGAAAATAAATAAAACTTAGGACATTGTAAATTCTCACTGTACATGTTCCTGCACAAGCGTTGGATCCGCGGCCAGTCTCCTCCTACAGCACAACACACTCCGGTGACATCCTCGTCCTTGTCGGCTGTTTGTTTTGTGACGCCGAGTACAGATGGGTGATTTATGGCATTTCACTCCGATTGCCTTTTGGTACTGGTGGCAAGAATAAGTGCACTCCGGATGTTTTTCCAAAAGCTCTGTTCAAACTCCCAGTGGTGGTGGTAGTGGTGCTGGGTGAAAATTCTCTTCAAGGCTGTTGTATGTACATGAAACTTGTTCATCTCCCCGCAATCCGATCAATGGTTCGAGAACGAACGGTCAATAATGTACACATCCATCCTCCACTCAGTCAAGACGCATTTCCATAAACTCTACAAAACACTGTATGCCAAGTATACCAAACAAGTGCAATTCTGTCAAGGATCATTCGAGTCAGCTGCCTCAAGTTGCGTGTGTAGATATTCTCCTTGAATGGTTTTGGTGGACATCAATCAACAGTCTTGGACAATGGCTTGGCTGGTTGTCAGTGCAGGTTACTTCGACGTTCATTTCCATTGCTCTCAGTGTGACGGAACTTTCTCAGTAGTAGTGTAGTTGTAGATTGAAGACTCAGTTTGTTATCAAGACTTACACATCTATCTAGCACTAAAACAACTGATTCTACGACAATTCACTTGAAAAATGTCCATCTTCTCAGCCATGAAAACTGCTGCAGCCTGTGGTCAACAAGCCACCGAGCAGTTCCTTGCCCTTCCTTCTCTCCTTTTATGTACAACCAATGTCATTGTCCATTAAATGTTCATGACGAAATGATCAACGAAAACAAGTTGATACTGAATAATAAAGGTGAGGGCGACGATGATTGAAAAAATAAAATTATGTAACAGAGGAAGTTGTGATGATGTGTGTGCAGTGATGACGAAAACTGACAAGAAGAATCTTCTGTGTGTGTTGTGCTCTCATTCCTGGCTCCACCCAACAGTGGTCGAAGATCTTTGACATCACGTGTGACAAGTTTTTGGATATCTGTCCATTCTAAGCTTGTTACAGACAGTTGTTCTAGATGATATTTGGTCGGTGGCCAACGTCTATAGTCTTGGGTTTTGTTTCCTTCACAAAAAAACTGCAGTTTACCGTTTGTTTTCCTATGCAATGAAGCTGAGGTGTGTTGTCCCGATGAAGAAGCGAGTCGTCCCCTCAGGGGACGGGGCTCCAGCACCAGCTCTCCAGTGAGCAGTGGGACTTCGCTGGAGTGGCACGGCGCGGCGGAGCGGGGCCGGCCCCTTCACGCGGCCGGGGTGCGGCTGCGCGGGCGGGGGCCGCGGGGCGGCCCGCCCTCATACGGACCCGGCGAGATTCAGACTGTCGGTGCCCAGGGCACAGCCTCCATCACTCCCATCACTAGAATTACTACGAATGCTGCTATGGTCGGTGTCATCCGATTCGCTACTGCCGTAGCCCATGATGTCCACCTCATCTGCAACGAGAAACGCGAATTTTTGTGAAACATCGAAAAGATCGACGCGAACTCAGAAGACACAGCGCACTCAACTCAAGTCCAGTTTCTTGACCCAAACAAAAGTGAACAAAGAGTTTCAAATTTCGAAAGGCTTTGTTCACAGCTCTCAAAATGAATACATTTTCAACTGAGGACAAGAGACAATGCGACAAAGGTCCGTTCGTGGCACAGGAAATTGACTGCATTTCTCAGCGTGTCTCGGGTCTTTAACGGGCATTAAAACGAGGCTTATTCTCTTCAGGCGAGTACTTCCTGTCTGGACTGCCGTGCAGCCAGATGGTTTGACTTTTCGAAACACTTCAGCGACTGCAAAACTTCCTTTTGCATGGGCAAACTGCGGAAGCATGCAATCCAGGCAAACACTCTGCTTTGAACGACGCGCAAAAGTAGAACTTCAAAGCAGAACCAAACAGGTATGCGGTGCTTTGTCATATACATCTGGGCTGATAATTTGTTGGCAATCATTTCGCATCTTCTCACCCACATGTTACAACTCAGCTTTTATTATCCCTCATTTTCAATGAAATAAAACGATGAGGAGAGATTTCCCTGAATGCTGGCCTCGACCAACCCTCCGCCCCAGGGGCGTTGCCACGTACACTTGACGACCGCGCCTCAAAGTGTTTGAAACTTGAGCTGCAAATGCAACAGATTTATCCTGCCTGATAACAAACCATACAATTTAGACAGCTAAGATAACTAATAAATTAATTATATCTCTCTCGTTGCCTGGAGCTTCTGTGTACATAACAATGTGCATCAATCCATCCACAAACGTTTGATACTTTTGTAGCATACTGCATTGTAACGTTCATGTTTGCAAATTCCTAGTTTGCGTGGCAAATGCATATTACCACGTCAATAATAACACTCTGTGTGCAACGTGCATATTTGAGTTCAAATGTGAACTCGTTTCTGTGTTGCATACATGTTTACGAGTTGAGATAATGAAGACCTCATATGTGCAAATTCATGTTGTGCATAGCATGTCGCACATCAGTACCTCGCAGTGACTTCCAGCCGAGTGAACTCGAAAAAGTTTTGGGTGAACTGGTTTTCATCATGACGTTCACGCTTCTGGGAATTTTCTGGGATCTCGCCATTCCACCGCAGCCGCGGCAGCTGCACCACGGTTCTGATACCGGCCGCCACATCGAATCTAATCATGCAAGAACACGCAACAGAATTGACAGAGCCCCGGCTTCTCGCGATCAGGTGAGACCCGGACCTCGCAAGTTACACAACAAAAATAGCGGAAACCAGCTGTTCTGTTCCCAATAAATCCCAGCGTCCTTGACCTTCTTTTTTTGCGGCTGCAGAGCTGCAGGTGAACTTGACCTCTTGCTCTCCAGCGGCTTTTACAATCTCCCTCCAGTGCCGCAGTGTTTACAACTTTCCAAAGCATGTTTATGAGTGATTTATCTTTACCAGGGTTCTGTTTGCCACAGAGTACCCTTGCCCCGTCATACTGGTGTGCTCAGGCTCCGACTTTCATTCTGCCCACTGCAGTCGTATTTTCCTCGAAGCAAAACGAAGTGCACAGGTGCAGAGGTGCATTAAGCTGGGAGTTACTTGCAGTGAGCACAAAGGATCACCCTGTCCTTGACGAAAGTGATTATGATGCGAGTGCAACCCATGTATTATCTTCGGTGCAACTTGGTTGGTTGCCTTGCACATGTTCCCACAAACCCCAGCTCACACAACACGGCCCACAGTGCAAGAGCGTGAACATTTGGCAAACCAAACACCCTGCCCTGGGAATTGTTGAAGGGATTATGACTAAAGCTGTACCGATCGCTGCGCACAGGGCTGTTCTCGAAATGGCGCCACCGCTCCCAATGACTTCTGCTCCCCAGAGGAAACCGCAAACAGCGCCCAAGTGCCCGCCTTCAGTAAGCGGTGTACGCATCGACAAGAATTTCTGTCCCACTTCGTCAGAAATATTGGGAGACTTCTGACCCTGTCGAAAAGGGCTGCATCGTGCCACGGTGCATTTCGCACTGACAGTCACACCGCGTGAACTGAAACACTTGGGAGGGACACGTACCGTCACCGGGGTCGGAATTGCCTGACGAGGAAGACGCCGACAGAGACGACGCTGTGCTGGAGTTGGAGGCGGTGGAAGAGCACTCGCTGATGCTGCGCTCGACGCGCAGCCGATAGTTTCCGTCCGTCAGCTGCTCGAGCCGCCGTCGCAGGTAGCGCTGGTCGCGGAAGAGCTGCTCCTTCTGCAGCCGCCCCTTCCGCTCCTTGTCCTCAAGGTTCTGTGAACGAGAAGCGAGGTGTGAGAAAAGCTCCGCCTGACGCAGTGTTCGTCATGCATCTGTGCCGCAGGAAATAGATTTCAATTGTCTTCAGGTGACAAAGCGCAGGTCGAAAATTGTGAAGGTTGTATTGAGACAGGCGCAGTGCATTACTGAATACATCTTTTGTCTTCGGCTGTGATACAATTTATCAACATCAATGTTTGAATAAACCAATGCCACCTTGTGCCCAGAGGTCGCAGACAGAACCGAAAAAATAAACCTGGTTAGCACGATGCGCTATCAAACAGATGGCCTGCTGGGCAAGTAATAAAGGATCCAAATTGGCGATTTCATGCTTGTGGCGCACATCGCATGCACACGCTCCATGCGCCCTTCACATATCGGGCGTGGGCAGATAAGAAATTGATCTTGCGCAGGTTCTTGCGCAGGCTGAACGAGAACTCTGGACCGAGGCTGAGACATCCTGTCACCGTGTCTTGCACTCTGCCAACAGCAGAAAAGGAGAGCCCAGTACAACCCCTTGTTGCCGTCCACTTTGAAAAACTGCTCCCCCACACTTTTAAAACATGCAAGAGCTTCCTTTCATTAACTGCTTGTAATTTGACTGATTATTGCCTTCAATGGGCTCTCCTTGCTCAGGCATCTTCTTCCAACCCAGTGGAAATGCACAATCATGCAGGTTTTATATCATACAAGTCATAATTACTGTTGCTTTCCTGTACTTTGAAAACATATTCAAGAGCTTATATCAGGGTTCTTGATACTTTGAAGCTTTTTTATCAAATCTCTATTTTTTATTGAATTACTATTGCTTGAATCCTATAACAACTAATTATGTAAAAGGATAATATATATGTTACTCATACACTGATACTACAATTTATAGAGACATATACTATAAATTAATATCCCTACTGTTATATTAGCCACAGGTACATCAGTATTACAGCTTGTTGGAGCAAAATCTTGGACAGAAGGCCTTTGTGGAAGACCGCATTTGGCACAGTGCGAAAGAAAAACTCACGGATTTACGGAGACTGCAGAAGAAAAATACATCGCAAGACAAGGCCAGTTGGCACTTGTATTTTTTCTGCACTGACAGACACGTGCAGGCAAAAACGTGACTGAAAACAGACGCGAGCCGATCCATGTGGAAGACAGGCATTCTGTATTTCGATCCACATGTTTTTCTGTTCCAATTTATACAATACGCCGATTCTAATAGCCTCATGTGTATTCTGAGGTTGTGTGGAGTGGGGAGGCATGACCAGAATCAATAGTTCCATGTGGAACAGAGTGCAGCCCGTTCGTGGTTTTGTCGTTTCACTCATCTTCATGAGCTTCCAAAAGAAAACTGCAGTCCCCCGAAATTATGGACGCACTCGAAACTCATCACACACAAGCTGAAGCAAGACAAATAGTGCGCCCAAAACGGCTTCGTTCCCCAGCGCGCAGACGAGGGTGACAGACAACGCTGCGGATGGAATTGACGGGTGCAGTGTTTGGCCAGGTTTGGCCTGAGAAACTCCCCTGCAGCTGCCATGAACGCCTCATTTACTCCTTCATGCTGCACATCTTTTATGGAGCTTCCAAATCCCACAACACTGGAGCAAGGGATCGCACGCACTGCTTTCCGTGCAGCAGCCTCCACTAATCAATAAGGAACGCTTCTGATTCACAAAATTCTTCCCCCAAATGCCAAATTTTGATTTGCTCAGGCAAAGTCACGCGCCCACCAGAGTTTGTCCAACCCGAAACGTGCCGAGACAATGGAGCAGATTTCCGACAGGTGCACGATGGAGGCAGACTCGTCCAAACTGATTTTTCAAACAAAAAAGTCCCCCAAAATGGTGGACAAGGTTATCGCTCGTGAAAAAAAACAACTTTCGAAAGTGGATAACGACTGGCAATTGCCGGAAAGAAGTTTTTTTAATCATTTGAAACCAAACTGCTGGGCTGTGCGGCAGAACATGAAGCGAGACCAAACAAAGTTCACCTCTCATGCTGGACGCATTATGTGATTTGGGAAAGTTAATGAACGGTCTGCATCTGACCAGCGGGGTACTCGGAGCACTGCCAGCAAATGCGAAGGGATGAAAGCCAACTGTCAGAAACATATGTTACAGGCGACGATGATGAACCTTCAGGATAACTCCACCAACGAGTTGAGCAAAGCAACCAACACTTGTGCTCATCAAATATGACAACGTCTACCCACATTTTCCTGCCGCCACCCAAATCATTCATCTTTTCACTTTTCAACACCATCAACAGGGCTGTACATGTCGAAATCATCACCCCACTTTCAAACAAGTTGAAACTGCGTGCAACAATGAAAGTATTTAATTTATTTGGGTCCAGACAAGAGCACGGATTTCTGTTGGCTGTTGTTGTTGAAAGGGGCACAGCACACGCCACTGTCTGGAGAAGCTATGGAATGGTTTCAATTGAACGAACGTGTTGGAATGGGCAAATTTTTGGTGCAGTATGGAAGCTGCAGCCCCGCCCCTAATGAACCAGTGTAAACAATAGTCGCGCCACCTGGGAAGAAGCAACACCACATGAAAGCCAAGTGCTGAGTAAATAAATCCACACAGCTGTGATTTCCTTCGCTCGGCCGCCGTGCAAAAATAGTCACTCAAATCTATTTCTGCTATTTTGTATCAAGGAAGGAAAACAACTGCTGCAACAGATGCACCTTGTTGTTTCAATTGGAGGAGTTTTTGCTGTCATTCCACCAATTTGTTCCGTGCTCCAGAAAAAATACCGTCATTTCCCGTCTTTGTTTGCACGGACAAGTCCTTGTACTGGTGCCAACTACTTTTGTCAGACTGGACAATGCATCGGACGACCTGCGGCTGAAATGCACCGCGAAACCCACCGGCAGGTCAGCCCATACATCACTCGAGTCCAAAACGTCACAGTTCTCGCCAAATGTTAGATCAGTCGGGTACGGTTGCTCCAGGTGATCTGGCGTTTCGTTTGTTTTCCCTGGTTTGGGTGCCCTTTGTGGTGGGAGGGCAGGGATATCTCGGGAAACATCGGGAATCGCACCGCAAAAGAAACCCCGATGAATGCTTTGAAACGAAACAAAACGACTTGTGACTTGCATGTTGCATGTTGACAAAGTCCCTGACACCGCACATCGAAGTTTGACACCGTTGCTTGCCCAATGCCACAAGTCAACGACCAGGTAGCAGTGATTTTATCACACTGAATCTGAGCCAGAATCGACAGAAACTTTTCTGCACGCAAAATTTAACGATCTTGACGGCCGGTTCAGAGGCTATCGTGTGTGTGATGCGTGTGGACGTTAATGAAAACACGACCTGTCAGATCTGCGCCAAATCACCTCGGAAACGAGATGTGCCGGTAAGTTGCAAGTGGACCGTACTAACATTACCAGAGCCTTTCACACAAGATCAAGTAACCGTACCGCATGCCAATTAGTACATGCAGCGCATGCCTTTACAGGTCATCACGTTTCCAAGAGCGTGGAACACATGTTAGAGCGACCCCGATTCTGATCTGGCAAAGGTGTGCGCAGACAAAACTCACCCAGATCCACAGGTAGATCCACCTATCTCATTCTGTGATCAACTCAATCACTGCGAAACTGGGTTCTCGCGGAGAGAGTCATTTGCGAAAACATCAATAGCTTTGCGGGTGCAAAGTAATTGGGAGAGGCGTTACCTTGATAAAGGACCTGGCCTTGGTGAGAAGTCCCAGAGTGGTGTGGCGCGAGGACTCGGGTCCGAGAGGAACGATCGTCTTTAGTCGTTCAAGGCAGTGACGAAGATGGGCCCGCCTACAATGCAAGAGCGCAAACTTGTGAAAAAAATGCTGCAAGCGAAGGCATAAATCTTCAAGTATCTATTGAAAGGTCGCGGCGGCGAGAGGAAACAAGAGAGGCGTTTGTGCAGCAGAAACACTCAAATCACACATGACTTCCAGGCTTTCCAGTGGAAAAATCTGTTCTTTGTGATCGTGGGTTGTGCGACATTTTGACCGCAATTCAGCCCACAAGTGGAGATCAACGATCGTTCAAAAACCATGGTTTAGCATTGAATTTATTGATTGATACGAACCCACATGATGACGCCAGCTCATGACATCAACCAACTGAATGGATCTTTGTACCAACCTTGCTCGATCCCCATGAATAAACCTCCACATCATTTCCCAATCTTAGTAGTAATTTACAGCAATTTAGCATGAGTTATAGCCACAGCAATGCACCGTCCTCAAACCAATAGCGAACGCGAAGACGATCAATACAGCTTCGTGGCAACAAGGTCCAACTTGTTCCTCAACGTCACATCTCCCATGCAGGGGAAGAAGACTCCTCATCAAATTTGCAAAGCCGAACTCTAAATGTCACATCCCTGAAGGATGGAAGGGGGGAATTTTGTCCGTGTGCTCCAGAAATGGAGTCGGGGATCACACGTTTGGAAAACATTCTGTGCACACGGCATTTAACATTCTAGCTTTGACGAGGCATTGCCATTTGTGTTCGCGCTGGCTTTATCGCGCTGTGTCACGCCATCCCCGCATCACACTTGGCAAGATACCTTGCAAATAGCTCCATTCTTGGCCGACATTAAATGACTGTGATGTATTTCGTTTTAACAATCCTAATTTTGGTGGTGTGTGTCTATCCGACACGCCCCTTGCCCCAAGGCCTTGACCTTCGAGTAATCATTGCCTTGTTAGCACAACGAGTTTTGTTCTTTCAGACAATCAGATTCGATGAAAAGGACAGGAATTTTCGAGCGTCTGTGTAAAAAATCACCTCATGATTTCATGTTCAACAAAGATCTCACGAAAGTTGCAGGAAGCGTGAAGCAAGGAGCCGAAATCAACACCTCCCACATGAAAATCAGAAGACGAGAAAACAAGAACAATTGTTGGTGTTGACACGCGCATGAGAGATGCAGTGTGTGGTTGTGTCAATCAAGCACAAGGAAATATCTTGCCCACTGGGAGTGTGTGTGTGTGTGTGTGTGTGTGTGTGTGTGTGTGTATGCGCGGTCCATGCGCAGACGCCAACTATGAGCTGGATTTGTTTGTTTGTTGTACACACTGAAACAAATCTTGGCAGGAGTGGAACCGCCCCTCCCGGACCATTGTAATGAAAAAACATGCGACAATGCTTCAGCAGCTGAAAGAAACTCGAAAATTCAAGGACAGGCTGTGGAGCAGACGCTAACAACCGGCACTTCAAAGTCATCGGGTTACACCGCGGGGGTATCTGGGTGAAAACAACAACATTCACTCGACCACTCACGTCCAGGTCAAAGAATACAGATTCACGCCAAACAAATTCTAAAGTTTCCAAAAGGAACTGGAAATGGGGTCACACCCAGGAAAGCGCAAGCTGCTTTTGACTGTAAATCAGAGAATTTCCTGCTGTTAGGTTTGCAGATGCACGCTCGAAGCTTCTCGGCATTGCTGCTCGTGTAGAAATATACGTATCTTTGATGCTTTTGAAGTTTTCTCTTAAAGCAACAGAGAAAGATGCTGTCAGTCGAAAGCAAAAGCCCGTCACAAGACCTGGCCATTAGAATTTTCAGCCTGTTATGTGCACAAAAAGAGGTCACCCAGTTTTCGGTGCCCGGATATTTGTTTACGAGCCAGGGTACAAATATTATGTATTCATTCCACCGGCGGGGAGAAGTGAGTAATGATCTGCAAGTCATGTGTATCCACCTTCGAGGCACCTTCTAACTTCTAGTGTTCACACTTCACTGTGGGAAACAGGGGCTTCGGTTCAGCTGAGCAGGGTTATGTAAGTCACTGTCAAGTTGTACACACCCCACCTGCGGACAAACTCTTTCGCGTGTTGACGGTGACGAGTTCACAAAAGGACAATTTCGAATTGGAACGTTCTTTTCAAGAAAAAGTGGCAAGTTTAGGTGTGAAATGCTTGGTCAACCTCACGTAGAATTCCTTGAGCTTTTTTTTCCACAGCCCCAACGAAACACGTCAGGCCTCGGAACAATTTTTCATCTTCGCCACGCTCTGCGCGATAGTTGAAAACATGTGACCCAAAGTTTGAAAACTGGGACAAGTCAAGAGCACACAAATTATTACCCAGCAGCAAGGATGCAATATGCACTTGTGCATTTTGAACATGTGTGCAGAAAACAATAGATGTTCACACAGAGAGCTGAGCAAATGCTCCGCTCCTTCCCACCCGCATACGAAAGTGAAGCAGAGATAGATTGGGCACAAACGTACTGAGAAAAACTACTTGGAATGGGTAGGCAGTGCATGCATGATGTGTTGCTATTTACAGCCGGCCTACACACATGATCCTTCGTCACACTACAAGGCACACACACATCAAATATGTATTCGCCATCAGGCACCGAAAAGCCTGACATGAAAGAATTTCATGTAATCGTATCTATCAGCATGAAACCCTTGCCTTTCAAGGCACAAAACGCCGAAAGCACAAACCGCCTCTGACTTCGTGAAATTGATACCACCACATTTCAGTTTCCACGGATCCCCCATCTCATAATTTTACCTGTCAGGCACCACAGGGCTGTGAAAATGCTGCTCAGCATTTCAGAGGCCAAATCTTAAAATCAGACATGCCTTGCATTTTAAGTTGTGCTAAATGCACTGCAGCACTGATCAATTCAAATTTTCGGCCAATCGTCTCATGAGCTGGGACTGTGGGTCACAAAGATTTCTCTTTGGTGAGCAACTGAGAAAGAACTTCGTCCAATTCAGTTGATCGTGGTGCGTGCAACTTTTTTTTTTCCAAGAGGAAGACCGTTAAACGGTTCTTGCTTGAAAGAGGAAAGAAGAGAGTCTTACCGATTCTTCTCCAGCTCGTTGTGCGTTGATCTGAAACAGACAAAAGAAAACGACAGTGTGAATGAAGCAAATCAATGGCAACCACAGATTATTGACAGTGCTGGGAGAGGGAAAAGAATCCCGGTTCATGACCGCATTTTCCCTTCTTTTGTTCCCGAGACACCTGGACGAGAAGCTCAACGGGAATATCGGAGTTCTGGTGTGCAAACAGCATCTTACATGCCCCTTCATTACGAGAGCCGTCGCACACAACAGATTTTCAGCCAGGTGTTCGGCATGTCTTTTACACGAGACCAAGGCGCATTTAAATTTCCCTCCACTCCGGGAGAACAACGGGATGGAGGGCTGGGCTGTGAACTGGGCCGTGGGACCCGTGCGTCAATTTACAGTAGCTGCTGAGGATATGCATCAGCTTGTCAATTCAACTGTGACGACAAACCAGTATTGCCCCCCCCCCTTCCCAACCACCCTTCTTTCTCATATTCCCGCACTTTTTTTGTTCACAAAATGTGCGAAAATTGACAAATTCGGAAGCGCTGTGTTTGTGCACACATCTGTTCTGCAACGCGCATGACTTCTTCCTGACATTTGGCAGATTTGTTGCATTTTCTGTGTTTTGGAAGAGCTCGGGAATACGGTGAAAATTATCGCCAAACTTTCTTTGATCCCACCCCCAATTCTGCTGGAAATGCAGCAGCCACTGGCGATCTCTGCTCTTGTACTCGTACGATGCAGGTTGCATTGTGTGAGCTGGGAAGTTGCTGCCCACTTGCACCAACAACATGTCATTTTGGCTGTTGTACCCAATCATAGAAGTTCGATTCTGCCCCTTTTCAGTCGAAAATTTGCACAAAATGCTGGTACGTTGAGGAAACCTGCTGAGAAAGAAGTCATGCCTTGGCTGGAAAAGACCGAGTGCAGCCATCTTGCCCAGCTGTCAGAAACTGAGACGTCGATTTGTCATCCAAAAGCCCAATTCCCGCCCTTGGTGGGTGTCCTTCACGACACGAATGTGATGCCAAACCAGAACAATTCCACAAACCGGTCAGATTTCAGTCTCTAAACTGGAATTTTTGCCCCAACAAGAAATCAACAAAAGAAGCGAAAAAAGTGGCATTTTTGTGATCGGATGGTTTGTTATGCCGTCGCCATTGCTGTTTTCCCTGCAGTTCACGTTCGCCGCCTTCCACGTCGTTCAAAAACTTGAAAACCAAACTCCAGACAGATCGCCATCAGAAATCTGCACCCAAGCCACTCGACTGGTCACCAATCCCTCTTGCTTTTCTTGAGTCCAAACATCTTCAGAGATCCCGAGTTCAAGGAGCCGAACAACCAGAATCACGAACCGAACGTCAAAAAATTTCCACTCACCGGAGCCCAACGATCTGCTGGGCTTGTTGGGCTTGGATCTTCTTGGATGGTTTGGATTTTCGCCTGGAGTAGTCATCCGGCATTGGAAGCGTTGAAGCGTAGCCATGCTCCAAATCTGGAGGAAAAATTGACAAGGAAACATAAATCTGGATTCTATGTTTGACAATTGTTATGGATTCCAGCGTTCATCGTTTGTCAGCGTCTCTTAGAAATGGTCAACTTGTACCTAAGTGATGGAATCTTCCATTCTCTTTCTTTTCTATCCACGCTGCCGCTTCCAAAAGCTGCGCGATAGACATTTTTTCGGTGTTCCGTGGGAATTGAGAATCCAGAACTTTGTGAGATAAATGAAGGTGTCAACTCTTTGCATACCACAAGACGAATGAGGAGAATCGAGGGTTGGCCGCACTGCGCAGCGCGTCGTACAGATTGGGCCTGGTGAAAAGTGGCATTAGCCGCAATTTTGGTGGACAATATTTTGCCACTGAACATTGTCATCGAACAAATATATTTCAAAACCTTGCAGAAATAAATATATACATACCCTCAAGAAATGCTATGGAATATATTCCTTTGGAGTATTTTTCAATTTTGGATCAAATCCGGGCCGAGATCCTTCACATGCAAATACATGCAAATACATCACGGAAGTGATTCCCACGTGGTTCCAGCATGGCACAAATAACATACCACGCCCACCATCACCAATTGGTAAACAAATATCAGCTGTTGTGGACAATGGCTATCAGAGGTGCAAATGAAAGAAGAAATTTCGGCCGAGACCCATGAAAACAGAAATTGGTCGAAGGAAGCTGTTGAAAACATGTTTGGCAAGGCGCTTGTCCAAAAGTCGAAATTTCAGCTCGTTGCGTGGGAGGACCCAGAAGAGAACCTGATGTCATGTCCGAACTTGCACCTGCCTCATTCGCCAAAATTTTCTTGAGAAAGGTGGTCTGGGATTTTTTCAGGTACTTCAAGACCGTGCAAAATGTAAGTAGGTTGTTTCAACCTTGCTGCCGGCGAATATTACGGTTTCGTTGACGGAAGTGATCTGTCGAGTATTCTCTCGCGTGACAGTTGCCTGTCCGCAGTCTGTACCTGCCGCAGGATTTCTGTCGCGACAAAAGGTAGCGGTTCTGAAAGTTTTGTGGTGCAACATTTGATTTCGGTTGAAATCGTGCACTCGTTCAACGGTTGGTTGTGATCGACGACACATTTCCCCTACCCACGACTCGATCAATCTTGTGCTGCCATCTCAGACGTTGTGCCACAATGGGTACATTCAGCTCTTCGAAGTTCTGAGATCCAAAGAAAGCATTCGTTGTCCTTCAAAGTTTGCAAAAATCGCAAGCAAAATACGTGTCTGTTTCCTTCTCATTCGTTTGCATTCTTTTATGTACACATTCTGATGTGATTGCATATTCACAAGACAAGGTAAATTTTAACTTCAAACACAGGACGAGAGGACACGAAGCATCACTCGCAGGTCTGGGACACGTCAAGAAAAGGCAACAAAGAAATTTCCTCAGCCAAATCAAGACTCACGCTGTAGTTTTCTCGCCCAAACAGCTGACACATCGGATCCAAACCACTTCGCTTTTACACGTCACGAAAATGAAAGACTTGGAATCGACACGCTGTTCTTTCACCCCTCGAATATCTAGCTAAACCTGTTTTGCCATCATGAAAACAACATCGCTATCACATAACAATCAAAATATTGCCTACAATACACCTAACAGAAGCTACTCACGGCACTGCTGCAGGTGCCACACTTCTTAGTTCTCTGTGCTTCTCACGGAAGAAATACTTTGCACATTTCTTGGAATGTAACAACTGAGCTATTTCAACAGCCAACGAATGTCCGAAGCTACATTACTCTACGTTCTTTGCGATTCTAATTCTACAAACATGACTCGCATCTTACAAAATACAACGGTGCTTGCTGCAACAAAATTGGAGAAAATGCTGGGATCACATCGTCAACTGGAGGAACACCCACTTTTCTCTGCTCTCGCAACATTTGTAGAAACACTTGTGATTGGAACACAAACTTTACGTGAACAGTTTGCCATTCTGACATCAACAGATAAAAGTGGTTCCAAGCAATCTGCCAGATCGCTTGTCCATTTTGTGTAAAGGACCAACAATAAAGCACCTTTCAAACAAAATGACGAAGAATGGAGTTCCACAATGGATATTTTCAGACACAAAACAGTTTTCCTTCACCACCAAGGACACACATGTGAAGACCAACTGGCACAAACGTTGCAGCAAGCATCGTTGCACCCACACTTCTTGCGTCAAGATGTCACTTCTCCCTCACACTTGTCGGTACAAGAATGCCACGTCGCAATACGCCACCCGTGGAAACATTAGCTGCGGTTGGCATCTCGAGGATAGTATTTGGCCAGCTTGTCTTGAGGAATTCGCTTCAACATTTCTTTGGGGAAGATACGCAGCAGTTGCCAGCCTATATCCAGCGTCTCAAAAATGTTTCGATTTTCGTAATGTCCTGAAAACAGACGAAGCAGAATTACAGCTTTTGCTCTGGCATTGGCAGAAGTGTGATGTTGAAATTTCGAGCAAAAATGGTGTCCGCCAAGGAGACCAGACACCAGAACCACAGCAATGACACGTACCCTGCGCAATGAAGTTTTTCTCGAACTTGGTGAGGAACTCGAGGTAGAGCAGGTCGTCCTGAGAGAGCGCTTCCTCTCCCACCACTGCTTTCATCGCCTGCACGTCCTTTCCGATGGCATAGCACGCGTACTGCAATGAAAAACACGTGATATGAATGCGACAAACTGACCCAATGCTGAACAAAATCAGTTCGCTTGAGAGACATTTTGCTCACCAGTTGATTGGAAACGTCCGCGTGGTCGTCCCGCGTCATTCCCTCTCCAATAGCGGACTTCATCAGACGAGACAGCGACGGCAACACGTTGATTGGAGGATAAATCTGAAGACAGTGAACAGCGAGAACTCGTGAAATTTGTTGCGAAAAAAACACAAACACCGGGCGCTCAGGTGGTCTCGCGAGAATGCAGAGACGAACAAAAGCTGTTTCACACCTGTCTGTTGTGAAGTTGCCGGTCGACATATATTTGCCCCTCTGTGATGTATCCTGTCAAATCTGGGATTGGATGAGTAATATCTGCAAGACAAAACATCCAGAATTGGACTTGTGCAAGTGCGGCGAGAAATCCCACCAGGGTGCTTGGGAACACCATGTCAAAATAGTCTCTCACTGCGCAACGCTTTCAATGCCAAGAACATGGCAGGGGTGGAAAGCATGAGCGCAGTGGACTTCTCACCGTCGTTGGGCATGGTGAGGATCGGGATCTGCGTGATGGAGCCGGCGCGACCCTCGATCCGACCTGCGCGCTCGTAGATCGTCGCCAAATCTGTGTACATGTACCCTGGGAATCCGCGACGTCCAGGCACCTCCTCACGAGCAGCAGACACCTGCCATCACACAATATCACACATTTGTATCTTGAAATCCATGTTTTCTTGGGAAAAATTTCCAGGGACGTCGGTCCTGAAGAAAGCAGCAGTTCTTGGGTAAATTTGACCCTTCATTTTCTACCAGAAAAAAAATCTTACTTCTCTCAAGGCCTCAGCGTATGAGCTCATGTCCGTTAGAATGACTAGAACGTGTTTTTCGCATTGATAGGCAAGGTATTCCGCTGTTGTCAAGGCGATACGTGGTGTAATGATTCGCTCGATTCTGAAAAAGAACAACAGGCGTCGCAAACGTGGAGGATACAGTGTTTTATTTGTGTCGGCACAAATGTGTTCGCTTTCCACCAACAGGAACAGCACTTACGTTGGGTCGTTCGCCAGGTTCAAGAACAAACAGGTGTTCTCCATGGAGCCGTTCTCCTCAAAATCCTGCTTGAAGAATCGTGCAGTCTCCATGTTGACCTGAGAACAAAAAAAGAATGGTTTGAGGTTGAGATAGATATTGGGCTCACGTGAGTCGATAAGAATCTGGAGGTGTCAGCACAATGTTCGTTGAACTCCGGTGTTCGACACAACACTTACTCCCATGGCTGCGAACACAATGGCGAAGTTGTCTTCGTGGTCGTCCATTACATTTTTGGATGCAAACTTGACAAGACCTGCCTGTCGACAAATTTGAGCTGCGATCTGAAAAGCACGAAGATTTCAAAGATATAAAATTCACGCTTGGTCCTCACTCAACAAACATCTTGGAAGAAGAAAAGCCACTCACTTCATTGTGTGGGAGGCCGTTGGCTGAGAAGATCGGAATTTTCTGACCACGAGCGATACTGTTCATTCCATCGATGGCTGAAATCCCAGTCTGGATCATCTCTTCAGGGTAGATGCGGGACCAAGGGTTGATAGGTTGGCCTGCAGAGACAAACAAACGTGGTGAGGCTGGTTGGACAAAGCGATTTCTGAACAACTTGTCTCAATTTAATTTATGCACGAACCTTGAATGTCCAAGAAATCTTCAGCTAAAACTGGAGGTCCTTTGTCCACAGGCTTCCCAGACCCGTTGAACACGCGGCCTGAAAAACAAGCAGTCCATGTGTGAACAGCTTTTCTGACACAAAGAATCATATTTGACGTTTGCACCAAGCATTGTCAGAAGAAAGGGGATTTTACCCAACATGTCTTCTGAAACCGGGATTCGAAGAATGTCTCCTGTAAATTCGCAGGTGGTGTGCTTGGCGTCAATTCCTGACGTCCCTTCGAACACCTGGAACGAACGAATGAAAGAAACAAGTTTTGACAATTCCTCGCAATGAGTGAGTGAAACAACAACTTTGACACACGCAGAACACCACATGCCTGAACAATAGCTTTCGACCCGCTGACTTCCAACACTTGGCCGCTTCTTTGACTTCCATCTTGCAAGGTCAAATTCACGATTTCAGCGAATTTGGGAAACTGGAAAAGAAAACAACCTCGTTCAAGTGCATCTGAATCGATTGGCTTTTCTCTTACAGAGGTCCAGAGATCAGTGAGTTAGAGCAGCCACCACTTCGGACAGCCGCCAGCCTTATCTTATCAGTCAGGATGGTACGCTATGAAAATTCTCCACCGAGGATTTGTCTTCTTCGCACTTCAGTGATCGAGTTGCAATTCAAGATGAAATACTCAACTGAAATGAGAAAATACTTTTACCTTCACGTCGTCCAGAATAACGAGCGGCCCGTTCACACCCGACACCGTTTTGTAAGCTGAAAAAGAGAAGGAGAGGAAATAGAACCCCAGCCACGCATGTGACCCAGTCAATCAGTACGAGTAGGACGAGCTCACACAGATCACGAGAAACGTCACCTGCTTCTGTGTGAGGTTGGCAATGTTTCAGAAGTGGGAAAAGGGGAAAATTCGGAGTGTCCCTTCAGGCTTCAGGGCCAGAAAGCGCATTTGTTATCGGCCGGACACCAAACCGCTCAGTGATTCTTACAGCGTGCATCCATCAACAAGCGGAATGCACACTACTGAAAGAAACTTTGCAAGAAAGTGACGTCAAAGTGACCGGGGAACTGTGTGCTGCAAGAAACTGGCGAACTGTCAAACGGGCTGTCCCACGGTCCGTGTTAGTAGATCTAAATGCAGAGCTTTCTTCTGGATTCCAAAATCATCGCACGGGAGAAGCAATGGTACATCTATTCCAAGCTTTGGTCAAACTGCAGTGCCTTCGAATAATGTACTGGTTGAGCAACGCAGAAATTGGGCCCCTTGTAGACAACTTGAACACTTGCGCTCGGGGTGAAAAAATACACAACTCGGGCCCCCGCCCACCACCCCAGCTCATCACCCAGATTAGTGTTTTGAAGGCACCAAGCATGTTATATGTAGCTTCCCACATGCTTCTTGCTCGAATTGTGACCACTTCGTGGCATTTCAGGCGGTGAAATTCTCAGCTTCTTTTGACTGACACTCATAATCTCGAACCGATCATGTGAACATGACTGGTCAACAAGGACGAATTTCTTGCGCAGTTCTTGCTCCAAATTGCAAACTTTACTCCCAGCAATTACACTTTAGTGGAACAACAGACTTACTTAATCTTGGCTGCGAAATATAATCTCTAGTAACCGCCATCTGATGCGTTTTTCGGCCCGCACTGTGGCTCATTTTGGAATTCATAAAATCTCCTGTCGCCATTTTCGGAAGCTGGGTGACTAACTTGCTGCGCGGTTTATCCTATTCTGTTAGGTGCGTGCTGACTCGTCAATCAAGTTCATGCATATCATTTCGGCTACTCTGAAATTGTTTTAAAAAGCAATACAATTTATCAGGTAGCTCTCTGTCGTCCTGCGTTGTTGATATTTTGGAAGCAAATGTAAACACATAACACTTTTTCTCCTCAATATTCAAAGAGAGTTACACACTCAGGCGATTCGTGACGCATCTCACTTGTACCTTCATCTGTTACCGGGATTGTATGATTTTGGTTCCAATATAACAAAAGTAAGAAGAAAAAGCAAACCACACAGCACCACTACTTGAGCATTCGGTCAGATTGAACAATTCAGTTCGCTCCTTTTATTTGGCACCTGAAACAGATAGTTTTGCACAGAATTGTTCTGACTGACTTGCTGAAATTACGTCTCTTGACCGAGTTAAGCTCAAAAATTCACTTCAGACCAATGTGGGTATCTCAGAAGAGACTGTTCTCCGAGCCCTCTGGTGGTGGTTTTGATCTGACAATTCAGGTCAGGTGTGTCACATCAATTTTCCCCCACCAGGGGGTGCTGGCCTTCGTGACCACTTTTAACATTTCAACAAAATTTCACAAGAATAATCTATATACAGAGATTTGCCATTTAAGGCTGATTTTCATGAAATCTGACTGAATTGGCAGATTCCCTCCCCCTGGGGAGAGTCCTGGGAACCAGAGTGATATCATGTGAGTGGAAAAGCCCCAACACATTACCTTTTCAAAATGTCTGCCCAAACAGTTGAGGAGGTTGAAAGAATTGAAGCCTTTTCTGCGCTATGCCAGGAAATTGTTAGGCATTTGATCATTCATGCATGTCAGCTAACAGCTCCTGCAACAGACTGATGAGTGATTTCAGCTGTCATTCAGCATTTTGAGCCCAAGGTTTTCAGCAATCCGCAGTTTGGTCCAGTGATGATTGCAAATATGTCTGTGCTGGGGTCCCACAGTTGTATCATTGATTGAAACTTCTAACCGCAACCGACTTCATGTTTTCCCCTTTTGGCCCAAATATGCAAGTTTCCTGTGAGCCAAATATTGTGTGGCATTGTGCCTGGAAACTTTCAGTTTCTGAAAATTAGTGAGTGTGCCTGGACTTTCTTTGGACTGTCCCTGCCTGCCTGCCTGCCTACCTCAGGTTGAGTGATGACATCCCACCAGGGTGAGGTGTCTTGCTGTCACTGGACCCCTTGCACCCAGGTTGCAAGAAAGCATCCCACCCAAGGCAAGATGTCGTGCTATTATTAGACCCCCTGTCCCCCATGCACACTTGATTCAAAATATTTGAAATTTTATGTTCAAAAGTGAAACACTTGAGGTCTCAGAAACCATTGCTTGCAGAGCAATTCTGATATCATGCAGCAAAATACAATGGGAAAGCAACAATGGAAGCGACTTCCTATTGCTGTAACAGTGAAAATCATTTGAAGGTCAATTTACACCAAAAGATATTGTGAATAAACTGTAAATCAGATTAATTTACTTTCAAATGTGTGTACATGTAGTTGGTGCACAAGTGAAAGAGTGTCAATATCTCGGAAATCATTGGTTACAGGCGAACTCTGATGCCATGCAGTGGAAGAAAATAATGGAAAAGCAACTTTTGATCACCAATTCATGTTGTTACGTTTGAAACCGCATGCTTTCACCCGTAATTGAACCTTCCCGCCAACCCTGCTTGAAGTTGTGGTACAGCTTTACCTGAGAGCATACCTGAGAGTAACTCAGGTAAAGAAGCTGGCCCACAAGCAGCTTGGGGTTGTTATTGTGATGTGTAGGTTCTTGTTGATGGAGCTGGTAAACAAATGAACCAGCAGTTTGAAGATCCTCTATGGCTTATTTGTTTCATTGTGCTGGTGTGGGAGCATAGAAAAAGAGGTTTGGGGATAAGTTGTGGTGACCACCATGGCAGGTACCTACGGGTACGTCCGTGGGTACAGGGCGGAATACCCACACAACAATGTGGAAAAGCAACTTTTGATCACCTATTCATGTGCTGAAAATGCTGGGCGGGGGTTCCACTGAACAGTAAACATGTATGTTCGGTCAAGGGAAAACGAAAGAAAAGAGAAAGAAAGGGGAAAGAAAGACCAGAGAAAAAGATGTCGTGGGGGACACTCCCTATCTTGTCCTCATCTCCTCATCTACTTTTCTTTAGTTTTTCTCTTTCTTCTCTTTTTCTTTGCCCTTGAGAGGAAGAGAGAGTGTTATGTTACAATATTATGAAGACAATTATTGCTGACAATTATCCGAAAGAATTTTTAAGATATCTTGTACCATGTTGAAATGCCGATCAAAAATGATAATAAATACCATGCCACACGCAAACTGCGTGTGGCTCAGGCCAGAATATACAACATGGTGTCAGAAGTGCAAGTTTGAAGCTGTGCAATTTTTCCTGATTTTTGTGCTACCGAGGCTGTGCAATGTCTCTTGTGTGTACCCACTGGA
>JAAUXT010002035.1_pt1 | contig 29902 bp, 36 predicted proteins | sample 7278171 | NCBI WGS metagenome assembly JAAUXT01 (sample SAMN14350112, study PRJNA611818) | marine sediment metagenome | isolation source: surface marine sediment (1.8m) | place: French Polynesia: Moorea | collected 2018-08
TCTTTTTATTCCATGCTAGCTCGCAAACCTTGGGGCCGTCCAGAGAACACGAAAGGGATGATGGGCATGCACCAGAAGTTCAGGGCCCTGCAACCAACATTCCTTACAGACAGGGCGGACCACTGAAGCCTTCTGTTCGCGGACCGAGAAACATCTCGGCCACAGCCAGTGTGCTAGTGCCAACGCGTTCGTGGTGCAGTTCATTCTTATATGTTCTCATTTTCGGACGCAAGGAAAGCTCACAACCGACTGCGATGGATCAGTAAAACACGGAAAATGGCAGGAACCAGCGGGAACTCTTTCAATGGCTCTTACCGCGTACAACACGAGTACGGAACTCGTGTGTGCATGTGTAGGTGTGAGAGTCGGTCCTCACTGTGGCGAAATCAATTTCATGCCTTTTGACAACACATGTGGTTTATTTTCTATTTGCATTGGATGTCAGGTCAAATTTGATCCCTCACGTCAAAGTTTGACACAAGCATCAAAAACATTTGCCAGTGTGAAAGCCTCCGATCTTGTTTGGAAAAAGGTGACTTTTTCAGCACTGTTTTTTTCTTGCGAAAAGACAAAGAATTTTGTGGTCTGTATGTGTTGGTCTTTATGATACCAAAAGCATACACTTGTCTGCCAACACTGTAATATTCTCATGAGTAACAAAGTCTGCCACCGTCCATCTTCAGGGATGCGCCATTCTGTGAAGTGTCCACCGTCTGACACAGAGACACAACTTGCAAACTTGAGTAATGCCGTCAGGCATCTCTGTGTTGTCCCCTTTCGTCATTGCTATTTAAACCATTTTTTTCTTTCCTGTTCGAACAATAAGAAAGGAATTCAGACAAACCTGAGATGTCCTTATGTGTTGTATCTGAAACTGTTCTGTAGTTCGTAATATTTTCTTGTGTCTCAACTTGATTTCAATCCAGCTGTCTGAAGTGTACGTGCTGCGAAATCTGAGTATTGTTGGTGGTGCATGTTTACACTTCTTATGGACAACAAAAATGCTGAACCTCACAGGTTCTGCCTTGTAAAAATCACTGGAAATGTTCACCCTCCTCTGACCTTGGTGACAGATATTCTGCTTTGATGTTTTCAGGCATAATTTATCAAATTGTCCTGTCAATAACAGTTGAGTTTGAGTGAAAGCAAACCCAACAAATGATTTCCTGAAAGGAATGTATTGAATAAAACCTCTGGTATGGAATTCACTTTGATACCCATCAAAATGTTGTGCGTCATTCAAAGTCAACTCACAGTCCCAATTGTGAATATCTGTCATATAGTTCAGAACTTCATATACACTGCAGCCATTTTTGGTTGTGGTCTGTGGTTGTAGCAGTCTTGGCAGCTGCGGTGAGCATGATGATACTTTTGTGTGTTTGCACACAGTTTGTGATACAGAAACAGTACACTTTGCTTTAATTACAGCTTTATGGTTGTACCAATAGAGCAGTACAATTAATGAAGAATTGTGGGAATAAAAACTCCTGCCCAGATGTGGGTGCACACCGTAATCCCTATTGCAGATTGTTGTGTTTTCATTGGAAAAATGTTCACCATATATAAATAAACCTCCAAACTGGCACGTTCTGCTCTTTTGACCATCATAAGACAATGATGTCAATGTTAAATTAATTGTCAATGATACATTTGTTTCAAAATAAAAAGAGCAAAGGTGGAGTGAACAGACAGAACTAGGCATCTCTATGTCTTTCAGGTCATCATGTTTGACGCATAGATGAATAAAAGTAATTGGGTGGGCAGCAACTTTGAACAGTGTCTGGTCTCCTTCCAGGTATGAGGTAACCAACACTTGCACAATTCCCTGAAATGTTGATAGGTTCACCTTTGGCAAGCAGGGGCTGATTACTCTGGATGCCAAATCTGGTCCATCAACGCAGGAAATGTTCCCATTCAGCTGCAAAGGCACTGCTATTTCAATATGTTCAGTCTTTTTACTGACCAGGAAGAAAGTGTTCAAACTAGTCAACTTTGTTGCTGAGAAAAGGCAATGGTGGAGTGGGTTTCCCAAAGTAAAATTGGTAAAAAAGGCATGGCGATCTGTCACCATCAGAACAAAGTGAATATCATAAGAGACACACCCAAAATACACCAGATTTATGCTAAATTTATTGTCAGGCACATGATGAGTAAAATTGGAAACTTTGCCACAAAATCTCACTTTTGTCAGTTGCATGGAGTGGATCTCTAGTTTTCCTTCAAAACAGGGTTTCACCATCCTTGAGAAATGCAGAACCAAAAAAGTCAGATTTGTTGACAAAAGTGAGTGAATGGCAAATTTCAATTTTATGATCCTTTTATTTCTTGGGAAACAATATTCAGGAACATTCTGAGTTGGAAATGGAGGCATTATAGTTGGAGCCAAATGAAATGGCTCTTCGGGGTCTGGTTTTCTTTTGAACTCGTAATAATAATGATAGTCATAAGGGTAGCAAGACGAACATTTTCAACAGGTTGATTCAAATTCAGCCAGTCTGTGTTCCTGACTTCATCCTGAATTGGTGCAGGTAAACATGTCACAGCAAGATTTTTCTTCAAAAATGTGTTCACATAATACTGCTGCATTTTAATTACCCTGGGTAGCAAAACATATTTTTCCAATGTCTTGACTGTGTGTTGGTATTTGTAATGATAAGATTGTGCAATATAGTTCTAGCATAGTTGTGCCAATTTTTCAAGGCATTCTCATTTGTTTTTGAGATGAAGTCACTTGCCAAACTAGTTCCATCAGTGTGACAAGAAAGGCAAAACTCCAAATGAATGGCAATCAGAATTGACCGGGGCATTTGACAACCAAAGTACATGCTTCTGAAAACAATTGCCAAACCATTTTTCCAACATTTCCCACCCAACTCATACAAATTGTGAGGTTGGAAGTATTTGGAAAGACATTCATATTTCTTTTCATCTTTTCCAAGAAAGGAACATTGTTTCACTGAGACAAAAGCAGGTAGAAGAGTGGAAAGACTCACATTTTTGCATTGTTTTTCGCGCTTCTTTGCAAATGAATCCTTTCTGTCAATGACAATGTTTGGTTCATGTATTTTCTCCTCTTGAATAGCTTTCAGGATTGGTGATATCAACCTGGCCATTCCTTGTTTGCTTTGCCCTCTTCGCTGGCATCATTGTCACTGCCTTGTTGCCGCTGAATTTCCTGACGGGGTGTAGCTGCGTGGTAGTGGGGTTGTGGGAGTGAGGAGGCACATAGCACCCTTCATGGTTACTCAGACTGCAAAAGAGTTGGATAGATGTAAGCCAGTTGGACTGTATCAGGACCTGTACAACCAGTAAAGAGGAGCCTGCCGGCCCCCATGAATTTTCATGCCTTGCAAAATACGAGTGTAGTCTGTTCCACCCCTCACCATCAAATGCTTCATTGACCCTCCACCCCCATCTCCACCCAGCCCTTTTCAGAATGGCCGAATCCTGCTGGGCAAATTTGTTCTCGTGGATAATTCCAAGGTTCACCCTTCACTGAAGCCAAACAACACAGGATGGGGATTGACCCGTTGCCTGTGTAAACCGGGCTGTGTGTTATCATCCCAGGGGTGGAGTGTTTTTCCTCGGCGTTTAATAGCGAGTTTTAGTTCAATGTTTGAAATTGAAAACTTCAATGTCGAGTCAACTTTAGACACCCTTACACAGAAAGATACCACTTAAAAAACCCTGGGTTTTGATTATTTTTGTTCAACAATACTTTGAAAAGGTAGATTACTTCTACTTCCAAAATGTGGAAAAGTCGAGGTATGCAAAATGTTTTTTGACATTCACGTTGATATTTTCAATTTCAAACGTCATGAATCTCACCTCATTAGTGTTCTTTGTTTTCTCTTTGCAGGTGAGTAGGCACTTCCTTTCACGACGAGACCTGTCTCAACACACAGAAAAGATAAGTGTTCATTTGCGTACAACTGCTATGTGCGAGGGTTCGCGGTTTGCCACAACAAGAATCTTGACAAGGTCCAGACCTGCAGATGAAAATTCGTGGATGGCCCAGGTGTTCTTGTGTTGCTGCAATGTTTACAATTGCTGGGGGAGACAACAGTTATTGCGACAGGGCATCAACGGGTTGAGCATGACACCAAATGATTCCTGTGTTGTGTATGCACAACTCAGGTGGGTGGGGTGGAGCTCAAACACTGTATCCAGGGGTCTGGGTCAAGAGTTCCGGTCTCCTGCAACCGTCTCCCTGTGTGTTGTCACCAAAAGAACACATGTGAATTTTGCCGGGATTGGCGACACACATTCGGTACTATGTGGTTGTGAAGTTCACATTTCGGTTCCGGACATAAGTATTCCCCGATGTATGAGTTTCTTTGTTGTTGGAGACGCTATGTTCATCCCATTAACAGCGAAACCTGGTGACATACACCAGGCTGAAACCGGACAGTCGAAAGACAGACTCGCCATAAGCTGGCAAATGTATTTATTGGAATGGTGAGACAGGAAATCTTTATCGGATAAAAATCCACATCTCTCGGGCGGGTTTTCACAGGTTTGATTCGTCAGGCACCACTCCAGATCAGCAGGTGCTTCCCCACTACTGAGCGGTCAGGTTCCAGTCTGGAGGTGAACAACAGGAAATAATGTCAGAGCTGAGAGGGACATCCTGCTCTCTCACTGGTGTTACCTATCTGAATCAGAATCTTGGTCATCCACTTCAGACCAGTCTATGTCCAGGTTCTGCTCATACAGCAGGTATGACACCAGTTTCTCAGGCAGTCCTGGCCTCTCATTGGTCATCTGGAGCTGAGGAACCCGGATGAAGAGGTTGGTGTGGGGATCCATGGTCAAAAGGTGCTTCCTGATGACCTTCCTGCACTGGTTCTTCAGATCCATATCCTCCCAGTGTGGAGAAACTTGATTGGTTCTTGATCCCCATGCTTCACCATCACATCTTTACAACCAGCAGCAAACGACAATCCCGCCAAGAGAAGTATTTGGTCTCCACAGTTCCAAAAGAAATAGTTATCATCCAGAAGCACACCAGCAGGAATCAGGGCTCCTCTCTGAAGCAACAACTTAACAACATTCGGATTTTTGTTGTACAGAATTGCTCTCATCAATGGAGAGGGCCTGTATGGACATCGATTGACATTAGCACCTGCATCCAAAAGTAATAATGCACACTGCAAATCAGTGCAGTCCATAGCTCTCACTAAAGTTTCAGCTGTGCATGGTAAACTTGGGTTCAAACAAGCTCCCGCTTTCAACAAAATCCGGACAAGAAAAAGGTCTTTGGCCTTGACGGCTATGTCCAATGCTGTTTCCAGTTTGCCATGGTGCACATCAGCCTCTGCCTGTAACAACAATTGTACACACTTAGCATTTCCACTTCGAGTTGCTTCAATCAATGGAGTCTGGCAATACTCATCAGGCTGGTTCACGTTAGCTACAGCTTCCACCAAGAGTTTCACTGAATCTTCACTTCCATGAGCGCTTGCCTCCATTAAAGGTGTGCGTCCATGATATGCTTGTTTGTTCACATCAGCCCCTGCTGTGAGCAGTTGTCTTACACTTGGAACATGCCATGCTGCACGGAATAGAGGATGGTCACACTTACTGATGTCAGCCCCAGCACTCGCGAGGATTTCCAAACCTTCAGGATCTTTTCTCTGAAGAGCCTGAATGAGGGTTTTTTGTTTAATGTCCAGTGTGATGTTCACATCGGCTTCTTCCATATCCAGGAGAAACTTCATAAGTTCGTGATTCGGTGGCTTCCATGATGCGTACGAGTACACAAACATTTTGTGCACCACCTCATCCACTGTTATCTGCTTCCCAACAGATCTTCTCCAGGTCTTCCGTCTTACTTTGGCTCGGATTTCATCCAGAAATTCAGCAATGGCTCTTGTCCCTCCTTTTGTAATAATGGTGTGAAACACAGTTTCTACTGATCTGCCCTGGGAATGCATCGTCTGTGCGAGCTGATTTGTCAGTCGATCCAACTCAAGCTGCGAAAACACTGGCATTTTCTTTCTCACGTATGAAGGAACTTGGTTGTAAGATTCTCCCTTTCGCATCAATTGCGTTTTCTTCAAAACGAAGCAGGCCTTTTTTCCTCGATGTAAAACCACAATCCTCAAGTCACCCAAGCCAAAACAATACGTTTGTTTTCAGTGCATGAATGTTTGCTGCGATCTTCGAATCAGTCGAGAAAATCATTTGACAAAGCATTGGTGAGGTATATATCTGGTGTCTTAGTCCAAATGTCTAACACATATCTTCAAGGTATCACTCCCAATGACGTTGCTGTGTTCACCCCTGCAGTAGCGCCATCAACACAGCTACACACACTGCAGTGTCTATTGATCTTCAGTCAAACGTGTCACAACAGCGCGCGTTGCCAAGCGGTGTCCCAGGCACATTGATCCGATTCGCACTTCTGCGTCACAGGAACCAAGCAACAATTGACCCATCCTCAAATTTTTCACGGATCAATTGAAACACTATTGTCCCTCGACATCAGGCAGCTCGCCATGTTCCACAAGAACTTCAATCATCAGTCTTCGGTCCATTTCGTGCCTGGGCAACACCAATGGGGCTTCTCTCATTTTCGTCCAGGTTGTGCAACGGGGAAGGGCTGCTGTCTCTTTGTACGACAGAAAGTCAAATGTCTCTGGTTTGTGGTTCGACTCTCCGGATGGACGATTTTCTCACTGTAGAAAAATCTCACGTTGTCAGGAGAAAAGTGTTTTAATCTCTCATGTGATTCCGGCTGTTTTGTTCCCGGTCGATGTTGCCCTTTGCGGAATCTTGTGTTCTGTCCTTGTAAGTGTACAACCGGCAATCGAAACGTAATGATTTCAATGTTCGTCTGTTGTCTTGTATCAAGTCCGGCTGTCACACGTCTGTGACAGTCAACCGAGTTAGGTGCGGCGGTCCGATAACCAACGCAGACGTTTTTGTGCCATGCTGTTAGGTTTACCAGAGGAGATCGCACTCTGTGCCTTGAGTACTCACTACTCACTACGCACTTGCTGCTGCTTCCCTCAATCCGGGCTCTTACACTCCACTTCCGCATATTGCATATTCATTAACTGAGCTATTATTACACCAGTTAGTCTTCTTCTGTCATAAATAATCATTACACAAATACTCAGTGCTACCAGCGCATCGGAGAATCAAACCACTGACCTCGCGTGTTTACGGCATACCCGCCTAATATACTGTGTAGAATCAACCCTGACAATGCAACTTCCAAGTAAAAGCTGATCCTGCAAATATCACAGCCATCGCTACGGGATATGTCATAATTAACTCGGCAGAACAGACTCTCACTCATTCACTGCTCAGTTATTTACCATCTATAGCATCTTTGCACTTGTCATGCGTTCACCGTACACTCATGGACGAGTTCAGTCGTGTGTGACGCACGGATCTCAGAATCTTCCCTTGTAAATGCGTTGACACCACGGCTCGGCTTTGCCACAACACATTTCACATGTCCATTGATCTGTCCGCCTTTGTTTACATCCTGTACAAAGCTGCGATGACGTTCTCCAAAGGTGCTATGCACCGCTCAAAGCGAAAGCCGTCGTTGTAGCATTATTGTTCACATCATCCAATGTGTATTTTTGCAGCAAAGTGTTGTTTCTGCAGAATATTTTCTTGTGCTGGCTACTCTCCCTTTTTATCCAGTCTATCCCAGTCTACCTCCAGGGTTTGGTTCCACAGTAGGTAGGAGACGAGTTCTTGAGGCAGTCCTGGCTTCTCATTGGTCATCTGGAGCTGAGGAACCTGGATTAAGAGGTTGGTGTGATGATCCAGGGCCAGCAGGTGCTGTCTGATAGCCTTTCTGCACTGGTTCTTTAGATCCAGATCCTCCCAGTTGGAAGGGAAGAACAACTTTGAATGTTGATCTTTATTTTTCACGGGCACAAATTCTAATCCAGCAACAAATAGCAGCAGTGCTCTTGGGTCGTTGTTCTTCCACAAACCCGCATCTTCAAGCGATATGGCCAAAGAGGCACCTTTTGCCAACATCAACTTTATCAGTTCAATATTGTTCCACTCAATAGGGTATTCCACCAAGGTGTTTCCTTCTGGAATATATTTCGTCCCTTCTCGAAAATGCTGATTTATGTCATACCCTGCATTCACAGCAATGCCACACATGTCACGTCATGACAATTCATTGCACAGTCCAAAAGGCCTCTCAAAACTGAAGAGGATAATTTTTGGATCTCAGCCCCAGCTTGTAGTAGAAGCTTGGCTGATTCAATATTTTTCTTGGAGGCTGCTTCCAACATAGCTGTATCTCCTTGTTTGTTTGCATGGTTGACATTAGCTCCAGCTTGTAGCAATAGCTTGGCCGATTGTGTTGTCATGTATTCCTTGGAGGTTGCTGCAAACAAAGCTGTGTCTCCCTGTTTGTTTGCCTGGTTGACATCTGCTCCAGCTTTCAGCAGCAATTTCACACAGCTGCTGACGAATTGGGCTGCAGCATGGTGCAGTGGTGTGTTCCCAGAACTATCTGCCAATTTGACATTTGCCCCAGCTTCCAACAACATATGCATACACTCAGTATGGCCTTCCTTTGCTGCTGTACACAGATGTGTTAACCCTTTGAGGCCAATCCTGTTGACTTTTGCCCCAGCTTTTAGCACCATACGCATGCAGCTGACATGGTTGTCCATTTGTGAACCAGAGAACAAATAAGCTTCCCGACAAAAGTCGCCATTGTAAAGATCACAGCCATCTTCCAGCAAGAGTTCCACACTGTCAGTGCATCCACGATGGACAGCATTTGTCAAAGCTGTGTTCCCTCCGTCAGGATCTACTTGGTTGACGTTTGCTCCTGCTTGTAGCAGGAGTTTCAAACAAGCAACATTTTCGCTTACAAGAAAGTCGCATCGATGAATATCAGCTCCAGCAGATATGAGTAACTCGACACATTCAAGGTGGTTTCCCTTGGTTGCCCCGTTTAGGGCGTCAGTTTTTGTGACTGAAGAAATATTCACGTCAACAGCTTTGATCTCCAAAAGAAACTTCACTGCTTCAAGCTTTCCTCTTTGTGCCGTGTGCAGAAGCATTCTCTCGGCCACCTCTTGCACTGTGATCCACCGCATTGTCATTCTCCTACTTTTTACTCGGACCTCATCCAGGAATTCGGCGACAGCTGTTGTCCCAGCTCTATCAAGGATTTGCTCGAACACCGCTCCTTCCGCGCTGCGCGCGGAAAGCATGGTCTGTGCCACCCAATGTACCAGTATATTCATCTCCAGACGCGTAAACAGAGGCATGGTGTCCCTGACATATCCAAATAGTTTGGCTGCAAAAAAGTCCAATGATGAGCCTTGACGTCTCAAGCTAATATATTTCTCCCTTTTTTGCTATGTACCTTGTGCGCGTGGAAACTGTGATACGTTCTGCGTTAGATCCCTATGTGACTCATGTGTTTGAGTCTGCACAATTTGACTTTCGCATTGCCACTGGCGAATATTATTGACCTGTGTGCTGGTTCTGAAACATAGTCGCCTGGCGACAATGCAAAAATAATGAGTTTCTATTATATGTTCGGCTGGTAATGTCTTTCAATGATTGGGGAGCGTTTGCCAAATATGGACTGAAAATTGCTTATGAGTGTGGGGTGCGAAGGGTGTGCGTGCAGTTTTCACGTGGCACTGTGGGTGTCTGTGTGTGTGGGTGTGGGTGTGTGTTGTGATGTGGTGCGTCTGGTGTGCGTGTGGTATGATGTGGTTTCGTACAAGTGCGTACCTCACCAGGCCACACAAGACTGCAGATTGTGTATCGATTGTTGCTCGATTGTCAACGGTACCAACAAGAACTCAGTTGGAGAAACTGCAGCCGAGCTGCAACCGGACCCACGGGTGCAGAACTGGACCCAGTCCTGTTCGTCTGGTCCATTTCCCTGCATGCCATGTACACCAGAGGTTCGTGTGGGCTTCATGCGTGGTGTCTAACTCGCTTGTCAGAGAAATATCAAATCACCAGGCTCTGCACCATTTGTATCAGGTAATTCTATATCAAATGGGACCCCTGGATCCACCCGACAAAGCGTGTGGCCCATAGTTCCATTGACTGCGACTGTTGTTATTTTGGATCCATGATACAGGACATAGTCAGAGACAGAGATCCATCTGTGTTCTGATCAATGTCGTGAATTTATTTTTGTCAAAATAACACACAATTAGGTGAGCAAGCAAATTTGACGAAGTGCAGGGTCAGACCAAAGTCCATTTTCTGGGTCCGGGCGTGTGTTGTCAAGCGTTGTTGTCGTATGACCTGTAACCAGGTCAGCAAATATTGTTGAGTTCCACCTGACACACATGAACAAGCACTATGAATCAAGATCAAACGATCGACTTGCAAAACAAAGCACAACATATGAGGTCTCATAGAAAGAGAAGCATAAAGTGTTTGTTTTTGTTCAAATCAGGGTGCATCTTTGTTTTGTTCCTTGTTGTCCTGCACATCCTGATTGATATTCAGGCTCTGATCGTACACCAGGTACGACACCAGTTTCGCAGGCAGTCCTGGCCTCTCATCAGTTAGCCTCAGCTTTGGAATACTCTGAAACAGGTTCGTGTTGGGATATAAGGTCAGCAGGTGCTTCCTGATGACCTTTCTGCACTGGTTCTTCAGGTCCAGATCTTCCCAGTCTGGAGGCAGGAATCTGATATATCCTCCATTGTTGTGTTTAACGGAAACACATTCCTCGCCGGCTGCAAAGAGTACCAGTGCCTTTGGGTCACTGCTCTCCCATGGCAAATCCACATGTTCAAGACATACAGGGATAGATGCGCCTTTTGCCAACAGCAACTTTATCAGATCAATGTTGTTCAACAAAAGAGCTTCTGTCAACAAGGTGTTCCTTCCTGGAAAATGTTGATTTACATCAAGTCCCGCATCTAGCAGCATCCTCACACACTGTAATTCACAGCACTGGGCTGCCACCCTCACAAATGATGGTATACAATGGGGTGTTGTGTCCAGTGTAGCTCCAGCTTGCACCAGTAGCTTCACTGACCCAAAACTGTCCCAAGACAGGGCTTCAAACAGAGCAGAGTTTCCATATTTATCAGTCAGGTTTACATCAGCTCCAGCTTCCAGCAACAGCTTCACACATTTTGTGTGTCCCCTTGCTGCAGCACAAAGTGGTGTGCTTCCCTCTCTGTCTTTGTTTGCCAGGTTCACATCAGCTCCAGCTCCCAGCAATAGATTTACGCAGGTGACATGGCCTCGGGCAGCTGAAACTTGCAGTGGTGTTTGCCCACAATTGCTTGCCAAATTGACATTGGCTCCAGCCTCAAGCAACAGTTCAATGCACTCAGCAGAGCCTTGGTTTGCTGCTTCCACCAGTGGTATCATACCATTGGTTCCAATCAAGTTCACATGAGCCCCAGTTGCCACCAACAGCTTCACACAGCTGGTGTGTCCCTTCATCAGAGCTGCACACAGAGGTGTAGCTCCTTTCTGGCGACCCTGATTCACATCAGCTCCAGCTTCCAGCAACAGATTTACACATTTGTTGTGAGCTTCTGTTGCTGTTTCAGACAGTGGTAAATGTCTACACATATCCCCTAAGTTCACATCAGCTCCAGCTTCCAGTAATACTTTGACAGCACCTGGCTTTCCATGATGAACAGCATTTGTTAAACATGTGTTCCCATAAGAGTCTTTCTTGTTTACATCAGCCCCTGCCCCAATCAGGAGCTTTGTGCATTGAACTTGCTCCAGTGCAATAAACAATGGTATGTCAAAGAAATTCTTCCCATTGACATCAGCTCCAGCAGTTGTGAGAAGTTCAACACATTCTGTGTGTATTCCTTTGAGAGCCTGAATGAGACATCTGGTCTTCATGTCTTGTGTAACATGCACATCAGCTTTCCCTGACTCCAGCAGAAACTTCAACAGTTCAGGCTTTCCTATTTCTGCTGCATACAAAACCATTTTGTCCACCCCATCTTGTATTGTTATGCTGTCCCTGGATTTTGTTGCCAGAATTCCAATTTTGCCTCTGATTCCACCAAAAATTTGATTGACGGCCCTGGTTCCGCCTCTCTCCAGAACATATTCAATAACCTGTCTGGATTTGTACTCTGAATGTTTAGTGTGTTGGAGCTGACTTATCAGTCTCTTCAACTCTAATGGAGAAAACACAGCCATCTCTGTCCAGCACAGATGGAGCAATGTTCCCTTGCAAGATGCTGTGATTAAACCGTGCTACCGTCTTGTTGGTGTCGGGACCGTAGATCTACGTGTGTTGCGGCAAATCTGTTTATCAACAGACACGAAGGCAGAAAACCTTTGCCTCACGTAAAGTGCAAAAACAAATATTGCAAGAGCGCGTCAGCCAACAAAACTTGTCAGTTGGTCCCGCATCGATTCCATGCACAAATAGTTGAATCGAGTATATATACTCAATCATGTCACGTCGCAGAGAACACAGCTGGGCATGATAACACGTCACACATGTCAATATTCCAATGTTATTGTTGATGATTCGCCGACAACAATGTGCATGACTCAGCTCCAGAATCGCGTGTTGTCTGGCAGCAACAAACACAACACAAATTGTTCGATCCCATATTGATTTTGCCGGTGTCTCAGGACCAGAGTACCACCAGAACCAGAGCACGACCACACAAATTTCAGGACCACAGCATGACCACCTAGCACTGAGCTCTGGCCAGTCATATTGTGGTCCCAGATATGAATTTTAGGACCAGACAGCTTAGAGATATGCCAAACAAAGAGTGGGCAATAAAAGGGAAGCTATGGTGTCATGTAGTGTTGAAAGTACTTGTCCACCAAGAGGTGTGGCATACAGCATCAATTACAAGAATGTACAACCATTTCTGAAGTGGTTGTGCTAAAGTCCTTAGACCATGTACTAACCCAGTGAGGTGATCATTGTCTGGTCCTGGAAATTCATCTGGGACCACACTATGACTGGTAGGAGCTCAGTCCTGGGTGGTCATGCTGTGGTCCTGAAATTTCAGGACCAGAGAACGACCTTGTGGTGCGGTCATCCTCTGGTCCTGTTACACCAGGCTTGTTTTTATGCCCGTGTGAAGTATCCCGTGACTTGTCGTCAAGTAACACGCTGTTGCTCGTAAACACTGGACTGACACACACGACGCAACAATTGACCATGGCCTGAAGCGAACGAGGTTCCCACAACACAACAAACACACGTTGGATCACTGCATGCGCAGTTTGTTTCGCACAGCAAATTTTATTGCGCGTTCAATAAATGCGTGCGGCTGGACAGTGGTGACGTGTCACCACTTCACTGTTGGCTTGGAAATAGGGCGAAGTGGGCGAAGTCAGTCATTTTGGCTCACCCTTACTTCTTAACACCAGACGTACGGTTTCACCCACCCTGACTGTGACTAGTGGGTCCGCAGAGAACCACTGTTGGCGCCAGCACCCAACCAACAGATCTGCTGGTCACCAACTTGATTGACATTGGATCCAATGGACACAAGGCAGTGACACCCAATTTACAATCCTTGATCCAATGAAGACCAAATTCCTCTCCTGCCCCACCCTCGCTACTGGATCCGCTTTCCCTGAATCCGGTTCAAATTTGATCATCAAAGTTCTTATTTCTAACAACAGTGGGATCATGTTGCATGTACCTTAGATCCGCCATGGGTTCAGTTTCTGTTATTTGAAGCTGACGTCACCAGTTGTGGATCACAACAGGGAGAGAGGACACATCCCCTAACAAACAGCCTTCGTATCCAAAAACACGTGTTTCATTCATTAGTTTTACAATGGCAGGTCATTGTCAGTGCATCACAGGATCATGGTTGTGGCAACACAGGGGGAAAATACTCACTGGTCTCAGTGTCATTCTCACCATTGCTGATGTTGTCAGTGACATCATTATGGCATTTGATTACTGGGATAAAGAAGAGGTGTTGTGGTTCAGCTTGACCTGGGTCTTCATAATTCTGCCCATTCTCTCATTCCCTGTTGTTGTGCCGGCGACAAAACTGCTCTGTTTGCAAATGAGTGATCGTAATGTCCAAGGAGCTGTCACCTTGTGGACAACCTGGAAAGCTACAGAACTTGCCTTGGAGTCAGGACCTCAGCTTTTGCTTCAGTTGTACATCATGGCTCTACCAGACCAGGATGTCAGCATGCCAGGTCTATGTTATTATTTTTCACTTTCAGCAGCACAATTCATAAGTGTTTGTATTGTAGTATTGCTTCCTCGTTCCTGTTCAGTATTGTTTTGTCAGACCTAGAAATCACAGGCAAACACGGTGTGAAATGAGGTGCAAATGCTTCATCCTTGTGTTTTTCTAATGTTTCCAGACGTAATTCAAAACTACACAAATTTGGACATGAACAGCGCAACCACAGCTACAATAATGATCCCCAATGGAACCACAACTTCACCACCTGGGCAGGGGGACACATTCACACGTACAACCATTTCTGTATTTTCTGATGAACACCACTGGAAACCACATGTTCCATTTCCTCACAAAAGATATACAGAACAAATTCATTCAGTTCCTTCTTCAGCTTTCCGGAGGCGAAAATACGCACGAAAGTATTGCATGAAAGCCTTGTTTATTTGCAGTGCTGAAGCAATTCTTTACCATCACTACTTCGTTGTTGTCAGTGTGCTTCGGATTTGTCACATGGAAAAAATTCTGTGTGATGTTGGATGAGGAGAACAGAGACTGGACATGGAAAGACATGGTGGTGGACATGATCTGGAATGTTCTGGCCATCAGCTCCAGGGTTCTGGCTCTTGCTCTGTTTGCTGGATATCAGCTGTACTGCTGGCTAGGTCTGGTGTCTGGTCAATTTGTTATTCTAGCAATTGTAAAGTATGTTTTGCCATCAAAGTTCAAGACTGAGAATGTAGGGAAGTGCACTTGGGTATTTGTTTCCTTGTTTGTGTCAAGCTTGATGATATATAACTTATTTTATGCATTTCCCCCTGTTCCTTGTCTTTTGTACTTTGTGTATTCATCACTAATATTTGTTGAGAATGTTGTATTTGTTTCACTGTGGTTCTACTGGAGCAGTGGACTGGGGCTCTGGTATCATGAGGCAGCCATAGCTTATGTGATTTGTGCCTATGCACTGTCATTCGTTGTACACTTTGTGCATATGTATCGTAGTGGTGAGTTGGAGAAACACTCCAGCAAAGTTGTGCCAGAACAGCAACGTCAAGAGTATATTCAGCAGGCTCCTGCTTGTTCCGTTCCTCCTCCAAGTCACGATGTTGGTTGATTATTTTCAGAATATTTTCTGGCAAAATTGGACGGAACCCAGTGATTATTTTTGCAAACAACAACAAGGAGCACCAATTTTTTTCTTTTTGAAACATTGTGCGAATTGCTTTATCTCGTGTTTCAAAACAAAATGCAAAATTGTTCTCTCAGGTCTTAGGTTGGTTTTGTCCTTCCAAACAGAATGTTGGTCGTCCACGATGTGAATATAAAGTGCCATTGTCTTACGTTGTTGTGCATCAAACGATTCCATTCGTCGCTCAGCATCACCGGAATTTCTGTGCATTTTTTTCTTTTCCCACCTCTGTTGTGTTCAAATCGTGCCTTTTCCAAGGGACCATCACGCCGTGACAGATAGACCAAACAAAAACTTGGAACACAATTGGCTGAATGTGCAATGAGGGAACATTTTGTTGACCAAGGTCACTTCTTTTCTTCCGGTTCAAAACACAACAATACACCAATTCCTCCACCGATCAAGCAGCTGCAGTAGTTTCGCCATGAAAGCAGTTTTTTGTTTGTTTTTATTTCAGCTGACTCATCACCCTCTTAATGTGTGATGGAGAAAAGCACAGGCAGTTGATCCAATCCAGCATGTATCGAGGGACTGTATACGCAATTTTCGCTTCTTGGGATCATTCTTACAGTTTGAAGTTACTCGAATCCACGTTCATAATTGTAGCCCCGATGCAAATACATTTGGACACACAAAGGAATTTTCAGACGTTTTTCAGCGTGTGCCGACTGACCGTTCTCACAGATTTCCCACAGGCGTGCTGTTGTAAAAAAGGAAGATCAGAACAGACATGTATACGTCAGGTTGCCACACAACACACTTTATTGATCTTCGTTTGGTCAAGGAAAAAATCTCAGTGTCAGGCAAGAATTGTGTCCCCATGTGGTTTGCTGTTGTTGGTCCAATCCTTGTATTTGACCAGCAATCCAGTTCGTTGAATGGGGGGGGGGGCATTTCGTACAGACTGACCAACTGAGTGTGGTATTGATGTAGAGAGGTGTGGTGTGTGCATGTGTCGTTTTTGTAGTGGCCTGTATGGGACACATCCATGAAAGATCCCATTGAGGATGATGTTCATCAACTACCCCTGTGTCACCAAGGAGAAACCTCATCACAACAATGTCTATGTGTGGGTCACAAAATATGTGACCAACTGTATCATCCACTTGCTGTAAACACTGAGTATTTTTCTTCTTTCTGCGGGGGCTTTTGCGCAGCTATTGGGGGTTTATTTCGCGATCCCCTGGAACGCAAGGTCCCCCACCCTGGATGGGCCTGACCCGCTCCCTTGATCCTGGCTTCACCTGAGGCTGAGGCTGTTCCCTGCCCAATCACAAAGCTGGATCCGCAACAGGCCAATTACCAATGACATTCAAGGTGATATTTGATGCACAAATCTTGGATCCGCATGAGATTTGATCAGCAGTCATCTGTCCGCGGACGGTCGGATCAACTTGCGTCTTCGATATTAATTGGTAATTTGAGCTGAGCTGATCTCCACCACTCTGGATCATTTTGAAGAAACAGCAGCACAACAGAAAAAGAAAAACATTTCGCACTGAACCTGCAAAGTTTCAAACAACAAACATGGGAAACCATTGCCAATGCATCACAGGATCACTGGTGTGGAAACACAAAGCAAAAATACTTAATGTTCTTAGTGTCGTACTCACTCTTGCTGACATTGTCAGTGACCTCGTTATGGCCTTTGATTATCTGTTGAAAAACGAGACGTTGTGGTTCTACTTGACATTGACATTTGTCATTCTGCCACTGCTGTCACTTGGCTTCATTCTGTCTGGAACTCATATATTTTTTGGCAAAAAACCCTCTGAATCTGACATTGAAACTAAGGTTGTCCTGGGGTGGAGAACCTGGAAAACAATAGAGTTGGCACTGGAGTCGGGACCTCAGCTTCTGCTTCAACTGTACATCATGGCTCTGCCAAACCAGGAGTTTGGTGGGTCAGGTCAGTTGTAAACACTGTTTGCATTTTTTATATTGAGCAGCATTGTTTGGACACAAATGAAGCTTTGAACACAATTTCTCTTGGTTTGGCATGTGAGTTCGACAGATTTGCTGATGCATCAAGATATGCTGCTTTCACTGTCACACATTTGTCAGGTGCAACTGGAAACCAGACTGATCTGAGTTTTAACAACATATCAACTGTAACTGCGTCAACAACAATGCTGCAAAATGAAACTACTACATCAATGCCTGAACAAGGCTCCAACACATTCACAGGTGGGGAAGTGTTTCTACTGCCTGGTCTGTAAAAAACAAGTCAGAGATGGAGTTATTTCCTTCTGCACGGTGATCTGAGCTCAGTGCCTTGTTATTCCAAAGGCATTCCCAAAAATATATATGATGAGGTGATTCATATATATATCACATCAGGTGGTACAAATTGCAAAGAATTGTTGCTGATAAAGGAAAAGTTGGGGTTTTGGTTTCAAAATAGAGGATATAAAACTCTGGAATAAAAATGTTATTTGTTTGTTAAACATTGCTCATATATGTTTTCATTTTTGCAGTGCTGAAACAACTGTTTGCCATTTCAACTTCTATGTTATCTTTGTGCCTGGGATTTGTCACATGGAAGAAATTCTGCATTGAACTGGATGAGAAGAACAGAGAGTGGACATTGAAAGACATGGTGGTGGACATGATCTGGAATGTTCTAGCCATCACCTCCAGAGTGTTGGCTCTGGCTTTGTTTGCTGGGTATCAGCCTTGGTGGTTCTGGGGCCTAATTTTTGCCCAACTGATCATTGTTGCAATCATTGAATACTTTGGCGCATCTCACCACAAGAGTGAGGCTGCAGAATTGTCCTCTCGGGTTTTTGTTTCATTGTTTGCTTCAGCCTCTATGATGTTTAACTTGTTTTGGGCATTTCATACTGTCCCATTTTTGCTTTATTTTGTGTACTGGTTGATAATGTTTGCAGAAAATGTTGAATTTATCTCACTGTGGTTCTACTGGAGCACTGGACTGGGGCTCAGGTACCATGAGGCAGCCATAACTTATGTCATTGCTGCTTATGCGCTGTCATTCATTGTGCACTCTGTCCATATGTGTTGTGGAGGTGAAGTCAAAGTTGAACCAGAAGAGGAACACCAAGAGTATGTTCACAATGCTTCTGCACCTTCTCTTTCCAATGCGTGATCATGTTGATTTGTTCCAAAGTCCGTTTTACTTTGTACCACTTTTGCTGAACAACACGATTGTCTTTGCTCTGCACATCCTACTTGATTGAGTCGTGTTGTTTTGTTCATGGGCGACGTGGTGACATTTGACTTCTGGTTAGCTGTGTTTTTGCACTCTGTTCCGCAACAGGGTCTAAAGCCATTGGCCACCGTGGTGCGAAATCTGAATGGGGAACAACCATTCTCTCTTTTTGGCAGAAATGTATTTCAAGGACACAGCGCACTGCCCATCACAATTCAAACACACCCAATAAATTGAATAGAGGACTTGTTGCTCACACAGCATGCAATTTCAGAAGAATGGTTCATCGTCCTTGTTTCTTCGGCAAAGAAAATGGAAGAAAACGCCTTGCAGAAATGTGTTCATAGAGTCTGTGTATTCAAGATGTTGACTCAGCTGTGACTCATCTTCTGTTTCAATTCGAATCAACGAACAGCAACTCAAAAAAGTGCACAACACAACGACTTCCGTCAATGGAAACACCTCTGTCATCAATGTTTCTACTCAGCTGTTGTCTGTCGTGGCTGCAATCCTCAAGCAATGCTGTGCGCACCTGTGTGTCACATGCGGATTCACATCTGCACTTTGGTGTGGATCCAGATGAGGCCAGTTAGTACAGCACAAGTGTCATTCCGTGTACGTTTACACGTTCAAACTGTTAACACTGACTCCTTTCTGCAGGAACAGTTTTATTTTCCCCATGACGTCTGTCATGTGGTGCGACGTCCCCGTGTCACGTGCGACGTGGCAATACAGGCTGGAAAATCTGTGATAAATATTGTTTCCTTTATTGTGCTCAGTGACTTGCATTTTTTGTTCTGAACTATTTTTCTATTGAAGTAGATTTGTCATGGTCAGGACAAACTATTTATGAAAGAAAAATGGTATCTGGAAAATTGAATAGATTTGTCAAAAAATCAATACAAGTGAAACTGATGTCCAGCCTGTAATGCCACGTCACACGTCACACGTGTCCCCTCCCACGTGTGGCAACTAAACCTCCCTTTCGCGGGGAAAAATCTACTTTTGGATGGACGTTCACCACATCTTGGGTCATGGCGTCAGCCTTGCAAGGGTTTCCACCTTTAGCAGGGGTGGTCCATGATTGTGTGCTTGGCTGTCACCCGATATGTCCTTGTTCAAGTCATTTGATACAGCCATACTGGATGCTTATCAGGAGCAGTGGGACGTATCACAAGAAGCCACTCTCGGTGGCGGCCTGGACGTTCTTGAACCCTCACGTGTTTTGCCTTCTGTGTCTAGAATCTATGTGATGGAAGAATCAACAGGCAATCATTAATGCTTACATTTATTCTGTTGGCATTTAGCCAATGTCCCATGGACAAAGTTGGGGTTGCAGACTTTCGTCGTGCTTTCATGCAAAATACAAATTTGGTGGCAATACATTGGCATTTTGTGGAGGCACAAACAGGTAAAAAAACTCTTCCGTTCTTGCGATTTACCCAAGAAGAATTGTTCTTGTTACGCAAATGGACAACACCAAATCCTGAATATCCTCGTGGGTCTAACATGATCGCGGCTCGGAACAACAGTGAAATTTGTTTTTCTGCAAACACACATACACACACACACACACACACACACACACACACACACAGGGCAAGCAACGGACTGGGTTTTGACCCAATAGCGTCTGGCACCGCATTTCAAAAACATTCACATTTTCACATGTCTACTTGAATTTTGCAACATGCTGATGCAGGGATGGGTGGCCTAGAACCATGCCCCCCCCACCCCGCCCCGCGTACACCGGGAAATCCCAGAGGGTTTTCCTCTGAACGTAATATTGTCAAGATCCAGGTGATTGCAAAGCACCACCAGCCCCAAACAGACGCCCGGAAAACGTATCTAAATGCAAATGAGCTCAGAGGGAAAACATTTGATTGCAACGAGCAGAAAGCTTGCGGAAGGGATACCCTGCCTTACAGCTGATTCGACGGTATAAGGATATTTGGTTTTGAAAAAAAAAATCGTTTCTGTGAGGAATCCCCACACAAACACACGCCGTCCGAAAGGAGGTGCCTCATTCATCCCTGAATCGATTCTGAATTGATCTATTTGGTAGGAATGCAGCCTTTGTCATGGTGTGAACCTTCTTGTTCGGTACACACAAATAGAACCGTCTTCCTGCTACATGAATAATCGGAAATTGTCCACCCTGCTCAGATACGCGCTTCATCAGGATGATGGCTGCGCGACGGGTGGCAAAACTGCTGAGCGACGGATGACGTCATTGCGCCTGGACGCACACACAGTCTGGTTCACGGAGAGGGTGCCTCACCTGTATCCCACCAGTATGAAGCCAGTGCATTCACACTGGGTGCGTCACGTGTATATAGCGTTCCTATTCAAGTTGAGTTGAGTGCAAATATTCATGCAAAGGTGGAACAATCCTGCGTTGAGTCTTGTAGAAGCCTTTTGTGAGTGTGTGAGTCAACTTCATTCACACTGAGCGCATAACGTCCAAAATTCCAACCGAGTTCATGCTGGTGGAGATTGGGTATTTTTGTGTCAAAAACCCACCAATCCAGATGCAAGTCAGAGGAAAATGTAGTGAAGCTAGCTGGTTGGCTCATAGTTCTTTCCTGTCCACCTCGACATCCAGGTCTAATGAATAAATGTTGAAGGAATCGGCTGAAGAAGAGTGCAATGGCTACGAGTGTCATTCTTCTCCATCTATGCAATGCAGATGAAGGATTTCAACACAAGATTGCTGGAACGTTAAGATGTGCTGGGTATGCTGTAGTCGTCGGCAGACCAGGCAGAATAGGAACTGTTGTTGTCAGAGGATTCGAGTGAGCGGTTTGGAGCATCAAGAATCTGTTTCCAGTCAATGTCCAGGTTCTGGTCATACAGCAGGTATGACACCAGTTTCTCAGGCAGTCCTGCTCTCTCATTGGTCATCTGGAGCTGAGGAACCCGGATGAAGAGGTTGGTGTGGGGATCCAGGGTCAGCAGGTGCTTCCTGATGACCTTTCTGCACTGGTTCTTCAGATCCAGGTCATGCAAATCGTGCGGAAAGAACCTGGTTGGCGTCCCGTTGTTTCTCTCAGAGACTTCCACATGATGCTCTCCTGCAGCAAAGGTCAACAGGAGAAGGTTATAACAGTCAGGAATGATCTCTGCAGGAAGAATATATCGCACGTGTTGACCAACAACATTCACATTGGCTCCTGCAGCCAACAATTGCTTTATAACTGCTTCAGTTTTGTATGCGGCGTAGTAGTGTTCTATGTTTGCCTCGTGTATGTCTATCCACACAAGACTCAGAGGGTTTATGACGTCCACGTCAGCTCTGGAGTTCATCAGCAGCTTGAGTTTGTTCTCACAATCAGCAGCCCAACACAAGGCAGTTCTTCCTGTAGACTTCACCTTGTTCACGTCAGCTCCTCTGTTTAGCAGCATTTGCACACACAGAGGGTTTCCATACATCAGCGCCTTACACAAGGCAGTGGTCAGATCACATCCATTCTGTTGTTCGAAGTACGCGGCCAATAAAGCCTCTGGCACATCCGATATGGCTTCCAGAATGTGATGTACAATCAACGCTCGTTGCTTTACGTCTAATATGGACTGCAGTGCATCAGCTAAGGCCAGAATATCTTTCTTTGGTGCCTCCGCTGCCATGTGGTTTACCAAGAACCACCTATGAGTGTCAAATTTGTCCCATCGGCCTGCCATGCCGGGTGCAGAGAACTGGATTGGAACACACTCGCAGAACTCGCACTGGATTGGAACGCCGCAGAACTCGCAGAACTCACGTGTCAGTTCCCGGGTCTCGTGCGCCAGATCCCTGATGTATGCGCAACACGCACCTCCCATCTGGCTCACTCAATATCGCCCACTTGGGAACATCTACAAACCACGTGTTTCCGGTCCTTGATTATCGCTCAACAATGTGTGTTTTGTCATTGTCGCATTTTTGTGGAATCTGACAACTACAATATTGTTGTTTCCATACGAAACGCTGTCATTCATGTTGCAACGATGTTTCGTATGTGCAGCATCCAGGGAGGAAAAAGTCTGTATGGCAGGCACGTCATGGCCAGGTATCCCCAGTGTTGTCAAATTCCACGTGCATGTCTGTGTCCATTTCAGGAATAGCTTTTCTGCGCCACGTTCAGAGTGTGTACACATACAACTGATACCAACGTCTGAAAGAGTAGAGCTTCCATGGCACTGGCCAATCACACAAGACCATTCAATATCCACGTTTGCACTGACGCGATACAAATCCTTTGTGCACAAAATCGCATCAGAGAATTTCAGCAAAATGTTCCCCAGACGAAATCCAAACACATTGAACATAGCTTGTTGACACAACTCCCCAGTTTCGGAAGAGTCCACAGAAAAAACGAAACGGATCAAATTAATGCTATTTCTGAGACATAACTTTCGGGTTTGTGTGCTCTCATGAGACCAAATGCATTGTCAATATGTCCAGCAACACTTGAAGTATCTGACACCAGAACTATTTGGACAAATTATTGCGGACCCTTCCATAACAGGGGGAGTTGCATCCACAGGCTACGTGTTATGTGTACGTTTTGTGGCTACGGAACGTGGTGCTGAAGCTCTCAATTGTACGTCCACGACAACGTCACGCCCAAGTTCACCCAACACAAATCCTGCTCACTACGTCTTTGCCATGACCCATCTCGCACTTGCAACATCCCATGTTACCATGTCCTGTCTGTCTCGCGTACACATCCTTTCCTTGCACTGCGGCTGAGTCCGAGTCTGCAGTGAATGAGTATTGACGCGTGGTGCTTCGCTCAGAACGGACCGCTGTGGAAGCTGTTCCACGATGTTCATATCAACGGAAGCTGCACTGTGCAGAAGTGATGCAGCCCCTTTATCTGGTCCACGTGCGCATCTTTCATTGTGTCAGTTGAAGATGGGACCCGTTGTCACTCTGTCCCACTGTGGGTCTCCCAGGCACGCAGCACACTTGTGTTTCATAGGTCTAGTTTCCTTCAATATCGCTCACACCTGAGGGTCAGGTATCTGTGAACGACTTCCTGAATTTTGCTGGAACACATTCCAGCACACGTGTTGACGTGTGCTCACCCTGGATGGGCACGTTGAGTGTCTCAAATTCCATTGCCAATGACCACAAGATCAATTATGTGAAACGCTCCCTCAGAAGTCCATAAGTTCGTTCGTGACCCTTCTGCCCTGCAACCCTCAGTCAAAGACGATGAAATGGTTGAATCTCTTTCCAGTCCACCTCCAGACTCTGTTCATACAGCAGGTAGGAGATGAGATTCTCAGGGAGTCCTGCTCTCTCATCCGTGTGTTCAAGCTGTTGTACCCGGATGAAGAGGTTTGTGTGAGGATCCAGGGTCAACAGGTGCTTCCTGATCACCTTTCTGCACTGATTCTTCAGATCCAATTCATACCACCCTGGAGGGAAGAAACGAATGGGGAAAAAAGGTGTGCGCAGGGGTCTCCTATGCAGTGTTTTCTCACCTGCAGCGAACAGCAGCATGGCAAGTCTTCCCTTTACTTCTTCACTGGGCGACACCCAGTTGGACACTCTGAAGGACATCCTGTTCACGTTGACATCGGCTCCTGCAGCCAAGAACAGTCTGACAGCAGCTTCCGCTTCCCGTAGTTCCGAAATATGCGGTGTGGCCCATTTTCCTTTCATGCTGAGCAACACGTGGCTGATTAGTGCCTGACCTTTGGTGTTTCTGATGTTCACATCAGCTCCTGCATCCAACAGCAGCTTCACAAGGTTGATTTTTCCTGTTGCATCAAACAAGCAAGGTTTCCCTTCTGAATCTTGGTGGTTGACATCAGCTCCTGCTTCAAGCAACAACGTCACATAATCTGTGTTTTCATTGTGCACAGCTGTGTGCAGGCTCTGAGACAAATCAAGGTCAGATCCAAGTCTCTCTATGAGATACCTCATTGTATCAGTTTTGAATTGCAATTCTGATGCCTTTTGCAGCATGTCAGTCAGCAGAGCAGTGACTTCTGTGGATGACATGGAAACAACCACTTTATCAATGAAGCATTGTACACTTCTGTGTTCTCTCTCAAAATGATATCCAGCATTTCGTTTTGCTCACTCTTGTTGTCTGTTGCCTTGAACTGTTTGGCCCAGTCCCTCCAGTCGTTTTGTCTGTCTGTGTTGGGTCTGGACCAACACACGCTACCCATGCCTTCCGCTGTAAGTTTCACTCAAATGTATCTTTGAGGTATATCCCGCCAGAACACAGCTCCTGGAAGCACGACGCAATCAGGCAGACGAAACACTAGGCCTGACAATTTGGCTCGTATATTCTGCGTAGCACGTGTCACTTGTGTGTTGTCAATCAACACTGGACACTGGATGCTCGACACATCGTGTTCCAGATCCAAGTCCACCCCAACCCCAATAGAAATCTGTGCTGTTGAATTTCCATGCACAGGTTGTGTGTTACTCAAATTTATCACTGTTGCACGAAAGGAAATCCCAGTCGATGTCCAGGTTCTGATCATACAGCAGGTAGAACACCAGATAGTCAGGAATTCCAGGCCTCTCATTAATTAGTCAACTCCAGCTGAGGGATTCTCAGGAAGAGGTTGGTGTGGGGATCCAGGGTCAGCAGGTGCTGTCTGATGACCTTTCTGCACTGGTTCTTCAGATCCAGGTCATCCCAGCTGGGTGGGAGAAATGTTTTTGGCTCGTCATCACTTGTGCTATGCACAATGATACTGTTTTCACTGCAGCAAAAAGCAAGAGAAGTGGCGTTTCAGGAATGTCCTCCAGCCGACCTGGTATATTCACTTTGGCTCCTGCAGCCAGTAACAGTTTCACCACAGCTGCCGTCTCTTTGTCCCTGTCTTTGCCCTCCCAAAATGCCCTGTCAACATTGAAGCTGCTGAGTGCTGTGAGCCCATCGTTGTCCACTTTGTTCACATCAGCTCCCGCCTCGAGCAAAAGTTTCACACAAGAAGCACTGTGTGTTGCCCAAAATAAAGCTGTTGCCCCATCGCTGTGCTCTTGGTCTACATTGGCTCCTGCTTCCAACAACAGCCTGACGTGGAGTGAAACTGTACGTGTACATGCTATAAACAAGCTTGTCATCCCTTCTGGGTCCACATAGTTGACATCAGCCCCTGCTTCCAGCAGTAGTTTCACCTCCTCAGTGGGTACACACATCAGGGCATTGTGGAGCGCTGGCGCCAAGTTGTGTTCGGGCCCAGCTCTGTGGATCAACCTTTTGGTTGTATTCACCTGATCAGGTCTCCATTCTGGTCCACGGCAGGCCAGTTCTATGGCTACTTCCAACACAGCTCTGGCATCTGATTCTGGTATTTGTGCAGAGACTTCCTCGAGGCCTTTAATCACCTCCTCTGTGCTGCTCTGCAGCAGAATCCAAAGGCTGAACCTTCTCCTACTGAAACGGCTGGTCACTGGGTGTGTATCAAAGCAGGAAGTGAAGCCTTGTGCCCAGCTCAGCTCTCTGGCGCGTTGATTTCTTGAGCAACACAGTCCTCCCATTGTTCTCTCTCACGTTGTCAGCATTGTGTTTCACACATGCAGAACCACCACTGAAGCGTGTCCTATGTGTCAGTTCTACTCCATTATCGCCCAAGCGTGTGGCGTTTGTAGCAGAAAAGTGTCCGCTCCGGCTCCAACGCACGTTGACATGGACGTCATGTGTCCACGTCACCACGTCAAGTCGACGTTGTTCACGTACACGTCACATCTACGCCACAGTCACATTCAGGCCACGTTTCGACTCCGTCGACACGTCCGTGAATATTCACGTCCACAGCACGTCATGTCTCAGTCGTCTGCGTGTCCTGTAAAGAGAAATAAAGCTTTGTTTGACAGAAGAATAATCACAGAAGTAGACGTTCTTACTCTAAGCACAGTAGACACCCCCCCCCCCCAGCATGTGAGACCAAGTGGATGGTGGATTTCAACCCAAACACATGATGATTTGACCTCTTGTTCAGTGTAAATGCACCATCGCCATCACAGAAGAACATTCTGTCAGCAGCACAGATATGGTGCTCACGTTTTTGGTTGCAGGGTGATGCGCGAGGAAGAAATTGGTGATTGGGGTACAAATCACGCGAGGCCCAAGAGTCTAGATGCGAGAGTTTGCTCAATCAAGCTTCACGGCGTCACACATAACTGTTGCGAGTCCACAATGGATATTTTCGTGTTTTCTTTCACCCTTGTCTGCTCGACAGTGAATCAGTGGTGCACAAGTGACTTCTGGGTGCCATTAGGGTTTTCACAGACAAGTTGAGTCAATACAGATTCACGTCTATACGACATCCCGGTTCTACTCCTGGCTGAGGTGTTCACATTCGGCTCCTTCAGGGCGTGCTAGGCGTCTCTAACAATTTTGTAGTTGGCGCGATCTCCCTTTGGGGAAGGGTACGAGAGTGTTGATGTGACACATGCAGGGAAAATCAACCAGATGTCCACCCCCACCCACGTGTATACATGTAGCATCCCAAAGTACACCAACCCAACACCGGTGTCAAAGGCTCCACTCAACCCCCTTCCCCCCTCAGAAAGAAAAAAAAATATCCCAGCTTCGACTCATTGTGTGCTGGACAGACGATACACCTCACAATACACAGACATCTGAGTAAAGCTTGTTTTGTTTCAAAAAGTAATGTGGACCTCATGCACAAAATGACAAGTACAAAGTCCAAAACTCGTGCACGCGATGCACCATGAGATAGTCATGAGGTTTTGTGTCGGGGTTACTTCGTCGTCCCGTGGTCCCCAGGAGGAACCCTGGATCCGCCAAAACCTCAGGTGACCTCAGTATGCAGCAGGCATTTCAGGTTCTCAAGCAGTGTCACCGAGATGAGAGGAAAACAAAGCAGATGCTGTGCAGTGTTGTGTCTGTCACTCCACTGGAAAATCTCGGTCTCGTGCCCAGAATCAACGCCAGGGGCCAGGCATATCCACGATGACTCGGTAGATAATCGGAAATTGATCGGCACATTTGTCAGCCACAGTCCTATCCAATACATGCAACAAAACACATTACGCAATTGATGATGAATCGGCTGATTATCGATGACTGGTTCAACACCGTCTTCAGCTACAGTCTCTGTCAGGCCTATCACCAGGGTGTCGCTGACCGATGAATCGTTTGGTAATCGGAGACTGATTGAGGTACATGTTCAGATGTGTCATTCTGTTTGCAGAAAAACGAATCGATTGACAATCGGACATGCATGGACGAGCATTGGTAAAGATTCGATTCTCACACCAAACCTGCCTGTCTGCTCGATTTGTCGTAATAATCGGTTCATTGTCATGCGAAGAGCATCCCCTTCCTTTGCTCCAGTGGGAGATTTGCCCGACACGTGATGTGCTGTTTTTTGTCGTTCACGAGCAAAAGTGCAACGTCATCACCATCTCTTCTCTCCAGTTGATGAGATCTGTACAACGGACAAATCAGGGTCAAAATGCCATTTCATGGGTGAATCCGTGCTGACAGCCGGCAATTGTGCTGCAGATGGCAGCTCATACACACTACTCCTCAATCAAAGAAAAGGTGTGGACGAATTTTGGTCCAGTCGATCTCCAGATGCTGTTCATACAGCAGGTAGGAGATCAGTTTCTCTGGCAGTCCTGGCCTCTCATTGGTCATCTGGAGCTGAAGAACCCGGATGAAGAGGTTGGTGTGGGGATCCAGGGTCAACAGGTGCTTCCTGATGACCTTTCTGCACTGGTCCTTCAGATCCAGGTCCTCCAAATCTGCGTGAAGCAACTGAAAGTATCTGTAGCCCGTAAAGTACCGAAGCACAGTGGGCTGAGGGATCTGGATGAATTTGAAGTTGGACGTTTCTTGTGGCGTCTCAGGAACCTGCACCACAACATATTGTGCCCCTGCTGCAAGGACCAAATGAAGAGCTTTGGATGTTGTGGTAACAATGGGGCTGAGGAAAGAAAACAACAAAGGATAAGAAGAGTTCACTGGGTTGACATCAGCTCCTGCAGCCAGCAGCTGTTTCATAACAGCTTCTTTCTCTTGGATGAGATCAATACAAGAATCATCCACATAAAACCTTGTGAGGCAGAAGTGTGTGAGAACTGTATGTCCATCACAGCTTCTTCGGTTCACATCCGCTCCTGCTTCAAGCAACAGTTTGAAATTGTGTGGATTCACTGGACCAAAATACAAAGAAGTCCATCCATGACGTCCAGGGCAGTTGAGATCAGCTCCTTTGTCCAGCAGCAGCTCCACAGTTTGTGTGTTATTTTTCTCCAAAGCCTTGTGGAGGGCTGGCACCAAATTTAACTTCTTTCCATGCGTGTCACACAAGTATCTCACCACAGTAATTTTACTTCCCCATTCGGCTGAAGATTCAAGAATGACATTCAAAGCAGATAGGGCTTCCTCTTCAGGCAAAGAAGTGGTCACTTCCTCAGTAAATGCCAAAACAATTTCTGGTAGTTTACATCGCACAATCGTTGCCAACATGGCTCTCCTGGAACTGCTGTTGTCTGTTATGGGCCAAGGATCCATCTCAGAGAGCGATTTGTATTTGTTCATGTCCCTCGTTACAGTTTCTGTGACGAACTGGGATCTGGAGCAGCACACACTCCCCATGATGCCAGTCACTTGGGGTTCAATCAGGTATTGAAAGCTCATGCTATGTTCGTCCTTCAATTTTGTTTTGCTTGGATATTTCAGTGATTCAGGTTTGAAGATTTCTCCTTCAAAATGGTGTTTTGTTTCTTCGTTATTTCATTGACAAAGGTCCAGTGTTGGGTGCACTGTTCCAAATCAGCTGATCTGATCACGTGTCCACCAATCCAAACACTGATTGACCACTGTGTTGCACGTCGTTACAAACAGAAGCAGGCTGTCAAATTATAGTGTCACACTGAAAACTACCCACTCTGCTCGCATAGCAGAGTTCACATGGTTGAACAGTTCACATTTCTCACTCAAGCCAGTGTTCACATAAAATTTCTCTCACTGGCAGCTGAGTTGACACCTCCTACTGTTGGCAGAGTTCATTCACACACCCTCACTGGAAGAGTGAAAGAGACAGCAGTGTCTGGAGCAGCCTCCTTGATTCGTCCGTTGTTCTGCTGCTTGACTGTCTGTGTGTGGGTTTCAATCAATTATATACGTCACAGTTTTCTGCACGTGAAAAACACGTGACATCATTGTTTGAGAGAATCCCGCCATTTCCCTCCAGAACACACAGTTTTTAGGTGATTTGAGGAGCTTGGTCCGATTTGTGAGCTTTTGGAAAAAGCGAGCGAAATCAGAGTGAGCGAAATCAAATCACCTATAGGCAGCCTCTACCAAAAGTATGTCAGCAGCAGTTTCATAGTCAAGATGAGGATTGATTTGGGATCTTTTGGGCTCTTTTGGTTCATTTTGGGTTGGGGATAATGCGCGAGGAAGGAATTTGTCA
>JAAUXT010098996.1_pt1 | contig 29891 bp, 33 predicted proteins | sample 7278171 | NCBI WGS metagenome assembly JAAUXT01 (sample SAMN14350112, study PRJNA611818) | marine sediment metagenome | isolation source: surface marine sediment (1.8m) | place: French Polynesia: Moorea | collected 2018-08
AATTTACTTTGCCAGCGATTCAACAAGTGCAAAAATGACGTTATGACATGTATTTCAGGTGTCTGTCCTTTGCCATGTTCATGCCACTTGCAACACAATGACTCCAAAGAAGTCATTTCTTTGAAACAGCGTCTCGTTTTTGTGTTCGAGATTGGTTGGTGTGAGGAAAATCTTCATCTGATAGGCCGAAAGAGACACGCACAGGAAGACCCAATAACAATTAACCGATTTTTGGGGTACTTTTGTATTGTGGACAACGTCATGGACAATTTAAGTGTTCCTTGTCATTCTCAAAAAGAAACTCGAGGATCAACTGACATAAAGTCTTGAGAGAGAAAAGTGCCAAGTGCCCAGAATAGACATTGTCCTCTGTATTGAGAAGTGCAAATTGACACAAGAGTTAAGTATCACTGGTTTAGTCAGAAATGTTGCGAGCATTGGAATACAGTTGAACAGTTCCTTGAAAGCTAATTTTAACGCAGGTACAGCAGGTACTTGAATACTGCCATCTCGCTTATGGGCAAAACCCAACAGCGGTTGTATTATTCCTCAAGTTAAAAGGAAAAATGAAGAACTGAACCAGATGAACTCTGCCATGGAACACATATTCCATTGAAAAATCATGAGGTTTTCATTGTTCAATTCCATCAAGTTTTCTTTGGGTTCGACAATGTGGTCGACCAATCCCACTTCTTCTGATGAAATCTTTGTATTTCCACAGCGCCAAAGAAAATATCACCGAGCTGTTTTCTTTGTCACCAACAATCTCACTTTTTGTTGATGTGCTCGCAGAATGTTCTTTGAGCTCGTCAGTTGTTGGGTGTGCTTTGCGCTGAGCCAAAAACCTTCATTTAACTATTTCATCAAAGTGCAAGTACCTGATCAGAAATTACAACCACTCGGAAAACTTCTCCTTGAAATGCTGTGCTCACTTCCTGTCTTTTGGAGAAATGCATTCACCAATCTTCAACGTTTCATTGTGAGACACTTTTTTCTTTCTTTTTCAGATTTGAAGGAGAGCAAAGCTCTGCACGAAATGATGTACTTGGTGCTCATATCAGGAAACTTTCTCAACGCCGTAAGTCGCATTTTCAAGAAATTTGTGTGAACAAGTCGAGGATTAAAATTCCTTTGTGAATATATATATATATATTCGCGTTTTCCTTTTCAAATGCCACTTTTTTCGCAGGGAGGATACGCAGGGGATGCGGCTGGTTTCAAACTTTCGTCACTGCTCAAACTGACTGAGATCAGAGCGAACAAACCGAGAATGAATCTCATGCACTACGTCGTTATGGTATGTCCTGGTCTAACTCACTGTCAAAGAGTAGGCTGATCAATAAGGGCCGGAAACCTTTTCTTTTGGTGAAGACGAAGGTTTCGTGAATAGATTCGTGCAGGCGAGAAATGTTGGCAATCACTGTGTCCATGGATTCCTGGTGCCAACTTTCTGCAAGCCATAAAATCAGCATCAAAGATGGTTGCGAAGTACCGTGGAGGAAGGGGTGCTGATCTGCCACCAGAACTTGTGTGGGACAAAAGCTTGAGAAAAGAAACCGTTTGGGAAATCTTCAGAAAGTTTGAGTCAAAACAATGACGAAATTGCAAAGAAGAAAACTCTTCGTCATTGCCTGGCATTTCAAAAACAAAACTATGAATCTTCAGGGTGTGTTTTCGCCAACACGGCACGTTTGTAGAAAGAGATCACAAATTTGAGCTCAACAATTGAATTAAGATTTCCTTTTCGGTCAACAAAGCGCACCCCTGCAAAGGACCACCTACTTGCACATTCTGCAAAACTCGTTCGCTCAAAAACACGTACATTTCAACAAACTGTTCACAAACAATAAACATCCTGAGGTTAAGAACCATAAACAAGTCCAGGCAACAGAAGATATTCGATTATTCAGGCTGATTTAACTGCGCTGAGGTTATGTTGCATTATGTTGCATTGACCCTTGTTTTTCAGCAAGCACAAGAAAAGAGCCCTGAGCTACTAGAGCTGCCAAATCAACTCAAATACCTGAAGGAAGCCTCCCAGTAAGTTATCTCATCATCTGTAAACAAACAATCCACTTGAGGTCGTTTTGCTTAAAATGCACGCAAGGAAATTGTGTGTGTGACTCCAGGCGTGATTACTCCAATTTCTATCAAGTGGAAACCTCGAAAACTTTGGCAGGGTTGACAAGGACACTTTCAAACCTTGTAGAATAACTCATGAGTGAAGTTTTTCTTTCAAAACAACGAAAGAATATTTCATTCACAAATCACGCCGTACGCTGCCTTTTTTTCTTCAAACGCTTGAGACACACGAAATTGGAGACTTCCTGTCTTTTTGTCCGTCACTACAAAATTGCTGGGTTTTCAAGTTTAATTACCGCACAAGATTCAAGAGGGCAAACTCTACAATGTCAAAGTACTTTTTGTCGTTGAATTAAAAACATACTTATATGTCTGCCTAACCTTTCAGGACGTCGCTGGAGACACTGAAGACTGACATTGATGGGCTTCGTGACAAGCTGAAGACCATTTCAGCGCAAATTACGAGCACCGACTCGGTCTTCCAGCGGCTCATGCAGCCTTTCCTCCAGGTACGAGTTGCGTCCCATCCAAACACGGGACTAAATTGTTGATTGACATTTGTAACTGAACAAACTGAAAACGATGGAAATGCGATGTATACAGGAAGCGCGAAAGACGATGGAAGAGTTGGACGAGGACCTGGAGGAGATGGAAGAGCTGAAAAAAGAACTGGCCGAGTACTTCTGCGAGGACGTCGGCTCCTTCAGGCTGGAGGAAACCATCAAGATATTCCACACTTTCTGCGAGAAGTTCAAGAAAGCTCTTGATGAAAACAACCAAAGGAAGATCCAAGAAGATAAGGCTGAACAAAGACGAAAGATGAGAGAAGAGCAAACTGCAGTGAAGAAGAGACCAAACTCAGGTTGGATCAAAATGCAGATGATGTCTTGCTGGTCAATTTAACATATTGAACAATTCAAAACTGTCAATTGCAGATTGCATGCATTCTATTGAAACAAACAACATATGAACTGTGTGACACACCAACCTTCGCCTTGCAGGTCCGGACAGTCGGCCTGGGTCCCGCCCATCCTCGGGTCAGTCGGAGGAAGGCGCGAGCATCGTGGACCGCCTGCTCGGTGACATCCGCGGCGGCTTCACGCACAAGCTCGGCGACATGGCCGACTTCTCCGTCACCAAGGTGACCAAGGTGAAGCTGGACGGAGACCAACCCGACGGCGAGTTCTCCAGGAACGGCTCGTTCCGCAACAGCAAGCGCGGGTCCCGACTCCAGGTGAGCGCTTTCACCAGAAAGAGAGCACGTGATGATGAAAACCACCCAAAGCTATCGTGCTTTTCGCCAGTGTCGTACATTGTTCCTTGTATTATTTTTTCAGGTCATTGAGGAGTCGAGTCCTGACTACAAACGAAGTGACACCTCGGACCAACAGAGCAGGGAAGGCAGAACGAGACGCAGCACGGAGCTCGAAGGCAGAGACGACCTCTTCGATTACTTGCTCCAGGCCGGCGACACCGACTCCGACAAACCCGGCACCTTCGAGAGAACGAGCAGCCTGCGGCGCAGCAGGAGGCGCAGGGGGAACCTCGTCGACAGTTTGGTGGCCGACAGGGAGCGCGCGCAGTCTCCCAACACGCTCGACAGCGTTGGTCCCATCACCGCGAACCACCAAAAATCAGTGGCGTCCACCATTCTGGAGAGACGAACCTCGACGCGGAGCACGAGTCCGCCGGGCAGTCCGGGGCGACCGCGGAGTCCGCTCATCAGCAACGGCGACGCGAGACCCGCATCGACCGGTGCGGACGAGAAGAACCGATGGTCAACCTCGAGCAACGAGACCCAGGCGGAAGACGAGTTGGCGCGAGAACGACAGCGCCGCAGGATGGAGCGAGGCAAGCGAAACAAACTGGACGTCTCATCCATGGAAATCAACGGTTCAGACACTGAGATGTCCAAATCCCCTGATGTGGTCACTGCAAGCAACACCTCACTCTCAGACAAAAATGCGCCATTGGTGAAAAACACATCCAGCGCACATCCCGTTGAGAACAAGAGTGATGGTGATGCTGAGGACACGGTGGACGATGTGCCTGCCGGTGCTCTAGCGAACAGAGACAGGAGACCGAGTCTCCAGCTCCTGAGGTCCAGAAGTCACCTGGATGCAGATGCTCTGGCGTCAGCCTTGAAAACCGTGGAGGTTGAGCAGCACTGTCAGGACTCGGCTCCTGCCGACAGACAGGGATTAACACCCAGCGAAGCAGCACTGGAGCGCAACAAAGGTCGTCTGTCCAGACGAACCCAGAACAGCATCGAGCCTTCCATGGTGTCGGACGTGCTGAAGCGGATTGAAGGTGTCAGTCAAATTACTAATGATCAAAATGACAATGAGAGCATTAAAGCGAAGCCGGACAGTTCTGGATCTTCTCCATATGACATTTCCTCAGTCAAACTGAGGAGGGGGTCAACGGACAAGAGCTGGAGAAACAGTCGCACTGACATTGATGGCGTCATTCAGGATATTGAAAAGACGGGTCAGGAGATTCAAATGCTGGGAAGTACGCAGGATCTTCACAAATCCACGTCTTCAATGGAAAAATCCGTGCCTCCCACGACCCCCACTGGGGAACGCGTCAACTCAAAATCCTGGATCAACAGACGCTGGAGATCAAGTGTGGACAAGCAGGACGTGCATGCCGCGCTGTCCAAGATTCGCTCTGGCAAAGCCGCGGATGAGCAGCAGGTCATGGAAGACGAGACTCCGCCGCCGCCGCCTCCGCGCACCACGAGCAAGATCCGCAGCAGCATGGAGTCCCTCGCGCAGGCCACCAGTTCGGAGGCTCTGCACAACGGAACTGGGCGCGGCGGGTACGGTGACGCGAGTCCAGGGTCTCCCATCCAGAGGCTGATGAAGGAAGGAAACGAATCCATCACCGAAAAAGCTTTGCTCGATCACACTTCAGGAAGGTGGAAGAGCAACATAGAAACTGCGGACGTTGAGGAAGCGTTCAGTCGTATGAACAACGGCAACATCGTCCACGTCAGTTCATCCGCGTCTGATCTTAAAGTTGTGGACACTGTTCCCGTGTCACCCTCGCGCTCTCGAAGACCCCTCAGTGTCTATGACAATGTGATGCATTCCACTCTGGAGGAAATCCCAGAGAAATCTGTGCCTGTCAGGAAGCATCATTCTCCGTCTGAGAACAGCAAATCTTCCTCGACGCTGAACGAACCTGACGTGAGCCCGTTGACCAAGAGGTGGGGCCGGTTCATCAATGAGAAGGAGAGCAATGAACTGAACAGATCCGTGTCTGTCACTTCAATCCCATCCAACAGCACCAACAACACGCCGTTCAGTGACGCGAGCCGACGGTGGAGTGCCGCCATCGAAACCTCAGATGCGACAAACAACATGCTGAACAACGAGCCAGCCGGTGTTGCGAGCCTCAAAGGGGATGATGCTGGTTATCACTCCCTGGACAGAGTCTCGCGCATGAGGAAGTCTCTGGGATTTAACGGTCTGAGAGCGAAAAACTCTGAAACGTCTCCAGAGAGCGTCACGTCTTTGTACACGTCACGACTGAGGCACACCGCGGAATCACAACAACTGGACCAAAATGTGCATCAGTTCCAGAACGCGCTGCCGGAATCCACGTACATGAGAAGGAAGGAGAAGCTCAAAGCGCTATCACAGAGGTACGACGATGACTCTTGGAGCGCCAGACCAGGACAGAAGCCGTCAGAACAGAGAATCTACGAGCATGAACCGGTCTACTCATCGACCGCCGTCAATTCTGCGGTTCACTTCATTCCAGACGAGCGGTCGTACGTGCCGTCTGAAATGACGACTGTGGATCAGAGAAACAGTCTGACTGACGAAACTCAGACGCCCAAGTCTGATTCCGATTCGATTCCCCAGGACGAAGGGTTTGAGACGGAATCCATGTCGGACCCCAGTGCTTCTCAGAGGACGTCGATGAGCAGTACCCTGGAGAGTGAACTGACTGGAACACCAACGATGGGCAGGAAGGACTTCCTCAAACAGAAGGAAGACATCGAGGAAGCAGATGAGAACAAGAGCACAGACGCTTACTTTGCCCGGAGCCTGGACAGTCTTGTGCAGAGGCATGATTTGGCGTTCAGTGAAGCGAAGCCTGACGAGCAGGATTCGCTGAGGTCCTTCAACGACAAAACTCCGACCATGGAGGACAACAACCGTCTGGAGGTGTGGTCTGGAGCTCCGGGGTCAGATTCGGACAAGGACAAGACGATCAGCAACACTCCGGAGGAGGAGGAAGTGTGGACCACCGTGACTGTGGAGAGAAAGTTCGCTGACATGAGTCCAGAAGAACAACAGGTAAGATTCACTGCGAGTACCGACCTGATGCGATGCCTGTTTTTGGTGAGCAAAAATCTTTGTGGTAACGCGCCGCACACGCCAAATCCACACACTGAAATGAGTTTCGAAAGTGAAACTCGTTGGCCTTGTTTTTGAGATCCTGCAGGCTGCAATATATTCAAAGCAAAGGTGCTGCTGAGAAAAATGCTTCCTTTCAAGTCAGTCTCTTTTTTTGTTGCAGGCTATCCTTTCGATTTCGCAAATGCAGAGTGACGACCGCCCTCCAGCACCGCCGCAGAGAACGACGTCCAAATCTTCATCTCAGAAACCCTCCTCGTCCAGTTTCTTCTCGCGGGCGTCACCCGCTCCCTCCAAACGCGGCATTTCGTCAACATCCTCCAAGTTCCATAAAGAGCACGACCCAAGTTCCCTGCGGTCTCACTCCCCGAGTCTCAACTCCTCAGTGTCGACTCGACGGTCCACAGGTAGGACCAAGAACTTAGTGGATTCCGCAGGGCACACGTCGTCCACTACTACAGGTCGTCCGTCGAAACCCACGATGGCCTCGAATGTGAAATCGAACGTGCGTGCGACGGCTGCTGCGGTCACGGACAGGTTGACTCGTCCCAAGAGGCCGTCGGCGTCAGGCAGCGCGCTCACGAGGCACCCTTCAAGCAACAGCGTGGCGAGCGAGGCGAGCACCACGGCCACCAGCACGCCCGCCAGGTCCTCAGCGAGGAACAAGCTGCGATCTTCCGTGGTGACCACACCCAGCGGAGCAACTTCCAGTCCCAGACCCAGTGCTGCTGTTCACACCAACTCTGCCTCTTCAGCCGCAAACGCTTTCGTCAGAGGCGGAAGCGGCCGAGCCACGATGCCTGCGTCAGTCCTTCGCACCAACAAACGCGTCGCGGCTGAGGCCCGGGAAACGAAGACGACAGCGCCGGACCCACCGCAGAGGTCCACCAGCATCCGCAGCAGTGCGCGCATCAACCTCTCGGGGAAGGGCGCCAGGCACAGCAGCGACGACGACAGCACGAAGGGCAAGGACTCCGACCAAGAAACAACCAAGCCCCAAACAACCATGACCCGACCACGAAGGTCCGCTCCGCTCAGCAACTCCGGTGCGCATTCCAGAGATGCACAAAAAGTTGACAGCAAAGTGGGAAAGCTCATGAGCAAGTTCAGTGGGAAAGGGAAGGAGGAGGAGGACCACGCATCGCTGCATCGCTCTGCTAAGGCGAGATACTCTCTCAGGGAAACATCCTCCCTCTATGGCAGGCCTTCCTCTGTCAGAGGAAGCTCGGCCAGGGACTCAGATTCAGACACAGAATTTTCGTCGAGTAGAGGGAAGAAGTCTCCCTCGTTCATCAAAAAGATCATTGACAAAAGTTCCTCCAGGAAGTCAGTGCTGAACAGGCCGGAAATGATGCCAGCCAGCCCACTTTCGGACAGAAAGGCCAGAGTTAGTGTGCTCAAAACGACAACGAAAAGTTCAAGGTGCTAACACACATTAAACTGTGCAAAAGCTGCTTTTTTACACTTGAAAGAATCCATTTGCTACCATTTTTGTGATGTTGCGCTCTTTTGTCTGGCAAACTTGAACAATTTGCCTTTTGTGCTTTTCGTTTTGGAGGACAAAGCGGGCGTTGGCTCAACTACTGCTGTTGAATTCGATTTTCGATCAAAAATATCCCAACAGCATTTTGTGGTTTCTTGCAAAGAGCCGTCTATCAGCTCCGTTTCGATTGGATGTTTGTACTCGCAGGTTGAGCGAAGGGGGGTCGTCCTCTCTTGCGTTGTTCTGTGAATTGATGAAATCTTCTGTTTTGTATCTTGTAGACAGGAACAACAGTTGTATCCCTCGAGCTCATTGCAAGCTATGGAAGGATTCAACTTGAGTTTTTGTATTTATTGTTTCGTATTTATTTGTACAATCTATTTTGCGTGACATGCTTTCAGTGTCACGTTTGGGTTTGCGAACTGAGATGGCGTTTTGAGCGCGTTGTTGTCATCGTCGCCTTCTGTGCAGAAAGTTTCCCTCCCACAAAGTGCAACCGAAGTGCCACTCTCTTGTACAGTTTATTACATAATTCACGGTGAGTAACCTTCTCTCTGAATACACATTTGTTGAAGACCACAATATGAAACACGAAATTTGCCTCGGCGAGAGTGCAGGTGTTCGTGAATAGATCTATCTTGTTCTGTTCAGGCGACGTGACCACTTTTTTGAGACACACACGACACGACACGACGTGGTGAGAACACGTCACGAGGTTTTGTTTCGTCTTTCAATGTGCGTGCTTTGCGTGGAAGGGTTCTCACCACTGGTCCCCCCAGGAACAAGACACCAGTTCGGGAGCATAGACGGCAGGGGCGGGTCCCTTGGTCCCGAAAAAATTCCCTTGTTGTGCCGTTGAACACGTTTTCACTCTCATCGTTTCAAAGTTACGATTGGACCTCCGTGGGGTACGGAGTCCCCAGTGTGGCGTACGTGTGTCTTCTTGTGTGGCTGGCTTTGCAGAAAAGACGACAGAAACTGTTTGTAGACAGGATACAGTTCTAAGGGCATGATGTGTTGCAAGAATGGAACCCGTCGTGAGAGCTTTGCTGAATTTGTGTGCAGATTTTTTCAACGCTGATTAATTTCAAAGAATGACGATGCATTTAATGGGCTTTTGTGAATATTTGACCCATGAATGTCTGTAGAATTCCAGTGGTGCTAAGAACAGGGTGTATGCGAATGTCGAAAAGAAGTTTATATTTTTCTTTGTGCACGTCTCTGTTAGATATCTATTTTCGTTTTCGTCTTCTCTTGTGATCAGTTGCTTGTGGCTTGTGTGATTGGAACTTGCTTCATTCAGTCCTTTGATCGTGAATGATGTCTCCGTTGTGTAGGTTCTAGTTGACTCGAAACTAACATGTCAGCCCTGTGAAATTTTCCACTTCATTGAAAGATGTGAACACTGAAGTCGATCCGGGTGGAGGACAGGTGCTCAGACCCCTGGCGACTGAAAGTCGTTCCGAGACATTCTCTCTGCCGACGGACAGAGATCCTTCTCGGTTCTCCCCTCATGTGTCGTGACAGGTTCACATCTTGAGAATGTTTGATTTATTTATTGTACAGTTTCTAGTCCATTTTGAAAGCAGCTTTCCACGAGTTTCTTTGTTGTCCTTCCTTGAATAAAACACGCTTGATCACACAGGCTAATTTTGCACTGAGCGCCTTGACAAAAACCTTGTGCTTGTTTGATTGCAGCATCTTCTTTTGATCAAACTGTGTTTCAAATTTGTCTGGTTCGGACAAAGTTCCACATGTCTGGTTTGTAAGAAATGGAATCAAACAAGATAAAGGTCGCAATATCAAACTGTTTCTCATTCACATCCTGATTGGCAAATCCGAATGCTTTGATTGTGTGACTGAATGTGCGCGCAGCAAACTAAAATTTCGACTCAGTTGTGTCTTGAACGTTTCATGCTGATACCCGACGACTAACATGCAGATTGAGATCCCTGGTTCTGATCGTGGTTGTTTTCAGAGACAATTGGTCGTGGTTCCCCTTGTGCAATGTTCCAGCAAGGACTCACGCGATTACAATGGAAACACCACACAAGAAAATTGCTGCGGAAAGTACAACCGTGGACACGTACGTGGACTCGTATCGGCGCAGTGTAAGCCGGGGAAAAGCTTTCGCGTCATTTGTACATTTGTGCATTGTGTTCTAATTGTACGTGTATTTTCTTAACAATAAATGGTAAGACCAACAAAAAAGGAACGTGTAGCACTTGTTGAGTATTTGCGTCGTCTAACACTTGGTTTCCTCCACAATCTTGTTGGCATTGTCTTCCTCTTGCTGAGTGTTGTCTTCACTTGCGTGTTCCTCTTCCTCCTCAGCAAACCAGTCTTCGTTATTTCGAGGTTGTCGTGCCTTCCTCAGTCTTGCCTGTCGCTCCGCCAGATTCTTGAGGTGCGCGGCCTGCAGTCACGGAAACGCAAAACCGTTCAGTTTTGGAGGCCAACAAAACGTCAACTTCTGTAACACGTTGAAACACTCGTCGCTACAATTCTACCTGTTTAGGCCCTGTTTCCTGAACCATCTGAGAGAAGACGGTGCTTTCATCCTGCAACAAACTCCAAGGGTCGTCGAACTCTTTGGCCTTCCCTGCCTCGAGCACCTGCAAGTTACAACCGTGGCTCAAGGATGGTAAAGTTTCCACTGTGCTTCGGCAACACTCAAGAAATTTCCAGCAATTAGCAATTAGCAATTCAGTCAGCATGACTGAGGAAGTGCTTTCTTGTTGCGTTCATACACACTCGCCCTGCGACAAGTTGGACTCAACCTACCAGCATTTTATCGGAATCAATGACGGTCTGCAGTCTATGCGCGATGGTCAAGACAGTGCAGCTCTTGAAGTTCTCTCGGATTGCATTTTGAATGATCGCATCAGTGCTGCAAAACGACAAACCAGCCCTGAATTGTTTGTTGCAAGCGATTTGCTTCGAACAACTGGGGGGAAGAGCGCGTGTTGTGGTGAATTGTTACTCGTTGTCCACGTTGGCTGTGGCCTCGTCGATGATGAGTATTTTGCTGCATCTGAGAATGGCTCTCGCGAGGCAGACGAGCTGCTTCTGTCCGACGCTGAAGTAGCCTCCCGAGTTGTCCATCTCCGTGTACAGCCCGCCGGGCATCGCGAACACCTTGTCCTTGAGTTGCACCTGCGGCAGATAAGTCCGGCTGTGGGCCCAACAGACGAATCACAGCGTCGTTTTGGCGTAACAGGGTGCCGTATTCACCCAAGGCAAAAGCGCATGAGGGGTGCAGTTGAGGGCAGAACAACTTCGTGTCAGAGTGATCGAGGCGTTTTTACTTGATCGAGGGCCTTGTAAATGTCCTTGTCCACGTGGTCATTGAACGGATCCAAATTCTTCCTCAGGCTTCCGCTGAACAACACCGGTTCCTGCATTGCATCAGAGACAAACCATCAATGATTGAAACAACCAACCTCAGACTGAGTCGTGCGCATATTGATTCAGAAATTGTCTGGTGCGTTGGAAGCTTGGGAATCACCTGGGGGATCACGGAGACTTTGCTTCTGAGGTCAACCAGTCCGATCTGGGTGATGTCGACGTCGTCGATGATGATGGTTCCCTCGGGCTCGGCAAGTCTCATCAGCGTCGCGAACACCGTACTCTTCCCTGCGCCCGTCCGCCCCACGATCCCCACCTGCGGGAACACACACGATAACCGTTACAATGAAGTCCAAACAAGAAATCAATACGGCAACAGCTCAGGCATGAAACTATGAGTCAAAACGCACCTTCTCGTTGCCCTGGATCCTGACGGTGAGGCCCTTGAGGATGTACGGCCCGGTCTCGGTGTAGCGCAGCTTCACGTCCGTCATGCGAACCTCGCCCTCGTCCGGCCACTCGTCGGGAGGCACGACGCGCGTGTGCTCCTCCGCCTCCGGCTTCACATTCGCGTACTCCTGGATCCTCTCCACCGACGTCATCTGTCCACGACATCACCTGTGATTTTTTTGTGTGGCCAAGGACAGATACAGGGGACCTCGGAGTTCTGGCAGGTCCGACACCTGGAGCAAAATTAGCCCCCGCCCGTCACGCCGTTGGCGCTTTTGCAAAGTTGAATTTGGGTGCCCTGACCAGAACCTGGATCAGTCACTCAATGGCACTATGTCACGCAGACACTCAATATCCCAACCTGTGAGGAGGTGACTCATTTTGACAACAGATTTCTGACATGAGCACGGCATCGTCTCAGTTTGCTTCTTGGCTTCAGTGACAACAAAGATTCTGTGAAGCAAAATGTGCCATTTTCTGCATGCCACTCTCTTTTCTTCTGAGGTCGCGTTCTGACTACACTCAAAAAACCAGATAAAAAATGAAGACCCTCACCAAGCTCTCCGCCTCTGCAGTCATCTGCGCTGTGTACTGGAAAGTTCGAACAAGCAGCATACCGTACGACAGAGCCAGACCCATCGTTCCGATGTTACCCTCTGAAAGCGTGAATCACGTCGACATTATTTGGATCTTGTGCGATCGTGGAATTGTATCCACCATGCCTGGTACAGAGTGACGCCGTCCGATTCTGACCGTCGAGCGGCAGGACGAGCGCGACGACGATGCAGACGGAGTAGTAGGTCGACGTCATCCAGTCCATGCGCAGCATCGTCCAGCGGTACGCGCACCAGAAGAGACGGTACGCCGAGCTGTGTCTGCAAACACTGCTTTGTATTGGCTGACCTTGAACACGCGAAAAAGGTAAAAAAACACACCACAAAACGACGAGAAGAGAAGCCACGAACCCATCCTGGAGATTGTCGAACTTAGCGATCATTTCCTGCTGCATGTTGCACGTGCGAATCACTTCCATCCCCTCAATACACGTCGAGATGTGGGAGTACATTGGACTCTTTTCTGCAAAGACGCACCAAAATGACTCTGGCAACCTTCAAGAATTCAGTTTGGCACAAAGCTGGTTGACAAGAACGGAACTGCACGTACTGACTGCTTCGATGCGCTTGAGACCCCTGATGGCCTTCAGTGCGAAATGCCTGACGTAGCCGACTCCAGCGAGCAGAGGCACGCACGCGATCATCGTGTAGGGACTCGAGTACGAGATCACCACAAACGTCCCCAGAAACTCAAACACGGTCTGTGAGGGAAAGATGCACGAGGTGCACAAAAAAATCCTTGCAAAGACCACGCGTACGAGTACATGCTTGCACTGAAGGGCCGCACTCACCAGAAACACGATGAATAGCGTTGTGGGCAAATTGTCGTCTATGAAACCCACATCTCTGGAGCAGCGGTTCAATATGCGACCTGCGCGGTGAGAGAGCATCATCATTTCACTGAATTTTCTGCACAACTTACGAGTAAATCGACTGCGTCATGATCACAATAGGAACCGATCTTACCGACGGGGTTGGCGTCAAAGAAGGTCATGGGCGCGCGCAGCAGGGCGGTGAACATGTTGTTGTGCAGCGCCGTCGAGGCGAGACTCGTGAACAGAGCGAACATGACGCTCCGCAGCACGTTCGCCACCACCATCGCACCTGCAGCACACAGGCGATCACGTTGACCGCATCGGTGAAGGTAAGCAAGGTATCAGTTTTTGCATTCTCACAGGGCTCAGCACTGTTTCATTGCATTTTCTCCCTTCGTGAGCAATTGTGGCCTTCCACCAGTCAGGATTTTTATCACCTGTTCTTCCATCGAGATCAAGGTGTGAACACAGCGAGACCACAAACCTATGATGCTGGAGTAGATGATGACGTTCCTCATGAGAAACGGTGCTTCAGGCACCACCACATTCAGCGCGGAGTCCGTCACGTTACCCCCGTAATGCGCCTGGTTTTCTTTCGCCCTACACAACAGTCTTGAGATGAAGATCTGCAGCCGCAGTGAACTCAATCCGCAACGAGATATGACAATTTACTCACCAGAAAGTCAAAAACCAGTCGCTCATGATGTATGAAACCTGAAACGAACACCCGAACAATTCAGGTCAAAATGTTCAGCTCTTCAGAATCCAAACACACACTTGAGTCCCAAGAGACATTCTTACGTGCGCATATACACGAACCTGAGTTACGATGCTGAGAATAAAGAACAAGGTCAGGAAGATGTAGCCCTTCCCCGCTTTGTAGTAGTCCAGGTAGACTCTGAATCCGACGGAGCCTTCTTGCACCTCCTCCTCCCCGCTGTCCAGCAACTCTGGAACCTGAACCGTGCCGAAGCATCACGTCGCATCATGTCTTGCATTCAGCGAATAAAATGGAAAGAACAGTTTGGCTGATTGAAAGATCCTACGTACAGCCAACAAACTTTCTTTGCGAATTCCAGCCACGTCTGACACTTTGCGCATCATTGCAACAGAATCTGTCGAGTCTTTCCTGAACTGGCTCTCGCGTCTCGATCTCTTGCTGATGTTGCTGGCTGTGGAGCTTTTCGAGCCCCAGCTCATGGCAGATTCCTTTCTTGTCCGTGCCCAGCCTCCCATGACTGAGGGTCTTCCACCCATAACAGACGGTCTCCCAGTCCTGCAATAAATTTTTTGCAAAAAAATCTTTTTGTAGGACCCCAGATCAGTGCTTCAGAACAGAAATGCGCCACTGCTCGTTTGCTCTTTGTATGAAAGGAAGAGCATCGCCAGTGAGGCGAGTTGACTGACGTCGGCGGCGCGACGCTCCTGGAGATTCGGCGCATCTCGGACTGACGGCGCTTCTCGGTGCGCGCCTCGACGTCCTCCTCCATCACGGCCGAGCTGCTCACCACACTCGACACCTCGTGGAACTTCCCTTGTTTCGTCACCGTGCCCTAAAACAGATCACATTGATGGCAAGGAGGCTCGGAAGACTTTGTTTCACCAAATTTGCTGACGGCAGAACAGGAATGGTCGCGTACATTTTGAAGGACGAAGATTTGATCGCATCTGTGCAGAAACTGCACCTGATGTGTCACCAAGATTCTGGTTTTGCCGGCGAGGTACTGTCGGAAACATCTGAAAAAACACGATCTTCTGTCGTTCACTGTTTTGCTTGGGCAAGGAGCTCAGAATTTTCGCAAATGTGGTTCGAAGAAGAAATGCCAAGGGCTTTACTTGTCGAACAGGTGCTTGGCGACCTTGGCGTCGACGGCGCTGAGCGGGTCGTCGAGCAGGTAGACGTCGGCGTCGCGGTAGAGGGCGCGCGCCAGGTTGACGCGCGCCTGCTGCCCGCCGCTCAGATTCATACCGCGCTCACCCGTCTGCGTCAGGTCGCCGCTCGCCATCAGGTCCACGTCCTGCAGACCAAGTCCGACACAGGCGGTCAGTGTCAGTGGACACGAAGGGTGTTGGGCTTTTTTTTGTACAAGCTTCAGCCTCGTACCCGTTCAAGTGCACTCGCTTTGATGACTCTTTTGTAGCGTTCGCGCTCCATGGGCTGCCCAAAGAGGATGTTCTCTCTCACTGTCCCAGCGAACACCCAAGCCTGCTGTGGTGTGTATGACACGCTGGAAGACAGTGAAACAGCGTGGATATTTACCTTGAAGCAGTTTTTGTGTTGAGCCAGATCACCAAGAAGTGAAGTTGACTAGCTGAAACGACACCGTCTCTGGATGACTTACCTCCCACCAACGGACAAGGTTCCAGACATGACCGGGAGCTCCTTGAGAAGCGCCAGTAGCAACGAAGACTTGCCGCTGCCCACAGGACCCACGACGGCCACCAGCTGCCCCGGCCTGATCTCCATGGTCATATTCTTGATTCCGTAAACTTCCTCGTACGAATCCATCATCTGCAAAATCAACACATGTTGGGTAAAATCCCTCTTGTTCCTCTGTCTGGTGGCCACGCAAACCTGTGAAGCGTGTGCTGAAATGTCTGTCGTCACCTCGGCACGCTGCTTCTCTTCCCCGACCCCGTTCTGCGCGTCGTCGTTGTCCGGCTCGAGCTGCTCCCACAGCGCCGTGACGCCGTCCAGCTTGATGACGGGCTCGCGCCGCGCCGCCGCCGCCGCTGAGTCGTCGCCCTCCTCATCCTCCAGGATCGTGTGCATGTCCGACGAAGTCTTCTTCGTGTGGGTCGTCGTGCTCACTTTCTCCTGTTTGTCCGGCTTTTCATCCGAATAGTTTTCATCGTTTTCATCCAGCATCAGAAAATCCTTCAAACGAAAGAAAGTCCAATTCGCTGAGTTTCTGCTTTCTCATGTTTGGTTTGAAAGCACGACAACCATAGGAACCTGGTTCTTTCCATGCATACGAGCAATCTAAATGTTCTGTGATTGAAAAACAAGAACTGCTGGTTTGGCCAGAGACAGAAACAAATATCTGCAGATGGTTCAGGGATTCCTGCTTGAAATCTGACAGGCGAAAATTTGCTTGACCAAACGAAGCAAACTATGGCTGACCGCGATTCTGCCAGTTGAAGTGAGCAGCTCCGTCAAGTACTGAACCCCGTCCGGGATGAAGAGAAACATGTTCGTCTTGATCACCTCCAACCACGCTGCCAACAAGTTTCAGAGTTACACTACACATCGCAGGAGAGCGCCACAGGAACTCAAAATCTTCCAGACTTTCGATCGCTGCTCGTGCCTCGGACCTGAACGCACGTACTGATCATCTTGACGATGAGCTGCAGCGTGATGACTCGGCCCGTCAGCGCCAGGTTCATCATCACCACGTAACTCATCAGTTTGGACGAGATGAAGTAGAAGGACGTGTTCTGTCCCCTGATCAACCCTCCGAACCGAGTGTACCGCATTTCATTCCTGCAACATTTGAGTTGCGGGTGGTTTACTTCTTTGACCTTGCGGACAAACAAAAGCGAACAACAAGATGAACGACGAGGTTCCTGGCCATTGACGTCACCTTCGCATGGTGGTGACGAGCTTCCTGAAGATGGGCTCCCAGACGTACATCTTGATGACCCTCATACCGGACAGAACCTCGCTCATCGTGTTGATTCTCTCATCCGTCCACGTGGCAATAATGTATCTGCGATGCAGTTACAACCAGAGTAAGACATGCATTGATGCCTCGGACTCAACAGCTTCAGCTGAGCTGAAGTCTCCTTACCTGAGTCGACCGAACAACCTGCCGAGAGCCATCTCTACCGGGACGAACACTACGACGAAAATGACACAGGGAAGAAAGACCCAGCCAATATCTCTGTACAACAAGTACATGATGAGTCCACACTCAAGAGGAGCCAGCCAGAAAAAGTGAATATCCTGAATACCCTGTTGCAAAGACAAGAATTTTCAAGACATGGTTGCAGTCACATTGCAAAGATTCAAACATCAAAGTCTCACCACAACACGTACCAGCCTGAATTTTTCAATGTCCGTTGAGAGTAAATTTGTGATCTTCCCAGCACTAAGAAACTGGCTGTTTAGTTTCAAAATCTACAACGAAGGAAAACAGAACGGCGGTGATCAGCCTTCCTCAGTGGAAACGGGATGACTGCAAACACACCTGTGTGGATTTCACTGTCACCTTTCGGAATATGGCGGCGCTGCAGGCAATGCGCATTTGTGAGGTGACGAGCAACATGATGTGGAAGTAGTGCAGCCAGGGGTAGGACACGAGGAAGCTGAAGCCGATGATGATGCCGCCGTACACCCACGCTTCCGACCGACTGATGTCGCCCTCGAAGTACGTCATCAGTCTTCCGATCAGAATGGGCGAGGACACCTTGAAAAACTCCTGAAGTGGCCAAAAAAACAACGCCATATTGTTCACGACGAAGTTGGAAAAGGGAAACAACAGGGTGAGGTTCGTGGATGAAAGATTAGCTTCAAAGCATTGTTGGCAAAATGCCGCCTGGCACTGATGCCATGAACAGGAAACTGCCTCACAAGAAACTCTTCTTTTGTGACACAATACGAGAACAAGCGTGAGGAACAACTCATCCAGGACAGACCAAACAGGGCTTCTCAAATCAGGCAATCTGCCCCTTGGTGTCTGTCCGCATGAACAGTTAGTTCTACTGCACCGGGCTTTTGCAAAACTTACAGACAACACGAGTAAAAGTCCAGTCATAACAATCTCCTTCCAGAAGACCTTCAGCAGACATGTCAGCAACCTGGGATCTTTGTCCTTTGTTCTGGCAACGTCCACTTCCTTTTCCCAAAACCTGTGAAGAGACTCGCTGTCTTTTTGACCAGAAATAGTTGAAGTGTGAAACGACATTGGACTGAATCAGTCACTGCTTTGCATATGAAAATGTTCTCTGACCTGTTGATCCGGTTGTGCAGATGTTCGGACCTGTCTGTGGGAAGATTCTCGTACACGTCGCTCTTCTCCAAATTCCGTTTGTTCGCCAAGCGCATCAACCCGGTTATCCACCTGCACAACCATCCACCCACCCACAGCCACGGTCAAGAGCATATCGGGCCAGCTGCGCAACTATTTCGGCAAATCCGCAGCAGGGAAATCAGGTGGGGACATGCGGACCCACACAACAACGGAGGGCCCTCATTCAAGGTTTTGAAGAATTTTTTTATGGAAATGGGAAAGTGCGTCAAGGGACTTTTCAGGGCCAGTGCTTGGAAGCTCTCACAATTTATCAAGCAGATGATGATTTGATAACTTTGTCAAGGATGAACCAATCAGCGATCGTAGCCTTCAAGGGGAAAATGGAAACATACAAACCATAGTGTCAGCTTCGAAATGAAATTTGCCTTCAATTCTGGAGATTCCTTTTTGTCACTTGACACAACTTGTGTCATTGTTGTCTCTTGTCGTTAGGCGGCCAATATCCTTGCTAACTCGTTGAGGTATTTTGCAGTTCTGGTGTGAGAACAGGTCGAGCAACATGTTTGTTTGCTCCAGGAAAGAACTATCTGCCCATCCACTCGACAAATATGGACAGAAGAGACGAAATGGGGAGAATCATAATCATATACAAAGTGACATAAGCCGATGTAGTTTTGTTTATTTTTTGTATGTTTACTGTTAATTTGTTTGTTTGCTGTACTGTGACGACAAGAATATGCAATACGGTTTTCACAAGGCCAGTTTTTCTGAACATTCCAATGTCAAATTTGTTCTTGGCATGATAATGAATACATTGACAAAACTTCGCGCATTTGCAGTGGATCTACAGTCGATCTTGGCGCATTATGACTCTGAAGTTCCGCACGACAAACTGAAGCCTGTTTGAGTCTCTGCCGAGGCTTCTGACGGCGCATTCGACGAACAGCGTGACGGTGGCGGCCAGAAGTCCGACGGCGAAAATGAGAAATACGAATCTGGTGTCGGACAGTGTGACCACTCGCTGTGCGGAGGGATCCTTTGACAGGAATCCGTCGCAGCTGGAACCTGAAGCAACAACAACAAAAAAGAGAATATTCGTTAGTTCTGTCTCAATTGAGGGTGACTTGGGTTGGGACTTGATTTGCACATAAACTTGTGTCACCTTTGGCTTTGTACATCTTCATCCACTTGTCGTAGAGCCCCGACTCTAGAATCTGCAGAACTCTGAAGACGCGGAGAAAACGAAAATGAAGGGAGCGAACTGAAGACTGGCAGTTTTGCTCGTGAAAGATCGGCAGGAAACTCACACGAGGTCAAAGTGTTTCTTGAACGGAGTTCCCTTGGGCATTCCCCAGGCCGTTGCTATTTTGTGGAAAAAGTCGGGGATCCACTGCAGGTCGCACATCCCGGCCTCGTCCCGCGCGCTCGTCACCGAGTTGATCGGGTTGATCATGGCGTGAGTGCCTGCAGGTCGAAGAGAAACTTGAAGGGAACCAAAGCGAGTCACAACCTGATTGACATCATTCGAAACTTGCAGCGAAACGTGCAGCAAAATCCCATTTTATGCGTGTGTTTACGAAAATCAATGGTCAAGACAAGAGAACGTAAGATTTGCCTCGGTTGACCCGCTTCAGTCCTGTGAAGGTCGACCCGGTGAAGAAGATGTCATCATCTTTAAATTTGTTCCAAAGAATCTTCAAAGGCCCCTTTGTGGATTCCTGTGTCAAGGAAGAATGAACTTCAAGTTTGTTTCAGACAATCGAAAAGCAGCTGATTCTACAAAATTAAATCTTCAGGGATGTTGTAGCTTGAACAAATGTTCTGAAGCCTCGCACGCCAATGAATTTTGTTCATGTACTCGAGCCCCAATCTGAAATGAATCTGCACGCGATGCAACAATAATATCACATTTTCGGAACATCAATTTAGTGACCTTGATGTACGAGTGCGCCGCGGTGTCCTTTCTAACCAGAGGCTTGATCAGGCTTTGCTGCGAAAATTCTTCCAGAGTTGAAAAGGGCATTCTCACTGAAAAATTACGAATTGTCAACACGTTGCAAAGCTAAAGAACAAAGTTTGAATCGCACAACATCCGCATGTACGCGGGTGAGTTCCTTCTTTTCGTCGGAAGGTTTGCTTTCACTGGAGTGTCAGTGAACCATTCTGTCCAGGAGAAGAAGGCTGTGGAACTGCAGGTTCGTGAATCAGATGACGACTCGTACGTGTGGTCAGACCAACAAAACTCGCCCAGAACAATCAACACAGAAAGTTCGGAAAAGGCCGACACTTTTGGACGACTCTTCGTCTTTCTCGTACATTTGTTGGTGGCCAGAGCTGCGACCAAATCTCCGACATAGAATCCGGAGATGAGCCCGAGGATCATGAGCCACGTGACGGAGTAGACGACTCGCAGCGACGACCCCGTCGGTGGCGCCTCGCAGCCTGCAGTGCAGGGACATCATCAGTTCACGAGGCAATCCGCTCCGTGCCTGACACAGAGGGATGAACTGAAGTGAGATTGAACGATTGTCGCGCGGTCGCCACGAACCTTGTCCGAACACGGAACCATAAACATTCCACAGCGCCTTCCGCATTGAACGCAGAACACCAGTCATGGTCCTTTGGAAAGTTTTTGTGTGAATGTCCTGACACGAAGTTCCTGCAGCTGTGGGGTCACTGCTGCCGGAAAATCTTTTCACGACAAATCTTTTGTGACGTCCGCTGTATATTTGATCTTGGCTTTTCAGCAGATTCGTGTGGAGATGGTCGACCACTCCCACGCACAACACTGCAGGGGGAAGAAGACAAGAAGGAAAGATTCCAGCTCTGGAACAAATCGATCGGAATTCACAAAACGGACAAGCCAACATTGTGATGGACCTCAACACTGACCTACAGCCAAAGCGGTCCCCACAAGAGTTATCCAAACTTCTCTTTGAAAAAGATTCAGAAAGTACCACCAGTTGTCAGATGTCATCTTCACCATAACACCGTAATTTACTGGAAAAGCGCAATGAAAGAGATGCTGCAAACGACTCATCTGACAGGAACTTGATGCAAAGTTAAGATAACTCAAAGCTCGGAAATTGAGACAGATCTGTGCAGTCGTGCTGTGTGACATGCAGGAGATCAAACACTTGCCGAACTCCGTCGTAACCATGAAGTCAAAAACTTGAGCCCTCTCCTGCGACCTGACGAAGTACGCGATCAACAGGTCCGTCTTCTGCAAAAGTTTACCGGTCATTGTCGACACATTCTGCAGTCAGTAGTAATTGACATCAACAGTTGATGTTGCTTTCGTTTTCACCTCAGTGAGAAGCCAGCCGATGATTCCGTTCCACGAGCCATTCGCCTGAGGACGACCTGCAACTCGGGCCAGTTTGGCGGAGTAGCTGCAAAGGGTTGAGACCAGGTCAGTGATGTCTTTCCTTTGGACGTTTGTGATCGCAATGGACTCTTGCAACCAATAAATACACAGGTGCAAATTTCAATGCTTCCCGAAAGGCGAGAACTTTCAGTGAGAACTGACGTGAAATTGAGTTGTTTTGCGAATATGGCCATGGCTTCAGCGGACACGCCCTGCTCCACTGTGGTTCCGTTCACCTCCACAAACCTGGTGAATCCTGCAACCTGCAAAACACAAAGAGCCCAAAAAAGATTTTTCGTGCACAGCCGGTCGTTACTTTCTATCAGGTTTCTTTTGCGCAGACTGACGTCAAAAGATCGGAAACAGAGGGCTTTATTTTCTTTGTATATTTTATTTCTTACCGGAGTTGTGCTGTAGACGAGAGACCGTCCCATGAAATTTGAGAATTCTCTTGGAAATTTGGGTATGTTGCCGTCCAGCACACGCCCCCCACGATCCAAAACAGTGTGCAGCTGGAAATCACCAGAAGCGCACGGCGCCGGACAGTGCATCACGTGGTACCCGTCTGGTTCTCGCGAACTTTCGTGCGAGGTGGGACGAACAACTGTGAATTGATCCTGAAACGCGTGATCAATACTGACGCATACGAGTATGATCAATTTCCGGACAACAACACTTCCTGAGCACTGACACCTGTTGCAGGTGGCATCTCTGGAGAAAACAGGACCACCTGCATGTGAGGCTGCCACGCGCTCCTGTTGAAATCATCGGTAGTGTCAGAGCTGAGAATCAACCACTGCAGCAAAGGCCTTCTCAACATGTGCCTGTGTGTCTGCGAGTATGCCTGCAAGGGAGCATGTCCACCAGGGAAGAACTGACACCATTTGCGAGATCCAAACAAATAGTCGCCTGCAAATGTGTGATACAAGAAGAGACAAGAGAACAAGTAAGTCCGGTAAACGGACCCAGATGATGGTCACGTCACTTCTGGGGGGTGGGAGGTTACATTCCAAAGTGTGGACAGACGCACACATGAATGCTACTGGTTTTTAAGCCGTCAGCGGCACCTAGATGGCCGGGTACGCGACCATCAACAAACAAGAAAAAGTTTTGATGTTTTGCTCACGAACCAATCAGGCACCAATCAGTTCCAATGTTGCCATGGCAGTGAATTCCCTCAAATTCGACTTTCCCCCATTCTCGCAAAACCGTGTCACAGTCGAAATTTGGCATCTCCAAAACATTGCTTTCGTTGGGGGGGGGGGAATCTTTTTTGTCCATGGCCTTCAAAAGAATCATGCACTGACTCACAGATTTTATCAGCTGGAAGGTTCCATGGCCGTCACACCAAACCACAACATTGAGCAGGTCCAGCGGCAAAAGCAAATGACGCCCTAGTGATTCTCTGACGGCTACCGAGCAGGAAAGCAGGATCAGAGGCGCTTTCAAGTCCGACATCCCGTTGATCAACGTTTCTGCAAGGTTCGCATGGGCAATATGCTGCACTCAGGAAGTCTGTTCAGACTGCGTTCAAAGGCACCGAAACTAGTCGTGATCAAGCTGCATGAGCAGGACACTTTGAGCTCACAAAATGTCCGTGCAGCACATCACTCGGCGCAATGTTCTGAAAAAGTAGTTGTACCTTCGTTTGTTATCAGGAGAGAATGCTTCCATCTGTTCCTCAAAGAAATGTTCCTCACCAGATCAACAAATTGTTTAGAGTGGACATTGAAACGGATGCTTCCATTTTTGCAGTCTGCAAAATCAGAATGTTGTCGCGAGGTGTGGGAGAGACTCAGACTTCAGTATTTTCTCAATGAACGTCTTTTTTATCGTCAAAAAAGTTTCAAACGGATTCATATTGGACAGCTTACCTTTGCAAGATGTGTGCTGCAGAAACACCAAGACGCCGCAAATGTTCCAAACCCGAAATCCTTTCATTTTGTGCGTTTCGTCATTGCTCACAGAATTCAGCCCACCACATCGTGTTTCGTTACTTTGATGTGTCATTGACATGCATCATGCAATGTCGTGCCGTCTGAAGTTGCCTTTCACATTCATGTACATGTAAACCCAAAAGAACCAAAACAAAAATCCTGTTAGATTTTCGTAGCTTCCTTCAGTTGCAAGAAATGGTACAAAGAGTATTGTAAAAGTTGAAAAACGAACTTTATCTTCCGCAAACAAACTGCAAGCTTCTGGAAAGATGACCGACCCTATGGATAACCACTCTGGTTTTCAGATGGGTCTGCGAGCATTTCCTGTTGAATCTGACACCCAATGACAGTACCTGAAGCAAATGTTGGAATTTTGGACTGATTTGCTTTTGTGTTGTTCAGCAGGTGCTTCAGAGTGAAGCTGGCAAACAAGTCTTGACATCAACGTCAGTGTTTTCATCCTTTGAGGGAAGTTGCACTCCGGCGCAGACAACGATACACGCAAAATTGCGATTTTTGACAAGAGTGAAAGTGTGAAACGTATTGTTGCCTTTTTTGTCCCTGGTGCGTGAAATGTAATTCCAGAAAAATTTCTATTTTGTCTGACTCCCAAGTGCACTCGTTGCTGCAGTATCGCACTTTTGCAAAGTTTGAACCAAACGAACGATTGATTCTTTGAATTCTCTGGTGTTCAGCGTATCAGCTGGTCCAACATTGTCCTCGGGCAAATTTGTGTTCGAGCCTGTTTCAGAAAATTGTGAAGCTGAAATGGGCAAGAGCATCTACAGACTTTCGAACACAAACGAGGTCGTTCAAAGATGACGAAAGAAGAAAATGAAAATATCCAAAGTCTTTTTGACACGTTTTATTTGGAAACTATTTTGAACTTGAACACAAATTCCACACAGGAAAGAAGCGGTCGCAGGCAATGTGTTTTCTTCGCTTGAAAGGATTCGTCTGCAAATCTAAGGACCTGCTCAGAAAATAGAAACAACGACACTCCACACATGCATTTGGCATTTTGATATGTCACAAACCGAAACTCGGACACAAACGAGAAAGCACCGCGGAGACTTCATGACCGAAGCCAATGGAGTACGAGTATTGCGAACGCAGTGCGAACTTCGAAACCAGTCGTTTAAACTGGTGCTTTCCAACACCACTGGAGAAGACTCATGTTTAGTGTGCATTAAACACATTCATCTGCCACGTGTGCTGACCCCCGGACTCGCGGCTCTGCAGATTCATGACTCACAGAGACAGGAAGCAGGAGCGAGGGAACGTTTCACTCCTCAGCAGGTTTCATCGCCTGGTGACCCCCCAATAAGTTTTAACCTTGACCTTTTCTGCAAAGGTATTGTTGTTGAGAGGACTTTGCAAGGGGTCGAGAGGGTACATTGTCGCAACAGCGCCAAAAATTCCCAAGTGACGCCTCAAGACACAAGACACTGAAGCTATTTTGAGCAGACACAAGCTTTCATCAATCAAAATTTATGTACAAATCGTCATCGGCAGTAATCAGCAAATTGAGATGTTAATTGGAACAAGAGGCACACATTTCTTCAAACGCTGCTTCATTGCTTGTTGCGGCTGGGGAAGAGTCTGAAGCGGCTCTGCTTGTTGCGCGCGCGGCGGCACGATCTTTTGTCAGCGCCGAGCACGAAGCCTCGGCGGCAGCCGCAGTCGAACGAGCCGTCAGTGTTGGTGCAGTACTGCTGACACCCGCCGTTTCGCTCCCGACACTCGTCGACGTCTACGAAACGAAAAAGTGTTTCAATGTTTTGATTGCACCTCGATGGGTTGGCGGAATATCCGACAGCTCTGTTGACAGGTCGGAAGCTTGTCTCTGAATGAATCTTCTTCAGATTGAACGAAAACCATTCCACGTCTTGGTTGAAAGCCTGACGTCATTTCGTGATTTCTCAAGGAGATTATAAAAATTGCATTTCTTTCATCAAAAAGCCTCAGCATACATCTTCTTTGCTGTGTAAGGCATACAATTTGGAATTTTGACAAAATGTATCAAGTTCCCCTGAGAACCTGGTCTCATAAGAAAACGTTTGAACACGCTGTGTGTGATCGCGTCACCGTACCTATGCACGTTCTTCCGTCGGTGTCGAGGGCCCAGCCTTCCTTGCAGGAACACTTGGTCTGACCCCACTCTTCTGTGCAGAAGTGGTCACACCCTCCGTTGTTCACGTCACAGCCTGTGGTTGGCTGGCTTATTCGACGACGCTGGTTCTGATTGTCCTGTTTCACTGGAACAGAACTTCCGCTGTATCCTGCAAATTGGAAAAGATACGAAACGTGGCAATACACCACAGGGAAGTGCAAATTTTCTTTCACCTTTTTTGTCTCAGGCACACTGAAACTCCCGCTTGATTTGGTGTTTTTTGGGCTTCGTTGTTCTCCAAGAGTTAAAGCTATTGTCTGGAATTGAACCACACCTAAGCAAGTCATTCAGGAGGTCACTGCTTTGCTTTGACCAGGGGTCAGGTCTGAGGAGTTCAACTGAAGGTAAATTCACCTCTGCGGCACTCGGGCTTGCTGCCGAGCCATCTCTCCTCCCTGCAGTACATGTAGCGCGCTGAACCGCTCAGTGCGTACCCTTCGTTGCACTCGTACTCAGCGAACAGGTGAGGCAGGCCTGCAAAAGATGCGTAAGTCCATGTAGTGTGCATGTTATCACAAACAGCTGAGTCAAACTCGAGAGACTGTCGTGTTGTTGCTTTTGGCTTCTAAGGCTATTTTCCCAAATGAACACAAACTTAAGTCTTTGTCTGACCGTGACTTTTGGTCAACATCGTCGCTGTCGTCCTTACCGTCGATGACCTCGGCCTTGGGGATCATCTGCGCGTTCTCGACCTCGGGCGCGCTGACGCCCTTCCCCTCGTAGATGCACGAGTAGTCGGAGTACTTGACCCAGTCGTCGTGGCTCTGCGGACTGCTCGGCGCGTCACCCTGGTAGTAGCCGTAGCGTCCGAACCGCTGCTCCGCTGGCCGCGCCAAGAGAAGACACCAATGAGTGAAAAACAAGAAAGAACGTTCGCAGGAGCTGAGTTGCTGTTGCAGTCAATGAAAAAGAAACTTCGGAAAACGTCACAGTGGTAAATGCAAATGGAGGGACCGGAGCCTGGTTCGGAAGTCAGCGAATCGCAACCATGACCCAGCACACAAACTTCTTTGACGATGGGGCAGACAGAAAAAGTTATTCAAGACATGTTGAACACACAGTACACGAACACAATTTCCTCTCATAATAACCCGCAAAACTCAAGCAAAAACAACAAAAAAACTGCGGATCAGAAAAGAGAACAGTGGGACGCGTTCGATCCTCGCGCTTACATTTCTCCACGCACTTGGGCCGGTTTCCGATCCACTCGCCCTTCACACAGTAGAGATGCGTCTGGTCCCCGCTCAGCACGTAGCCGAACTTGCAGCGATAGATTGTGAACAGCTTCGGCCGCCCCCTGCGGATTGGAAAAGCAAAGCAATGTGTTGTAAAAATTGAGTTATTTCTTTGGTTCTGTGTTCTCGTGTCCGATTTTTCTGAAAGACGTTCACAATTCAATCAGCCCGATACACGGACCTGACGAAGGCGAACTTGGTGAAGGGACTGGCGTGCGGCACGTCGGGGGACGGCACGTAGTTGCCCTGCCCGACACACGAGTAGTCGGCCTCCTCGAGCCAGTCGTCGTGCGAGCGGCGCGCCCACGTCGGGTTGTGCGGGTAGTACTTGACCGGCTTGTCGTAAATGGAGTTGCTCTCGTGCTCCGTCGTCGGCTTGTAGTACTTATCCACTGAATGAGACAGATTCTTTTCACCAAACAAAACCACCACGGGCAAGAGCAAAAAGATGCGGCTGAAGTTATTCAAAATTAGACGGCCAAAAGTTTCGGTGAAATTTCATGGGAAAGTGATTTGTCACTCAGAGCCTGTTTGACGACAAGATAAATGATTTTTTTCTTGTCACTTTGCCATTAATATCTTTCGTCTGCAAGTCCTCACCGGCGCAGTAGGGCGCAGTGCCGTTCCAGTTGGCACCGTCGCACGTGAGCGACTTGGCGCCCTTGAGCAGGAAGCCCTCGCGACACGAGAAGCGCGCGACGGCGCCGCCGTGACTCAGATCCACGTTCCCGTTCTCAGGAGCCACTTGTCCGAAACATCCGCGCGCTGAAACGTCAAGGTACGGGTTAAAAATATTGCGCCGTCAAACATGTTTTGCTTCATCATCTGTGTGTGTTTTGGGATTGCTTCCGACGCAGAACTGTCGCATGTCAAATCTGCCGAAATTATCATGAAATATTTTCCTTGTCAGCTGTTGTGGAACAGTGTGTTTATTTTGGGTACCGTTGTGGATTTAGTTTCTCTTACGCAACAATGCTCAAGAGCTGCAGCTGAGCAAAGACATAAATTATGTTCACTGCACTGCGCTGAAGCCTGAGTTCAATCTGGTTTGGGACCTCTGAGGATAACTTTGGAAGAATCGCCGTCTCAAAGATACGTCACGTACGAGTGACATCCATACATCTACAAATTCACTGCGACATTTTTTGTCTGTGAAGAAAAAACTCGCCTTGTTCGCACAGTTGTTGCAGTCAACGTGATGGATCTCAACACACACGCACACACGCGCGATTTCGCCCCCTTCCCATGGTTTTGTCGGACAGCGTCGACGAAGATCCGTCAAACCGCACAAATCTCACGAAAACATCACATACTGTTGTGGATCGGTCGTGTATGATTTTGCTTTTGAAACGTGATCCCTGTTCTTGGCCATGAAGACAATGTGGAAGTCTCTGGGGAATTGCCAACCCACTCACTTGCGTGTGCACGAATTACGTTGCACAGCCAGTGGAAACAACACATTGCCATGCAATGTTAGGGCATGTTTGCTGACAAAGTCAGCAAAATATTTTCTTGTCACAGAAAAATCATCACAAATTTGATCAAACGGCACGTTGCTTCGATTGTGGCAATGGATTTGTCTGGTTCGAAACTGCATTTTCTGCAGCTGATCAAGTCCGAAATGGAAATGCACTGCGAGTTCTGATCAGATCAGTGCGACAGGCGTTTTCCTTCGCAGAGAACTATGAGTATTCATGTCTTACATGGCACTGTCGTACAATTGTTTCTGACAGAAGAAGAACATCTTACATAAATCATATCATTTTTTCAATAGTCTGGTTTGTGTGGAGCAAAGAATTCAGTTTTGTGCTTGTCCAAATCTCTCTGGGAAAGCGAACACAGAACACAACAACAATTACAAACAGCTTGAGTCTGGCGCTTTGCTTGCGTCTTGTTTCACTTTTTCTCAGTCTGGGAGAATAATTTGAGCTCGTACTTCGCGTTCGTGTCAAGATGATTTACCATGAAATATCAGCATGCTCATCATTGCCTGAGTCGATTTGTGTTGCATTTCTTTCAGTTTTGCTATCAAACAACTTATGTTAAACGCCAACCGTTTTGTTTTGGAACAGTGAACAAAAGATCACCAGACACGAAATTTTCCTTGGTATTCCAAATGTCCAGAAAGAGACAGTGGTGAGTTTTATTTACCTACACAGGCCGGAGGGAAGCGGTTCCAGCGGCCCCACATGTTGCAGGAGACGAACTCGTTTCCGGCGAGCTCGAAGCCGGGTCCGCAGCTGTACTCGATGCGCATGCCGCGGTGCGACATCTTCAGCTGCCCGTTCTTGATCCGGGGTGGCGGCGGACAGCGGCGCGGCCGACCTGACAGAGAAGGAATGTGTGAGCGACAGAGAGAAAAGAAACGGAGAAAAGAAACGGCGCACTGGGACGCCAAGTTGACATGCGCAATGAATGAATTGATTCCGTCCCAGGAATGAGAGAAAACACATGCAATGATCTGTGGTCAAAATAACACTTTTGCAAGTTGAAGATGAAGAGTCTTGGTGTTGTGTTGAGCGAGAGCAAGTGTCCGAGCTCGTTGTTCTCTTGTATGTCTTGTCATCAAGACCCCAACTGCAGTAGTTTTTGCTTTAGTCTTGTGTTGTTCGCCTTGATCGCAACAATGAGACAATCATTTGCAAAGCCCACATAGTATCTGATACGGAAGGTGACCATGAACAAGGATATGTCGCAAAGTCTTGACGAACTCGAAAAGAGGGTTGAAGAAGGTTCTTGTTCTTGATTTCACGATAAGCTCATCGCCTCCTCGGGGCTCTGGAATTCAACCTCACTTCTGGCATCAGGCTCGATCTCTCTCGGGAGTTTCAGCGATTTTTTGAAGCGACCTGCATCTGTAAACCTTTGTGATTCTTTAAAAGCGAATGTTTCCACTGTGATATTGCATCTGCGTTTCGCATGCCCTGCAAGAGAAGAGCCCCCCACTATGGGGCAGAGATAATGAGGGCGGGAAGGCCTCTGATTGGTCTAGAATTCAAAATCCAGCCCTCTGATTGGTCCAGAGGCCAAGTGCCCCATAG
>JAAUXT010103048.1_pt1 | contig 29887 bp, 31 predicted proteins | sample 7278171 | NCBI WGS metagenome assembly JAAUXT01 (sample SAMN14350112, study PRJNA611818) | marine sediment metagenome | isolation source: surface marine sediment (1.8m) | place: French Polynesia: Moorea | collected 2018-08
AAAATGATGTCAAAAAAACCGTACTACTTGCACCGGAACCAGAAATAGTACGGTTTAAAATAAAACCATGGCTCATGACAGAGACAAATGACAGAGGTTATGGATACACATCTGAAAATTCACCAATGCTGCATGCGCAGAGAAGAGTGTGACGATGGTGGCTCTGGCTCTCCAGAGAACATGCATTCTCCCGAGTAAAACGTCACCCGTGGTGTTGTTACCACTGCAGTGGCGTATCCCTTTTGTGCATTTTGGTGTTGTTCCTCTGACATTGGACAAAAGCTTCATTTTATTTCTGCAATCGTTTGCATTCACCTTTCAGGGGCATTTCTTGAATTCACGACACACAACTCACGTTTCATCAGGTCACGAAAAATATTCATTTCATCACTGTTTTTCAATTTAAAAAACACATTGGCAGTGTTTTGTTGAACAAACATTTCATTTGGCAATGTCCATGATGCATTTCTCTGTTTCCAACTCAGCTTGGCTTGAGGTGCTTCTTGCTTCTTTCTTCGAGTTGTCCTTTTCTGTTATTGAAGTCACGTGGAAGGTTCAGAAAGACTTTCCCCTTTTCACCTTCATTTGACACATATTTTGTACTGCTCTCTGCATCCTCCTGGTCTCTTGAAGATATTTTCCTGCAACTCTGCATTTCATAAAGTAGTGTCCCTTGTCATTTATTCATACTCAGCCTTCATACTGAAATGAACTCAAATATTTATCCACATGCATCGTCTAATGTTTCACACTCTTTCCTTGAGACTTTGATCATACTTACCTCCAGTTTGTTCTTGTGAAACATGGACAACAGGATTTCCCAGGACTTTTGTGCAGCTATTCATGCAGCATTCCACTCCCTCTGCATCTTCTCCAGAACATGACACGGTTTTTCAGTGAAGTAGTCTCCAAATCCAAGGCATGTTGACAATATTTTTACTGGTAACTGTTTGCTAAGCATATCTGCAGTACAGTTGTTTTCAAATCTTCACTCTTGTTGGTCATAACATGTGTGCTTTTCTGATGGAGTCCTCATATGCTCCATCGAACCATTGGCCTCAGGTTTTGAAATGTTCCTGGCTCGCTGATTTGTTCTCAACCATTCATCAGACTTGCAATGGGATCAATGAGGTCCAACTCTTCATCTGTGCAAAGTCTGGGAGCGCACATCCGTTCTCCATGAACAGCCTGTACATCTCCGCTTCTCCCTCCTGTCAACTGCAACCTCTCTACACCTCCAATGAAACATGAGCACAAGAATGTACATGTGCTCACCCGAAACATGGAGGCTGACATCAATGTCCTGAGGACATCCCGCTGCAGAAGTTGTTGTCTTTTCTGATGCGCGGGGATGAGATCCTTTGAAGTCCTAATGAGATGAAAAATCTTGTCGGTCTGAACAATTCGAACAAAGACTGGCAGCCACCACTTCATCCCCATGAATTCGTGCGGCAGACCTTGGGCGGACTATCTCGCACTGCTTTGTGCGCACGAGTCTGCAGTTTGTGAGGAGCCTGTGTGGGCAGGGCAAGAGATGACAATCGCACGAGTACTTTGGTTGAAAAATCTTGTCATGAAACCAATTACAAATTACAATCCAAAAAAGTGCGGCAAAAGCGAGACTTAGAGGCACAAAGTACACGGGAGATACCAAAACAGCTTTGGCTGCAAATGCGCAAATCAGATGTCAGTGGAAGTATCCAAGAAAGGCTGCCAAAAGAAGCTGTTTGTTGTACAGCTATTGGCTGAGGAGTCGGTTAGCTGTCCGCACCCTGTGTGGTCACCTCACGAGGTTCGTGTCTGTGATCTTCCCGTGCGGGTCACTGTTCTCCAGGACCGCAGTGCACGGCTGGGAACGTTCACGCCGCTTGGTCATTGATATTCTGCAGCCAAAGGTGAGCAAATCTTCCTTCTATGTTCTCATACTGTGCGCATTACCTCTGACTCGAAGAGTGAACCAGTTGAGTCTGACAGCAGAGACAGGGATTCAAGACCCGGGCTTTGATCAGCCTGCAGTCGAGTTGTTCGTGGCGTAGAGCACAGTGTTGATGACACTCTCAGCCGCCTCTCTGTGTGTGACCAGTTTCTCATGAATAGAGGCGCACGTCCCGCACAGCGAAGCAGTGCCGGCGCTATAGCAATACTCGTACAGAGAGAGAGAGAGAGAGAGAGAGAGAGAGAGAGAGAGAAAGAGCGGACCGACATTTGCAATTTACTTCGGTGATGCAGGTGGAATGTGAGGAAAACACTGGCAGATCCATAAATCCAAAAGCTGCCGTCAACATATCTGTCAAATGCAAGTTTTGTCATATCCGTCTTCCGAATGCGGATTGCTGTGTGAAACGTGGACAACAGGCTCTGTTGTCGACAGAGCGACTGGAGAATGAACGCTGCTCGACAGAACAAATGACAAGTCAAACTCTCCGTGGAAAACATCATTCGCCTGAATCCCTTGAATTTGTGAAGGACAAAGAAAGAAGCCGTCAGAACATCAATCTGCATGACAGTTTGAAGATTTCCAAGGCGCAAAGAAACATGGAATCATGGCAAAAACCAAACTTTTTCTTCCCCCCGAGGAAACAGATGCATTAAAAATTTAAATATCCTTTCATCGAGCAAATGCCTTTGATTAGAAAAGAAAGCTGATGAAATCTCTAGTGAGGAAAGACTTCAAACAAGGACAGAACACTTGATTTGCTTTGAATTCAGACCCGTGAAATTTTTCACGAAGAAGACAAACACGCCACTCTGGAAGGAAATGGAATGATTCGCATTCCAGCAAAGAAATATCTGGATCTTCATTGAGATGAATTCGTCCATCGCTGGGGATTTAGCAGCAAAACGCGCGTAATGCGAATGGATGAGGAGACTCGGGAGGACTCGTCGTCAAAGGCCTCTGCTTTGAAGAACCTGGCGGACCTGGCGGACCTGGCGGACCGACGTTTAATGAGGATTGATATTGCTGCGTGGACGGTTTTGCTTGAACATGCTCAAACCTCCCCTTCCCCGTTTCAGCATGTTTAAGCAAATTCCTCCCATTCAGCAGCTACGTCACCTGAACAGGCCATGCCCCACGTTACGTGTCGTGACTCGGGCGCTGAAGAGGAAGGAGAGCGGCGGCGCGGCCGGGAGAGCCGCTCGGCGCCGAGTCTCGAGGCGAAGCTGCAGCCAGATCCACCTGCCGAGCTCCGGAGCGACGAGTCAGCCGACAAGTAGCAGAACAACAACACATCCCCGACCCGCATCGCGTCAATCGAACAGCCGCACACACACTCGTCCGGAGCTGCCGGGAGGACAGCACGGAAGAGGTCATACACAGATCACGAGGATTTTGCTTCAGTTGGCGTGGATCAAACGATCACCGAGGCAGCACTCATTCTCAAGCTGAAGCGAGACTCCATTTGTAACGGCGTCAACGTCAGGCCTGCGTGTGTCAATTCAAACGACAGAAACAGCTCGACAAACAAGGAGCTCCTGTGCGTCACGGAGAAACCCAAGTCCGACTTAAATTAGTGTGTGTCCCCGGTTCATCCCTCATGATCATTGCGGCAGGCAGCGAGGCATCAGCTTTCGCTCCAACAACTTGTTTCCATTTCCGTCCAGACAGCTCGGTGAAAGTGGGTCACTTGATTTCTGATGACACGAGCACCAAAGAAACGAATTGAGTTGGAATTCCTCTGCTTCTGCAAATCGTGTTATTGTTATCTGCGAAGCTTCAAGTGCCGAGCTGCCAAATAAATCCTGGTCCTGCAACTGACGGGAAAATACAATATGTCTTCATGAAAGTCCAATATAACCACATCGAGCTTGAATTACATTATTGTCTCTGCTTTGCCGAGTACTTTGATGTCACAATTTATTTCATTCTTATTGACAAGTTGATAGAAATAGTTGCATGAAGGAACATTGGAACATTCAGTATTGCGCAGGCTTCTTGCACCAACACCAAGGACCGTGGTCAGTTTATGGTTCTCACGACCAGGTTCGGTTGAATTCTGCAGCAGCCTGAGTGCTCAGCAACGTCTGAACTCGATTTGGCAGTGGCAGAGCAGTTGAAGTGGTGTCTGTTTGGGCCTGAGCCACGATGTTGGTGGCAAACGTGCTTGGTGGCAAACATAAAAATGCTTTGCGTACAGACATGGACCGGAGCGCAAGAAAGGCGGAACTATTTTGTGAAACTGCATTGCTCCTCCAGCTTCGCGGGCAAGAAAGATCAGTGAGGAAAGTATTTCTAGTTTGAGCAAATAAGGACTGTCGGGACTGTCCAGTGGTTTCAGGGTCAATTGCCAAAAAGCTGCTCAACTGAGAAAATCGTGGGACCTCAGGGAATTTGTTGTCAAACAGAAGAAAGTTGATGCATTGGTTGGCTGTGCCAACTTTCCTCTGTTCTTGTTGGGCAACAAAACACCCAAAAATACCGGGAAACCTTTGCTTGACAATCAGAGAAACAAAAAACTAACACCAGGTAAAATCTCTGAACTCTACTGACCAAAGACATTTTGTGGATGTGGAAAGAGATCGACATTGTTGCCTTCAACACTCAGTTTTGTGACACACTCCTGTTCATTCTTTGTTGTTGAAACAGGTTGGTTTTGCTGTTGACAAATGACTGTAGAACCATGAAATAAATCTCCGTCTTTGTCTCAAAAGCCAAACGGAGAACAGCAGACGAGGTACTCGTCGCGTGAAGTGGTGAGTCCTGCAGGATTTACGTGGCAGAATATTCCTGCTTTATTCAAGCGTGTTCAACTGTGGGAAAAGTTTTGCTTTTGATGTTTGAAAAAAGCTCTTTGGTCAGTTGTTCGAAACCTCTCTTGACCGTTGGTATTCGATCTCACGATGGCTGCTACCGGTCCTCGCCCAAGGTGTTCTCTAGACTTCCGCAGATGGCACCACGATTTGCTGTCCATGTTTATTGCTTTTCCACAATACTTTTGAAGTTCCGTTGCACATTCTTTGACTAAGCATTGCATTTTCATTTTGTCACAAAACAAGTTTCTCTGCAATGCCGCTTTAAACAATTGTCTCTCAACAGAGAAAAAATTTTAATGCGTGGTTGGAAGGCGGAGCAACAAAGAGACATTTGAAACGTTTGCATTTCCATTCCATGCATTACACGGAGCTTCCCAAAGAGAAAAACAGCCTTTTACGAGTTCCGTGTCTCGTGGTCGCATTCATTGTTGTTCCCAAATGTAACTTGCGTAGACACATAAAACGACAAGATGAATCTTGGCAAACAGCGAACACAGATTAATCTTTGGCAACAAAGAACAATGAATGAGCTGACTTCCCTGCTGTCAAATCACCACACAGAAGTGGGGTGGGTGGGTTCGGAGGATTTATTCGCGCAGTTCAAAATTGACTGTCCTGAGATTCAAATCCGAACGCAGTTAAAGGACGCGGACGCAGGTGCGTCCGAGACTCCGCTGACAGATGTAAGCCTCGTCTACTTCCTCGATGAGAGCAGGAAGTTTCATCAGTGCGCCCAACACCTCCCCGACCATTTCACAAGGAAAGACAAGTCAAGAAAAATGTGTCCAATTAGCGAGAAATCATGACTGCTCCACCCGCTTTGTCACGTGAACATCCTGAGGAACGGCAGTTCTTTTTTTGGTGAAAAGTGATGCGCAGCTCACCGCTTCATCGTCAACACAACACCTTCACACAAAAAAATTCCTCTTTTAGAGTGGCAGAGCTGCGCGTACGTGTATCACCCAGGTCTTTCACGAAAATAGTATCACCTGTTCAGGTCGTTGCGTGGTCGGATGTTTAGCTGATTTTATGACGCAGGTGGCAGATCGTTCTGCACAAATCTCCTTTGTTCATTGTTGTTGGACGATCATGCAGACTCTCTGTTGAGATTAGGAGTCTGTTTTGAGCATTGCCTTCCAAAGTAACAACAAGCGTATTCTGCATGGCAACTCAAAAGAAAATGAAAACCAGCAACATTCCCACCAGTTTGTTGTGACAAGAACGTCAAACATGCAGTTGTTTCAGTTGAAGTCAAGTCGGCATACCTCCACCTTGTGGTGGAGAACTGGAAGGCGGTCGAGTTTCGAATGTATTATCACCTCAGCGTTGAGTTGGTAATCTCGGGGGAGTTCCGGGTTTGGTAATTCAGAAAGAGACGATCTGTCAAGTCATTCTTTGACTCCGTGGGCTTGCCGAGGCAACGAATTAGCTGCGTTTACTGCTCCTCGGAGAAGCTCAGCTTCTCCCAGTTGGTGCAACTTGAGGAAGTAAGTACCGCAAATTCTCCTTGTTCTGCTGTCCAGGTTGAGCTCTTCACACAAATGTCGAACTGTGGGAACATGTTTGTGAAAAGTTTTGTGCGTTTTATTTTCCAAACAGGCCGTGTTGGCTCTATATCGTCTCCACTCGAGAACAAGGCAGACATCAAGGTGTTTTTGCCAAATGAGAAATCTGACCCTCGCTTACGAATGGCCCTGGCTAGTGCTTCAATTATTGCTCTCCTGTTTTCATCAACCCACTATTATTCTCCAAGGATCTTTTGACCAGTGAGCAAGAAATTGAAAATCTGGGGAGAATCTCACGGGAGAGATTCGGCTACTGCGGTTACACAGTCCCTTAGCACTGTGCGCCGTCTGAATTAGCTGAGGACAGTGTGTGGAGTACGGTCGTAAATAGGATGCACCTTTACCTCATTTGTCCTTTGAGGCCGAACCTTTCAGATCTTTTACGAGTGCATTCTTTCCGCAACAAGACATCAAACCATGGCGTTGTGGAACAGTTCAAACGCAAAATGTTTGGCCAGAAAATTCTGTGCGCTGAACAGGAAGTGGTGTCATCAGTTTCCATTTGAGATTGAAAATTGAATGGTTTTGTTGTTGTATTTAGACATTCCTTTTTTGGGGAAACCACCACTCGGAACGAGACATCAATGCATCCAGTATTGGCTCCTTTCCAGCATCGCCAGACAACGTAAACGGAACGTGTGTGTGTGTGAGTGAGTGAGTGAGTGAGTGAGTGAGTGAGTGAGTGAGTGAGTGAGTGAGTGAGTGAGTGAGTGAGATGGTCCTCAGTCAATGATTGTGACACCCTGCGAGTTCTTCTTGTCTTCGTGTGTTTGAATGAAAACATTTTTTATGAAACGCAAAAAAACAGAACTCGTGTTCATGATACTTTCCAAATGAAATGTGCATTTCTCATTTGCCTGTTCCGAAATCCCATCAGCAAAACAGTAATTTTGTTTGACGCCTTCATCTTGAAAATCTCCCCAGGAACACGAGTAGTGCCTTCGTGACACATCCAATGGCGGCACACACAAGGCTTCTTTCAATTTTTGCGCCGAGGCAATCAGAAGAAATCCTAGTGTTGTACGGGTGTCATGTGTGCGTGAAGTTAGACAGATTCGTCCCATGAAGTGCGTCCTGTCGCGATTTACCAAGCAACAGGAACTGACCCTGAGTAATAAGATGCAAACATCTTAGTATCTATTTGCGGGTGCCGCAACCACAGGTTGTGGATTTAGAATTTGGAAATATTCGTACAGAATATCACCAAACTGGATTTGGTTGCATTGGTGTTCTATCGAAAAGCCGTAATCACACTGGAGGACAAGAGAGAAACGGTGTTGATGAAGGTGTCACCAGCTGGTGATGTGACCAACGTGGAAAGGCAACCACCTGGAAAAGGTTGTACCAAAAGTGAGTCTGGCAGGTTTATTTTGTTGGTCTCCCCAACACAAGACAAGTGAACCCATAAGGGTTGTGTGAAGCCAAGTATATCATGTTATTTCCTGCAAGTGTTGGAGGTGAGTCATTTGTTTGTTGCTGTGTGACAAATATTGGTCAGATTGAGGTCGAGTGCTTTGTACTCAAGAGGTGACTGTCAGGCAGGAAGTGCGGGAAGATACTTTTCGGGTTTGAGGACCAGCCTCCATCCAAGCCATCTGGAATATCTGGAAATTCTGTTTTTGGCATTCTTGACCAACTGGAAAGTCGTCAACGAACAGAGTTCTTGTGGCTTGTGAGAAAAGAAACTGGAGCAAAATGCTCCGAGAACGACGCACGCACTACGACTCTCTCCGCAAAGCTCGCCAAAGCAAACCAAAATTGAGGTGTTCCCGTGCTAATAAAATTTGAAAATGTGTCTCCAGAGTCCGTTGCCATCCGCACTGAGCTGTGTTCCTGGAACCCCATTCGCGTTTTGCGGTCCCTGCCGCTCACGCAGCTCATTCACTTCACAATCTCCTTGGCGCAGACACGAAAGTTGCTGCGCATTGGGACCGCATCACACAGAGCAAGATATGTGTTTGTGTTCGACAAGTGTTGATAGCCTGTTATCGCGACAAAACCCTCCCGCGTATAAAATACGATTACATCGAGGGAACTATGACACGAGTAACATTCAGATCTCCTTTACTGGGGGCATTATGCGACGGCGATGAGTCTCCGAAGAACTTTAAACCCACATTCGCATTCGCCTTGCGCGCCACTGGTGTGGGGGTGTCGCCGTGTCATCCAATATTAACGCGATCGTTGCGTTCAATACGTGGCCGGCGCAACTTTCTTGGAGAAAATTGCATAAATTTTTCATGCTTTCTCATTATGATTTACGAGCCTGACGCTTTGAAACTTTTCTTCTTGCACCTTTTCCCTCCAAAAACATGCTCCATCTATTCTGCTCCAGACCTAAACTTCTATTCCCTGGAACAAACAAGGATGTTTTGAGCACAACAGGAGCAAAACCTGAAGACTGTGATGGTCATTGATTGGCACAGAATACACTCCTCTGAAAATGAAACCACTCAACCATTTGAATGCTGGGTTTCAAACCAGTAGCGCGAGTGTCGTCTTTCCTGACGAACCTCACAGACGGGAATTGCCTTGGACGGCCCGGCCTCCTTCCCACCGCTTGTGTTCGTTCGTGGTCACAATATATCCCCTTGGTGCCTTGACTTGCCACCTTCAGTAATCTTTTAGACCTCGGCCAGCAAACAGCTCAAACCCATAAATTATTTCGAGGAACCAAGGAATTCTATTGAAGAGATGAGGCCATTTGAGGTATTGTTTCGCTAATTATGTTTCAAATTTCTTTTGGGACTCCAAAATTGTGAAAACACAATGTCAAAAATAACACCACGGAGCCCATACATCACTCGTGTCAGACATGAACTGAAATGACAGTTGCGACTTTCTGAGTGGGACAACAAAATAAGTCTCTCCCATAGAAAACTTTGAAAAGCTCACACACTTCAGCCCAACAATGGTCCTTTCAAATCGATTTTCTAATTAGTGAAGAACCCGAAGAGGAATCTGTCGAAAGGTATTGTTCCCTCGTACAGCAAATGAAGCAATGAAACAAGAACGTGATAAGGTCCTGTGTGGAAACCGGGCTGTAAATTGCCGTGGCAGTGTACAGCAAATTTAGTGGCTCCTTTCACAACACGTGGGGAATTTCCTCGAACAATGACAGAAATGTGGAGACATTGTGGAAGTATAAAGTTGCTCTAAATCTCCAGTCAAATTGGTTAATATCTGTTTCAGTCTGACATCCCATTTTCTGAGTACAGCTCAAGCTCTTCCTTGAATTTATCGTCACTTTTAGTTACACTATCAATTTTCCTGATCATCAAAGAGCCCATGTCTTCAAGCATAAAGGAGCTCAAGACTCGTCCTTGCAGTCATGAAGACCTCGGCGTGATAAATTGGCCGCTAAATTTAATTTTCTTTCGGAACAACGGGATTTTCTGTCAGGTTTCCTGGCAAAGTTAGGGAAATGAAGTGCGTACCAAAGTGTCGTAACTCTCCTTGTGCAATTTCTCCTGAACGCTCTGCAGTCATAACGACAATCGGTCCGCTGAGCTTATCGGAGCCTGGGATAAGACTGTTTATGGAGCTCGCATCAATTTGGCAAAACCCTAATCAGCGCCGGCAGAATCAATAGTCCGAGCGTAGAATTACGTTTCATTTAGTCAAACGCGGGACGTGCGATCCGATTCCTCAGCTACTTTAGCAGCATCATTCATCAAACTGCTCAGCGGATCCTTGGAAGTTAATTCTGACGGGTCAGAGTTGCGTTAGGAGTCCTCGGCAATTAACTTGGAAAACTTCCGCAGAGATAAGCCTCCACTGTCAATTACTTTCATAAACTTGGTGAAAAGTGCCTTCCAAAAGCTCTTCAAAGTAGGTCACGTCAGGATAATCCAGCGAAGTGCAGGATTGAAGTGCTCACTAATGAATCATCTCTGCAGCGTCTTTCTGTGTCACCACTGCTGAAGCTTGATGTAAGACAGTGACAGCTTTCTGGGGATAATTCCTTCAAACAATCTTGCATCTGTCCGTTTGTGTCGTCAGCTCCGTATGCAACATTTTGAGTCAAACTGTTCTTTGCGAAAGGCACGAAAGCGATTCCGGCGTTGACACAGGATAAATATTCATCTCACAAAAACCTTGCAGTGGTGGCGGTAGCAGTGCTGAGCAGAAAGAAAGCGATTGCACAAAACAATGTCCCAGAGATGGAGACAGAACACACCACCCGCGATGGTCATCGTAAAAGTGCGGTGCCTTATTGCATTTCCCTCTCTGCCAACCATTAGTGGGCATTGTTGAGGTTCTTTATTGAACCTTCCAAAGCTGGCCATCTTCGTAGATTGAGCCGTAATGTTCATTGTGGAGAGTGATTCAATGATCCAGATAGATTCCATTGGGATTCCTTTACCGGTCAATTTCTTCTCTAAAATCGAAAACGACTGCCTCAAGAACTAATTTGAAACTTATAACGTATTTTGTTTGTAAAGATTGCTTCGCTCCTGGAGTCCCATCGCACCTTGACTGACGGACTGTAGGCCTTACAGAGTTTCTCCTCAGAAAACACGTCCATCTGGACACACAGCACACCTCGTACTCCCACATGTTTTGGCGCTGCACAATTGAGTTCAATCTGAGGCACCTCACACGCATGTCCACTGCTGCTTTTCACTGCAACAAAACAAACGAGTTTCAGCTCGTACTCTGAAACAGACTTGAGGTCTGCGTGTAGAGAAATCATTCACCATTCTGGGCGGACAAGACTGATTTTGTCTTCGTGAACAATGGTTTTTCATTCCTTTGATCTCGCACGCAATGCTGACGGCCCACACCCGTGGACCGATCAGCGCTTTGTGCACCAGTATTTTTGATGCCGACTGTAGAGCGCAATTCCGTTTGATTGGGGTGAGAACCTCTGCTGACTGCTTTGCCATTGTAACCGTTTTATTAACTTTCTTATCATCAGCACGATGGCCGTGAGCAATTGTTCCCACAGCCTGTTTGTGGACAGCGGTGTAGATATCTCAGTTCTTTGCTGTAGGATCATGCAGTCAGGAAGGGCACAGCAACGAGAGAAATTATGGTGCACTCAACGCGACGAAAATATTCATGTCTTGTTGTTGCTTTCAGTGCAGTAGGGAAACCGCGGCAGTCGCCCTGACAACTTGTGAGTGGCCCGTGCAGTGCTTGCTATTTTCTTTGAGTTGGCGCGACAAATATCTTACCTGACACGACAGGAAATAGTAGACTGCAGGGACTATTAAGCTTTGGTGGAATCTGATAAACAGATGTGACAGTTTGCGGCAACTAAATCACAGGGCCGGAATAAAAAAAACCCAGATTACATCGCCCTGGGCACATGCATGCGCAGGTCCAATCCTATCTTTCTCCACGGACGCCCTGCTACCTTTGGCCCTTCGCTTGTGTCAAATGCTTGGACACTATCAGATTTGGAGCTGAAATCATTGCTGGCTTGAGTGAATCAGTTCTCAGAAAATAAGATTTAGCAGAACCCAAGAAGTAAGAACGTTCTGAAAAGAATCTTGAGGCCAACCTGAAAAGGAATTGCATGAAACCTCTTCAACTTGGGACACAGACACTTTGCTGCGGTCAACACCACCAAAAGAGGTCATTGAATTCTATTTGACAAAAAGAGACTTGGGGTGTAAATTTAATCACGTTTCTCTCATTCTGCTTCATTGAATAGCCAACCGAGGAACCATTGAAACGAAATTTGTTCAAAATAATGATTCGATGCTCCTGCAGAGCTGCCACGATGGTTCACAAGAATTTCCAGCCAACCAAATTCGTGGATCCATTTCTGTTCTTATCAATGTTTCATGACATGCAAACATCGCTGTCACTGAGGGGCTGTGAAATATTTTGTCGGCTCAAGAACCTTACGTAAACAACAAAATGCCCGGAGATGGAAAGTTAAACGAATTCAGTGGATTCTTTTCCGTCCTCTCCTCTGAGTGAAAGTGTATTACATTTCACTACTTCGGGACAGTAAGAAATTGCAGTCACGAACCCTTGTCCCAGCGGGCCAGGTTGATTTCACGGAGGGAACAACCTGGCTTGTATCTGAAACTTGCTTGCTTGACCTCAATAAGATGCTGCAGTTCCCAAGGCGTTTTCCAATGAGATGGCTCTTCCAACTAGGCTGGGCGCAAACTTGATTCTAGCGTTTGTTGCATCACGACCGAGAGAGAAAAACAAAAATCAAGTGCAAGGTCGTGCGCGGACATCGTCAGTCTCCATGTCTCCAGGACTCGCGTTTCGCAAGGAAAGTTCCAGATTCTGAAGCATCCGGTTGACTGAAAGTTCAGAACCTGAGGAGGAGCAGGATGAACAAAGCCAAGACTGATCAAAATAGCCCTCCCATTTTTGTCTTCGTGACGTTGTCGGATCTCAACACTGGCGACGTGCAGGCCCAGCCAGTCTGAAAATCTGCAAAACACGCAGGTTTTCCAGCAGAATTTCATGGGCATTTTTGTATCAGATGCGGGCTCTGGCAAAATTGATGGCCAGTTCACCAGACTGCGACGCCAAATGAACTGTTTACAACCTCAGTTGAAACCTTTGCGGGGACTTTATTGCAGTGAGGTGCAGATAAAAGTCGTAAAGATGCGAAGAAATGTGTTCTTTCTCCCATTATTGCTGGAAAGGTCCACAGCAACCCCAGCAGAACCTGCCGGAGTGTTTTAAAGGGGGCGTAATTCCAATCATCTTACAGAGATGTGCTGCAATAATATTTGCACTTGACTGACAAAATCCAGATTTGTGGTCACTTTGGGCACTTAATGCCAGCACCGATTGATCATAATGCTAATTCTCAGGATGGAGAGAACGTTATTTCTCTTTCCTGTCGTTGGGCTGCAATTTCTTGCTTGAAGAGATTTGTCAGCGAGAAGCGTTGTGGCATTTTAGTGTCGTTTTCTTCTGAGCATGCAAATGGCTCAACTTATCCGCTGTCGTCGCACGGCTTGGACGAACCCAATACTGGATGAAAACTCAGACGGCTGCGAAAGGCTGCAATTTGCCTTCGTGAGGCGAATGAATAGCAGCAGTCTCTGCACCTGATGTTGAAACAGGAGCCCGGTCGCCTGGGCTTGCTCAGCAAACCGAAGCCGCTCTCAGAGCATCCGCTGTTTTGTTCCACACCGCAGCGTCAATGAAGGTGAGACGGATGGTCTGCTCCTTTCCTGCACGCCTTTTCGCAGACAAAAAAGCACGTGTGAAGGGTTAACTTTGAAGCCTGGTCTTGGTCATAATTCAATGTTTTACAGTGGTGACAAAGGTCAGCTGCATGAATACACGCTCCAGGTGCTGCTGAAAGCAGCCCCACCTTTTGCGTGGATGACAGATCTGTTAACAACTCGCAACCAAACCTCAATATCGCGCTCGTGGGCCCCGGATGAGGGACGCTGCAGCAAGGAAGCACGCGGGAAAGAAATACTTCTTTATGAGATTTCATGCTTTTCCTGACATGGATGTGTCCGGAAAGAAATTAAACGCTCTCTCCCATGCAGGATGTACTTTATCCTGTCTCTTTTCTGTTCATCTTCTCGCTTGTTGGTTGCAGACAAAGTCAAATTGGCATCTTTGAAGAAACTTGAACACGTCAATTGTGGACCAAATGTCAGTTTTGAATGACTCAGATTCTGTTTTTTCCCAACATTTTGCACCTTTTGTGGCTTTGTAGACATTTTAGTGAGAGAAGGAAGAGTTTCCTTGAGCAGATTCAGGACCAAGCCCTGAATCCGACAAATCGGTCTTGTTGAATGAAATTGTTTCACCGGGTCCCACGGATCCGCCTCTCATCCCAAGGGTTGGAGCACATCCACAACCCGATCCTGTATCCTCGTGGAGCGTTCCTGCTTCCAGCCTAAAATTGCTTTGCAGCTGAAGAAAAACTGACCAGATGATGAATTTTGGGGATGACTATTGTGCACAACAAACGTGTCCTGAAACCAATGATTCAACATCCAGATGATTTGAGATTGTGAGCAAATGCAGAGAATTTTTATTTTGTCGACCGACGGCTGAAATGAGCTTGATGGGGGAAGCTCATTCAGGGAATTACAGATACAGATGAGATAGTGATGCAATTAGAAGTGAAAAAGAGCGCAGCTGACTTCAAGTTAATCTTTCCTTCATGGCAAGAAAACTACCACTGTGTTCAGTGGGTGTGTAGCGCAGCGTGCTCAGTCTGTCTTTTGATGACACACCATTGAGGGAAACTGGGACTGATTGTTTTGGTGAAGGAAAGAATTTGTGTCCCCAAGGACACTTGTTCTGGAAATCCACAAGAGACAAAACAGGTCTTTTGAGGATCTCACCATTGAGTAACGCACGATATGTTGACCAGCAGCTGCAGAACACTTTTGTTCATGTGCACAGCCCCGGGAAGGCGCAGCAACGTGCTGGTTTGTATTTCTATACGAGAGCAAACTTGTGTCGTAAACTGACACTTGAGTGTGGCCTGACAATGTGACCGATAAATTGTCATTCTTCAAATGTGAGCTGAACCACACATCACGACAGGACGTGTCAAATAACAGTTGAGCACAGAACATTCGAACTCACGAAATCCAAACTTTCATAAAGGGTGTCCGGCTGATTCAACACTGCAGTGCCACATTCCTGTCAAGAACAAGTTCAGCCCAGTTCATTCCTCAGTCTAAAACGCACGTGTGAATACCCAACCAAATATGAGAAACCCTAAAACGGGACCTTGAACAACAAAACCACAGTATACTGGGCTTAAATAATTCAGCGATCTCACCAGAATGATTCTGCAACGATTTGAAAAGTTCAGACGAACTAGACTCCTCAAAGCATCAAATTCAGCTGCGTAGATTTGGATGCGTCTCGTGCACCATGCATGGTGCACTCAGGTCCACACCAACACAGATTTTTCTTGGTGACTGCCCAAGACGAAGCAAAGAATGAACATGAACATTGCGTGAAAACAATAGCAAGGAAACGTGCACCATAATATTTCCAGGAATAATTTCCAGAAAGGTTAACGATGAGCCAACAAAGGGGACTAAGTGCGATCACTGAAAGCTCTTCACTGCCCACGAGAGCAACACCCACAGCATTTTAACACGGAAAAGAAGTGAGCTGCAGCTCCCGACGGAACCATACAATTTTTCAGCAGCGGGTTTTATGTGAATGAGAAGCGCTGTACCATTTTACAGCTTGTCCACCTCTCTGCATGGAAAGTAGCCAGAATAGGTTCGAAGAGAAACAAGTCGTCAAAATGTCTGGTGAGAATGCAAGAAGACTTCAAACCACCCGCTATCGACTCGACCGTGCGCTTCATCTGCCCAATTTTGTCCCACAAAGCCTTTCCACGAGAAAAGTCACCAAAAGGCTGCAATCACCTACAAGCTGTCATATTGCATTCCAATGTTCGGTTGTGTGTGACAAGCAGCGCGTGAAAGTCTTGTTGGCGGCATGTCTCTCCTGTAAGTCCTGGTTTCCAGCAAATATCCTGCACCAAATTGATATCTTAATGATTTGCGCGGATTCGTCCCTCGGGCTTGATGATTGCAATAGTTTCCCTGTCTGGCTTTTTTACCTTGAGGGTTCTTCAAACCTCAGTCCACAGCAAACATAATAATGCATTTTGCTTGGTCAGCAGTGCGGGCGTCATCTTCCAAAAGACTAATCATGTGTTTCGTGATCCATCATCTCTTTGTGCGTCCAACTTGAGGATGGTGTTAGATCTATTTGGCTTCGGTGCTGTGGACATGAATGGTTTGGGCGTGTAGTCATTTTGCGTTTCAAATTGAGTTGAGGTCGTGCCTGAACACAATGTGATCGTGGCGTATCCTGCGTGTCTGCCTTGGGCGTGGTAAGAATGTTCCAAAGCGGGCCCACCGTGATTTCTCTCCTGGCTTCCCGAAAACGACAGGAAAATGAGGCGAAAAGCATCATTCCAAAGTTTACATTGGTGACAGCGTCGTTCTACATTCTGTAGCCCAGATCTCTCCGCTTCTGCCACATCAAGGTGATTTGAAAAGCTTTATTTCGGCGAACAATAGCGGCATGGCCCATTTGTATTCAATAACGAACTGGAGCGGACACACGACAGACTGGTGTGAAATATTGCATGAAGAGAATGATCGATCCTCGATCACAATGCAGCGAACAGGGAGCCAGAGGCTGTGAGCGGCATCGTCCAACCTTTCAGTTCTGTGAGACACATATGGTGTGGCACACGCACACACACACACACACACGCGTGTACTCTTGCAGAGCCAAGATCTTGTCTGATGAAAATTGTGTTATCGCACCGTTCTGCACGACATCTGAACAAAGAACCAGGCATTTGTAGCAAAATTTTGTCCAAAACATCTGTCGACAGCAGCTGGATACATACGATTGCAAAAATTCATTTGTCGCTGAACAACAGGAAGATATAAGGAAACTACGCGCACAAAAAGGGTCCAAGGACTTCGCGGTGATTTAACAAAAAACATTGGATCAAAATGTTCGACACCAACCAACAACAAGGTTTTTCATCTGACAACAAAGCCAGTTTGTTTGACAGACTGGATTGATGTTTCGAAAATCTTCATTCCTTCATTCACATTCTATTTTCATCAAGAATACTCTTTCAAAGTTTTCATTGGCACTCGTAATTTTGTTCGTGTTTTTTTTTCAAGAGGGTTTTGTTTGTTCATTCCGTAAACTTACTTGGTAGTTCATCTCCTCTTCACACCTGCAAAAATTGGGGGTCAGATCTTCCAGACATTCCTGAAAAATATCCAGGTTTTCAGTGGGCAGGGTACCAGGACAAAGGCTTTTATTGTAAACAGTAGGACCATTTTTATCACAAAATTAACCTTTCCGTTTGCAAAATCCGTGAAGAAAAAATTGTACAAGTAGAATTGCAAACACAGCAGTGCATCAAATTAAAGCTGACTTTTTTCTCCCCCCCCCCACACACCAATTGTGCTGTTTTCTCAACATACATCCCGATCAATTTTCCAGCTAGAAAGCTATTTGTGCGATTCCGCACCTTTTCCCAGGGCTGCCGTCTTGAAACAAAACCTAATTTGGATTTGAATGCAAAAATATGATTCAAGAACATGTCAACAGTACTCAATTACATTGCTGTCCCTGATGGCATCTGCAGGTCTTGGTCAACCAAAGATTTTCAACGAAAAGTTCAAATCACCCCCAAAAATGGCAGACATTTAGAATATTGTTTTGTGACCAGCTGCATGTGGTGAGATGGACCTGCACTCGTTTGATCTCAAAGGAATATGTTCCAACTGAAAAAAAAATTCTATCAAAAACAATCTTTATCCCTGCCCAACAAAAACAACGCACAATTCAAAGGAGTGACTGGTCTGTGACCACAAGAGAGCGCAAAAAATCTTGGTCGTTAGAGACTTGCTTTCAGGAGCAAACCAGTGCAGTTGGCAATGACGGTTGAATCACAAACAAACCAGTCATAAACAAACCGGCAAGGAAAATTTATGATTGTTACTTGTACAAGGCATCAAAATTTCATATGACGGCAAATTGGCTTTCAAGCGAGCAATGGTTCATTGGTGCAGGTTGTAAATTCTAGATTCCACGGCTGGAGTCGACAGAACAGCGCAGAAGAGACTTTTCGCACCTGGTTTGCACACAGCTCACGCGGTGATTCAGCAGAAGCTGCAGTCGCCGCTCTGCGGAACGACAGCCCCTGCATCGCGGGTACAATCCCCCCGGAACACTTCGTCCCACCAATCTGTGTTAATTGTAACAAATCCCTCCTATCTGATAAACACAACAGGTTGATGGCTCCAACAAGAAATATTAATTCCCCTTTGTTATGGACGAATCGGACAATTTAATGAGAACTTGCTTGCATGTTTGGGATTTTAACTTCATCCGAGACAGAAGACAGGCTTCCATCTCAGAAATAAAAGTCCGCACTTGCCGTGTTTACTGCTCGCAAGAGATACGAAGATTTCAAGATCACTGCAGATACAGAAATAGAAGGACCAACTGCGGTTGTAAAGGACCTGCCGCAGCCATCCAGCAGCCCCATTCCTGGGTTTTCTATGCACCCAGATTGACCATCACCTGAGAGTCTGAGTGCCATCATGTATCGATCGTTTTGTTGTCTTGCATGGGACGGTGGACCTCCGGGGAAATTCCATTTCCTTGTCACTCCAGAAATAAAACACATGTGTACGACTCGGAAAGAAGCCATGCCATTCCTTCCGATGGAACACAGGATCTTGGTGTGTCAATGGGCTTCGTTGTTCAGTGCGTTTTGACACGTCACTTCTCTTGATGAGCCAGAACAACAGGTCCGTGTGTGTTGGGAGCCCGTCACAATTTTGCAACCGACTTCTGTCCCGTTGGTCTACCTAAAGCGGCGATGTTCCTTCGACTCGTTGTCGGTTTTGACTGACCTTAAGTGTTTCGTCATGAGTGCACCTGGGAAGATTTCGGTTGTCTCACCAACTTCCTGATGGACTCGCTTCACTCGGGGGTCACGATCCACACCAGATTCCTGAGGGCCAACACGGAAAGAAAAAATAACAAGTTGATATCTGCTGAAGAAGACGTATGCGATCAACCAGTCACAATCGAACCTGCTGCTGAGCACGCATTACAAGTTGTAAATAGCAGTCACGGCTTAAACAGCAACCTGAACATAGAACAAACGCCATGGTCGCAAAGGTCAATCAGTAGGTCTTCAGTGAATCTTTCCACGACCACAATTCAACCAGAGAAGGACAGATGCAAGGAGTCAAGTCTTTTTCAAAGTTACTCGTACATTCCTTCGTGCAAAAGTTCCTCCGGAGCAGCCTACCTGACAAGCGCCACTCTTTCTTTTGACGGGTGGAAATAAACTCAGGTGGCTGTCCAGCATTACTTCGGCAACCAGAATAGAAATGTCAATTTGTCCACGGCAGACGAGACACGAAGTCAAAGTCCGAAAACACGCCTCGAGTTGTTATTTCCTGTGGTATTAGGCTCAGCCTGTCTCTCCACGTTCTGTCCTTGACGCCAATCCACTCGTCGTTCAGGGAGCACTTGCAACACACGGAACCTCGACTAAGTCTCGGCAGTCCGCACCTTGGTGCTGAGAAAGATCCACTTCCCGTCACGTGCGGAGATGGCGGCGCGTGAAATGGCCGAGATCAGGTGCGGTCGGCTCAGCCTCTGCGCCGCAGGATCAGAGCGAGAGAGCGGAACCGCCTGGCCTCTGGCCGGGGTCACCTGTGAAGACCCGGGTCGATTCATTCTGTTCGAATTTCGGATTTGATCGTGTTGGTGAAGATTGTGTTCTTGGAAGAATGTCCGGCCTGTTGATACGAATCTGCAAAAATGTGTTCAGGAGGGATTTTGGATGGTGTCTCAGTCAGTTTCACATGACAAGGTACCTGCCTCTGAAAATCATGCCCAGTTGAGATGAACACGTGGCTTGACATCCTGCATCAAATTCCATGTTTCAGAGTGATGAAGAGGAATCGATACTGAACTCTCGATGGACATCAGAGTGAAGCGACACGTACAAAGGGTCAGGTCTCCGGTGCATTCTTGTTCATTCTCGTGTAAACTTGACTCGCCTTTTTGAATTCGGACTGGATTTTTGCACTGGTCAAGATTTGGTTGATTCTACGGATAAAACAAAACAGATTGTGTTGACGAGATTGCGAAAGTCGTGGAGTTAGAACTTTGTGAGTCCGAATCAAGCAAGTCCGGACTCTGCGAGACTAGGTGTACGAGAACGAGGTGTTTCTGCACATATTTAACAAAGCATTTTCCGAAACCGTGGTGTTGGACCACTGACTCTGAAACTTGCGTGAGAGTGAAACTTTCAGTAAGACGTGCATTTGAAGAAAAAAATCCACACTCGTGTGCGAAACACGATTTCATCAACACACGACATTTTTTCAACACGTAAATCTGCCGCTTTTTCTGCTGCCCGTTGTCAGGATTTTAATGAGTCTTGTACATGTACGGCCTGTTTGGATTCCTAAAAAGGATGTTCTGATAATTGACACTTGTGGGTAAACAGTGACATCTTGTGGGTGAAGCTGCAACATGTTTCCGACGGAGGCTGGATTCAACAAGTGTTCAGGTGCATTACGTTTGCGCAGGTTTGCAAAATACCATGACAACCTGGATTTTTTCTGCAATAAAAGTGGGTTTTTTGTGTTTTCAGGTCGCAAGAGATCCAGACGTCTGAAGACGAAAGACGAAAGACCGCAACACACAGGTAAGAGTACCATTGAAGCAGAACCTGCAGCCCACAAGTCGACCACCTCAATTTTCTTCACTCCTGTGGGCACAAAATGTGAAACAACTGGTGTTTCAATCGCTTGATGTTAGAGCCTACGAGTTTATGTTCCACGTCAAAAGATTTCGTGTGTCGCGCAGTCATTCCTGCTCTGAAACCTGCAGGAGGAACCAACTGATACGAGTACGCGATCACCTATTTTCACAGTGCGGTCAAACCCAGAAGTAGCTAACTGGAGAGGTTCCAAGAAAGAAATCCTACAACTACTATCAATTTAGCTCGAGGCACATGACATATTGTGGAAATGCGACAGAAGGAAATATGAGCTGAATCCCACACAGAAGACGGTCCGTTAAAGGGCTTTTCTTTTCCCAAGCCATTGTATGTGGTCTGCTTCACAGCAGAGCAAGATTTGTCCGTCGGTAACCAGATACCACAATCTAACTTGACGCGATTCTTCCCAACCCCTGAGAGAATGCAGCGTCGGACCTTGTGTTCAAAACAACACTTCTTTCGAGAGTTTTCTTGCCAAACAAGAGCCTTGAAGAGGCTCAATTGCACCAAGATAGAAGTCGTGTGTTGGAAATGGACGTCACCCCATGCATTCTTTTCACTGCAAAAAACATTTCTGTTTGTCAACATTCTCCATAGAATTCAACTTCACTCTTCTCGTATGTATGTATGTACACGTGTGTGATTTTCCACAGTTTCATCGAGGGGTTGTTGTAACTGCCACAGTCTGGTTTCGTGGGTGGGAGTACCACTTAATTGCTTGCGTCCGTCGCATCAACGATTCACGGACAATCCAAAGCGTATCATTGTCACTGGGTTCATTGGGCTTGCCATTTTGTGCAGTGGTGAGACGTATGGTCACGATGTTATCAACGGACATGATGTCCAAGCAACTCTGGGTGCTGGCGAATCTTGATGCTTACAATTCTTCCCTGCTTCACCGAGTGTTTCGCACAAAATCCAGGCAGGCAGCACTGCTTACGCTGGAGAATTGAGGTCTGTCACGGTTATGTCCATGAACATGCTTCGCCCCACAGATACTGTTGGTTCGAAATTCACAAAATCATGCGGGTAGCCAAACAAGTGTCTCGACAACAACAAGTTTGGTGACCAAAAAAAAATTGAAATCCATGTCACAGACATGTGAGCGAAGGTTGCCCTTGGACACACTTCTTGAGGATTCAGCCTGAAACGTACCGGAATGAAATGCAGGGACTGTGATTGCAAGCACGCCAAGCCAGAAAAACCGCGCAGTTTTCCCTTCATTTTTGCAGTTTTACCTCAGACACAAACAGGTTCCACCTCTGGCAGAATGCACAGCAGTCCAGCAAATGTCAATGTTCAAGCGATACCAACTGAAGTGGGCCCCACAAAGGAAGACACCTTTGGCCATGACAAAAGCTTTTGCCTCTTGAGAAATAAGGCGATTGAATTGACACGTGTTGCGGACTTCGCTGGACCAAGAGTTTTCGCGGAGAAACACACATATGAATCACCGAGCCAAGAACACCTGAGGTATACTTGACCCTTGATTTGTTGAGGACTGCGCGGTCTATGGGTCCAAGGCTCAGTGAGTCTTTTCTTGCTGCGACACAACTTCGGGGATGCGCAGCGCTCACAAGACAACGCTTCAACCGGAGATTGACGGAATTTCCTGAAGCCGAGACAGCAGAGCGACTGTGAACATGCGCATGCGAGTCGTGAAACCAAGTTGAAGTGGCTCAAACGTCAAGCAACGAGAAACGTTCTGAAGCTGATACTCTCCTCGCAACGGTAACATGATAAGTGGCTTTGGATATGAAATTCAAACCGGATGTTGGTTGACACGTGCAAACGCAGGAGCAAAACGTTTTCAATGTCTGTGTCAGACCAACGCAAATCAAAACATCTCTCCTTGTAAACTCCGGCAATTGCGAGGAGATGGGTTTGGCAAGAAGATTTTCTTTCTTCTGGTCTGGAGATGAATATTCACCGGAAGGTTGCTCCGTGACTGTCGCACTTTGCTTCGTGCAGCATCCTGCTCGACAGCGCCGGATTGCGGCGAGCTGGCTCAGGGGCAATTATCCTGGAATTCGTCTTTAGCCGTCAAAGTTCGCCAAATTTCACCTGCAGGCTCAACGTGAGTCGCCCCGAGTGAAAAAAGCTGTCTCACAGAAAAATAAATGCTATTAACTTCCCATTCATCATGCTATTTTGAGGAGCCAGCCTGTGTTCATTAAATCCAGAATTAATTTCAGCTCAGAGTGGATCTGTGAAGCGTGAGGCAGAAGAAATGTCACCCTGCAGGACCACTCAATAGTTGTGGGTTTACCAACAAAATTCTTTTTCATATCGTGGTCTTGATATGAAACTATTCCACTCTTCCAGATGTGGAACTGCTATTTTCGTTCATCAAGACCTTCACCACAACTGAACTCTTCGCTAATGTCAAGGCTTCCTGCTTGTGACCATTCAGAAGAACGAAAAGAATGGCCTTGTTGGATGTTCCAGTAAGAGATACAGCGCAGAACGTTGGGACACAATCTGACATGTTTCTTGGGTTCTCAGCATTGCCTGAACAGACTGGAATCGAACACAACCAAAGCAAGAAGTTGAGCAACGTGTTTGTTTCAACGCCACGCAAAGATACACACGAGGGAATGGACAAAAGAATGTCTACCTCATATCCACAGGAACAAACAAGAAACAGATGTGTCACCAAATCGCACCACCCTGGAAGCCGATTTGCTATTCTTGGAGAGCGCGTGAGGGCGGTCGAAAACATGTGTTGAAGAACTGAGATGCTGTAAACCAAGAGACTCCACGTACCTTTGACATTTGAAAGCTTCGTGCCCGAGAAGCCTCTGCTGCCTCATTGTGTTTTAAACTGGCGTGCCCCCGCTGCATGATTAGTCCTTGAGGCACGCTTTTGCTGTTTGAAGTTGACAGCAATCCAATCGCAAAAAAGAATTTGGAGGATTCTTCTGTTAATTTTCGGAGTTGTGCAGCCACGCACACAGAACAAAGAATCACGCGGGAAGCACCCACAACGCACACAGAACTGATTCAAGGCACTATTCCTTGGAATCTGTTTTGGTTGTCGGCATCTGCATGAACGCAAAACATAATTTCGAGCAGAAGTTGTTGTCAGTTTTTGTGTTCGTCTTTGCCCAAATGTGTTGACGTTGAGAAAAGTTATTGAAGTCTGGACAAGCACTTCAATGACAAGGCATTCTACGAAGGAACTGGACTTCCTGTTGCTTGTGCCCTCATTGTTTGTAGAAATCTCTTCCTACCCGAGGGGTTCTTGGTCAGTCACGTGACTCATTTCTCGACCTGAGGTTTCGGAACGTACCCTGCATGTCTGACACGCCCATGTCAGGACCTCGGATGGCCGTGTTGGCCACGTTGAACACAAGCAGCGATACTGATCTTGTGTGACCGCGCTGCAAGGATCAATTGTTCTCATCCAAAATGCCAACAGTCACCTCTCCCGTTGTGAAATATTTATTCTCACGAAGCTCTAATTTCCTGTCAATTGATTGAGCAGTGTTTTGGGACTTGAGTCCGGCTGAAGTGAATTTGGCACGCGACGTCCTGCAATGCAGTAGAATTCGCGCTTCGGTGATTGGCAATAAATTGATGGCATGGGAAACAGAAATCGATATCGTGGCGACGTCTAGAAAATAAAGGTTTAATGTTTAGTCGTTCATTTGGAGTTGACATCCGGTCAACTCAGACGACGGGAGAACCCACCGTGGCACGCGAAACGGAAATCAAGATCCGAGCCTTCGTTGTCTCTCATTTTCTCACCAAAACTAGCGGCATTCATGTCGGATGCAATCATATTTCTCATTGGTCGTGTTTCTTGGGTAGCAAGGTGGGTTGTCTCTTCTAATTTGAACAAAGTAGAACATCCTGAGTCTGGAACCAAATTGGGGGCCGTCAGGGAGGGGGCCTGCGAAGGTGCATATGTGGATGAGGAATGTCATTGAATGTTTTTTGATCCCCCGAAGGAATGTTTTATTTGCATTCCTTCAAAATTTATGTTGAAGCTTGACACATCCAATTTATCTTGTGAGTTCTTAATTAGGACTGAGAGGGTGCTTCGGAGAGAAAATTTTGAAACATGTCAGACTATCATGAAGACAATTAATTGTGAAGTATTACTCCGTGGATTCAAATGCTTTTTACGCATTACACACGCAAATGCAGGGAAACGGTATCAATTTGGGAAGCGCAGTCCAACTTGAAGAGCATCTGTCTGCCAACTCTGACAGTCCATTTGTCACCGGAGTGTTGAGTTTTTGGAAGAGGAACTTGGCCTCAAAATTCTGGTCCAATCTGACTGGTGTGACAGAAGAGAAAACAGCTTTTGCAAAGACTCTTGGAAACTGAAGGACCACATGTTGCTCGTGGCGCACAGTGGCGAAGATCAATCTCCTGATCGGCGCACAGGACCGAACTGGCATACTCCAAGTACGAACCCTCGCACTGCATGTGCAGCAAAGTGCAGAAACAGAACGCTGACGCAGAAATCGGGACGCGTGAAAAACATAACACAGATCAGTGTCTCTGGCTCCATCAAAACAATCATTGTTGACCTGCAGGAAAATTACACCCACGACGGGACTGCGATGTCCACACAGGTCAAGCTTTCCTTGACTGAGCCCAGGGTGCACGACTGATCTATCGCGTGTGCCTCAAGCAAAGCAAGAATTAAGGTGTGGTATGTCTGCTCGGGGGTTCGCTGACAATGTTGGGGCGAGAGGCAAAGATTGTTCACTGACCTCAATTTCATCTGTTACCGGGGGAAAATGTGAAACTCGTGCTAGTTTGTGATAAATTTGAATTTACCTTTGGCAGCCTGCGAGACAAGGTACACGTCTGATAGGTCATTTTTCAGTACTGATTGACTGCTGTTATTGACCGAACACAGAAGAGGTGACGGCTCCACCAAAGATTGCCTCACCCAAGGTCTCCAGGCGCAATTCATTTTCTTTTCATTCCTGTTCGGAGTCTCTGACGTTGAGTACATCTTCTCAAATAAATTGTCAACAGCCTCAGACCTGAGCGGGAAAATATCCATCTTCTACTGTGTCCAAATACGAGTAGATTCTGTGTGCAATTGATTCAATTTCAGCTGTTGTTCTGCGCTTTGTGAGCGCTTGCAGACGGGGAAGCTCTTTTGAACAAGGAGAAAGTCATATGGATCTTCTGATGTTCAACAAAAGTTCAGATCGACTTTACTTGCTGCATTCATTTTTCTTCGAAGACACACTGCAATCAATGCCACTCCAGACACATTCCGCATCATTTAATCCCTGCACTCAAACGCAATTACCGCATCATCTATCTCTTGGCAACAACTCTAAAATATTTCTTGTGTAAAAATGGATCAGTCTTCGGAGATACGCAGACTCACGTGAAGAACTGCTGGTGTCAACAGATAAGAACACGGCCCTCTCCTGAAAGTTTGTGTTTGATGTCGGGGTCTTTGGAGTGAAGGCGATGCAAGTTTATCGCTGGTGAACCATTGCGGCCATTTTTCATTTCTGCATGCCCAACGGAGAAATAAGACTTTCAGGGTTCTCAAATAAGACTATTGAAACGTTGTGGCAGCTCGGACAACAATTTTTTTTCACGTTGCCTTTCAAGTCAGTCTGAGCATTTCCCGCAAGTCACCTCTGACCCGGGACACAGTTGAGCCCATTGACCGCTGCAGCGCAGACATGGCCCCGCTTTGCGTGTCCCAAGACAGAGTTCATCCTGAATGCTGAATGGCTGGACAGCCTACAAAGTCTGATTTGTGTAAAGCTGGGATTTCCGTCTTTCAGCATCAGATGCCATTTGACCTTCTTTCATTGCCCTCCTCACTGCACATGAGAGTTGCAGGCAAAGCCTTTCATGTACCTTTCAAAGCAATGCTTCAAGACTTGGCAGTTATAGTCGTTCTGATGTCCCTCAAAATTGTGAACAGAACAAATTGAGAGCTATCAGCCCAAGAACACACATCTTTCAGAGCCGCATGTTGTTTCAAAAGTTCATATCAATAGCAAAAGGATCAATGTTTGAACGAAACTAGTTTGCACAATCTCGACGTTCCTCCCTTGATTGATCTTTCGAGGATTTTTTTTCTGTCAATTTTTGGCATGATGCAAAAGCTCTCTGACTTGAGCCTCCTTTGATTGAGCTTGGCCGATCATACGGTCATCCGAAGTCTCGAGAGGGTCTTGGCTCGAGAAGCGCCCGGCCATGTCGTCCCTAAGGAATGTGAAGGAGATGGGCTCAGGTTGACGCGACCGAGGCGCCGATTCAAGAACCCCAGTTCAATACGAACCGACGACATCCCTTGTGTTGGCACGAACAAGTAAGTCCTTCGATCAATTGCTGCATTAGCCGACTTAAGAACGTAACTCAAACCTCGAGTGATTGTAAGCCCGACTCCGAACGAATTGCGGTGATCCCACAAAGATATCCCCTGCTCTGCCTGGGTACAAAAATGAGGTCTGAAACACGCAAGAAAGGAGAAGGAACTTTCTTTGCATCATGAACTCCTCGTAATAAGTGCGTGTCAAGGAATAATCAACCCAGTTAAGAAGGTACCGGCACGTCGAGCTCCTGTCGCTGCTCCAGTGCAGAATCGCCTTTCTCACGTTCGTCAAAAAGCCAATGCGTCTCGCGCCCTAGAGCAAAACTGTCCTCCGCACACTTTGCAAACAAAATCTTGCTCGTCTCTACAGCGATGTGTGTTTCATCACCGCGAGCTGCTGAAGACAGCATCAGATTGAGAGTCTGCGTTAAGCCTTCAAACAGATTCAACAAATTTTTCGAGTATGTGTGCACACGGAAGAGGCCTGTAGCTTTGCTGACGCCGCAAACAGCCCTTCAGGTTGTCTTTCACTCATGTCCGTTGCATTCATTTGCTAGCTTTTACCATATGAGCAAAGGGAAGTGGTTGAGATACAGGTGGATCCAAGACCACTTAGGCGTAGTGGCCTTGCGACTGGCAACGAGGTCTCGTAGATCCAGCGTCTGCGGAGCTTCCTGAGACAGCTGCGCACTCAGCTGCTCTGCCTTCCCTGTACCCGGCGCCACTAATGAATGCAGTGAAAGTTCAAAGTGACAATGCCTCCTTACAATTATTATCAGCACTTTTTCTGACTTTCCTTTTGTGAATTCCAATTAAAATGTACGCAAACATGGAGAGCACGAACACGAGTGTAGGTGACCATTTTGAAGCCAAACACACGCATTGAACTGGAGTGCAAGTACGGCCATGCGCGCTGGACAAGAAATAAACATCCCGCACCGCACTTTGACATTTTGCGTCATTTGAACTGGCTGTCAGACCAGGATCTTTCAGGGAAGGATGTTTTCAGGTCCTGAGATGCACTCAGCCGCATGTGGAGATTTCTGCGATTCGAATAGAGCTGCAAGTCTTCAGACGATTTTGACCCAATAGACTTTCGGTTGGGCGAAACATCCACTAAAACCAAGCTACAAAACAGACAGAACAGAGAACTCTTTGACCTTTCCTCCTGAGGCTTGCGTCAGTTCAAAGTGTACGAGTTCTGAAAGGTGAATGACTTGGAAAGAGAAGGACTGCAAGTTTTATTGAATCGCATTCAATTTGTGGACCAAGCGAGAAGCGTTGATGCACATAATGTACCATGGACCCAGAAAACTAGTGATTCCCACATCCGTTTGAACAACGGTATCAATCTCGCCAATTTGCAAGGCTCAGCCCTGACTTTGTTGCTGCAATTGAAGTCTTACATTTCACCATGCTGCCAAACTTGTTGAATCGAGAGTCGGTGCCCTTTTCCCACAGCAAAACAGCTTCTGGTTTGCGGGTCGCAATTTATGCCTCAGTCTCCACGTCGCCCCCAGGAAAAGAACGATCATGGTTGAATAATCACGCAAAAGGCTAAAGGGGATTTCTACACTGCTGCAAAGGCCACAGCAGCATGATATCAACAGATTTTCTTGTCACTGGGCCTCACCAATGTGACAAGATAATAGAGCGAAATCAGGATGTATGTGGCGCGGAGATGTGAGGTGAGGCGCGCACCTTGTCACTCTCGCCCCCAACGAATTCTCAATGAACCAACCTGGACACTGAACATTGAAAGCTGGAAACTATACACCGTTGAGCGGGCTTCTGGGAACTTGATGCATGACTCTTTTCCATTTGAGTGTTTTTTCCCTCGGCTCGGAAGCAATTGGTTTACGAGACAGGTATTGTGGTTGGACCACTCTCAATGCCCACATTTTTTGGGCTATCCTGGCAGATAGGCGGGCACTTCCACCCATGACAGGCAGCATCACAATCAGTCTTTGTTCGGCCGCTGCAATTCGATGTGATCGGTTGAACCCACCCGAGGAGTCATGACATTATGAACCCACTGCCCTTCCATTTTCGTCGTCCCTCCGTCCATTCAGTTGTTCTTATTTTCGTGTTTTATAGATCGCTCAGCTGCACAGCGCCATTCCTGAGCAATTAAAGGTAGGTACTATTGACAAGCATCTCTCATGTCACACAACACGGAAGTTGAACTTCTCAAGTGCAGGCGCCTTCAACCGCGAGCACCCGAATGAACATCATTGATCATCAAATACGAGTACAAAGTGCCAAACGGCGTATGACTCTTAACTTCAAGTTCATCCGCATCACATTCGAAATTTGCCATTCACAAAATGCTGGGACGACCACGCTGTCTAGATGTCCGATCCTCTGCATCATTTCAACTGTCAGGTTTTCAGCCTTTTTCACGTTCTTGGTTTTTGAACTCGAGAATCTTGAGTTACACAACGCACGGTTCACGTGCACAAAATGAGTATTTTTCAACTATGAGCTGCTATTTTCATGCCAGGTCTTGCTTCAGAAACAGTTCTGAAATTCCAGCTTTGATACATGTGCTCAACATCAACCTGTGGGTTCTTTGACGCCGTCACAGAGAATTTGAGTACCAAGGCTCATGCATCAGAAACTCGATACGCTGTGGAATACATTTGGATTCGTTGGGGTCCTTCCTCCGGCGAAAAGTGGCGTTTGAGTGTTCTTGGACTTTTGTCAGTCCTCATTGTTACAGATGTTTCAGGGCAAGACCAACAGAAAAGAATGGCGCCTGACGACGTCCGCGGTGATTTTCGGCATGTCGCAAAATTTGTGGGCTGTGCGTTTTGAAACTAAATCTCTCGGGAGCTTCTATTGCACTTAATTTTAATGGAACCAAAAGAACGGAAAGTTACAAAAATGAAAAATCAAACATTCTTACATCTAATTACAAACAAATGAACCCAACTCTGTTCCACATATCTATTTTGAATAGTTTCAAAAAGTCTCAAATTTACA
>JAAUXT010023789.1_pt1 | contig 29875 bp, 23 predicted proteins | sample 7278171 | NCBI WGS metagenome assembly JAAUXT01 (sample SAMN14350112, study PRJNA611818) | marine sediment metagenome | isolation source: surface marine sediment (1.8m) | place: French Polynesia: Moorea | collected 2018-08
TGGTATTCATTTGTGGATCAATTATGTTTAAATTTTTCAGAATCACAAAAAGTGCATTTTTGACTTTTTTGTTTCTTGAAAAATTTTAACTTTCATCACTGATTCTTGGTAGGTATGAAAAATGCAATCTTTGAGATATGGTCTCGGAGATCATGAGTGTCACGCATGTGCGGCTAATTTTGCGTTGAAATGTTTATATAGTTGGAATCACCGCAACGTCCAAATTTTTGGACGTTATTTTTTTTTTGTCTCTTTTATTTTTTGGCTTGCAAAGAATAAATTCCCCTCAATGACAAGCGAGTAGGAACGACAAGAAAACAAAAATCGAGCCCGCGCATCTCCTTTCATCCCCAATGTGTCATCTGCTCGTGCAGATCTGCCGGAGAGAATCTCCCATTAAGTCTCTCCAGAGATTCAGAAGTGCAGCCGCAGAATCTTTCTTTGTGTTGGTGCAAAAACCACGATGTTGCTTGGTTTCAATGTGAACACTATTTTAATATTGCCCAGACCTGAAACAAGCTTTTGCGATAATTTCTGTCCTCGGAATTTTATAATTGTCAGGTGTGACCAGGCAGATTTGCAATTGTTGTTCAAAGTCATTTCCTCTTTTGACGAAAACTTCTCCTGCTGCTGGGTTGATCGTCGTTTGGGACCCTCAGTGAAAAGCTCCGGCGAAATCTATCTCGTCGAGAATTTGTGTCATTTGGCATCCTTTGTTCCTGTTGAGAGGGATACTTCACCAAAGGTGGGCCTCGAGGAGGATCCCCACAACCTTGTCCAGGCGGCTGAGGCAACCTTCCCCATGAAGGCCTTCTGTCTGTGGCTCCTGGAGAAGGAAGAGACTGATTGCTCGTTGAACTGTAACTTTGTGACGGGTCGGCGGAGAGAAGGTGCTGTTTACTGATGGATTTCTGCCTCGAGCCTTTTTCCTGCAGGCTCGCCCCTCTGCTCGGTCCTTTCCGCGCTGAACGCTTTGCCTGCGGTGGAGCTCCCCCTGCTGCCCCCGCTTCGTCTCTGGACTTGAAGCAGTCCAGGCAGATTCCGATCAAACCTCCCATGAGCGAGGTTGCACCATCACTGCAAAATCCGAAACAAATCATGAGCGTTGTAAAGTTGCACTTCAGAACACAGCTTCATCTCACTTCTGAAAAATTAATTTTTCGTTTGTGGGCAGGTTTTCTTTTCAACACCCACTCCCAGACTCTCTCGCGATCTTCAGACCAAAACCCTTCGTGGTTCGCGTCGGTTTCTCCATGTCTCCATGTAGCGCTCATGCTTCTCAACCTTTTCACGGGGTGTGGCTTCAAGAATTATCGCTTTTTTGTGTCTGATCAAACGGGAAGGCAATCGAACGGCTCTGAGAAGCTTCAATGAAACTTTTGTGACCGCACCCTTTCCTTGAGATGTTCGGAGCTGGAGCTATTGGCCTCACTGTGACACTGCATGAATCAGTTTTGCGTTGTGCAAGACCATTGCGAGGAAACCTGAAACGCATCCTCGCATTGCTGTTTTCTTTCAGCAGCAGCCTGTCTTGTCTGATTTCCGTTGTTCTAGTCAATTCCAAGGCGGCATCTTTTAAATTGAAGTTGGTGTCACGCTGGCTGTCACTGCAGATGTGAGGGAGAGGAACTAAACCACACCTCCCGACACATCAGGCCCCTCAGTTAGATTTAACAAAAAGACAAACGCAAAGTGAACACTGATGCACATACAGGTGAGATCACTTGTCACTCTCCTGGACACATTTGAGCTCCATCCAGACAAAGGTTGTGTTTTCAATGTTCCGAACGTTCAGTTGACTCCTCCTCCAAAATCGGCCTTCGGCCAGTGTCCTTTACCTCCATCTTGGCTTCCACAGTAGAAGGACAGGGAATTTTCCCAGTCTCTTGTGCAGTGATGATCCTGCACTTGTCTCCTTTCTCAATGCCTCCAGCTGCACGCACAGATTTATTGCCAGGCCTGCTATTCTTACAGCCAAGTTCCTACACGTCTGTGTCTGTATGTGTGTGAGAGAGAGGCAGAGAGAAAGAGAGAGAGGAGAGAGAGGAAGAGAGAGAGAGAGAGGGGGGAGTGAGGGGGAGAGAGAAGAGAGGGAGAGAGTAGAGAGGCTGCAAAGACGCTTTACGGTGTTGAAATGTGCATTGCCTTCGGGAAGTGCTGCCATGATGAATCTGCTTGCATTTTTATGCAGCTGTACCAAAGACCATCATTATTAATGCATTGAGCTCCGGTGATTGATCGTCTGTGCACACAGTCTCTCAAATATATCGACTACAGTTAGAAAACAAAGAGATGAGTTTCATTTGCAGGTTGCATGGCACTTCTTCACTCGCGCGCTCGTGTTCTCGGCAACTGACAAATGGCCTTGCCACAAATCTGCAGGAGACCAGGCAAGGTGCTTCAAACGAGTGGCCTTCAAAATTATTTCCACCAAGGACGGAAAAAAAGAAAAAAACATGAGTTGTTTTTTTTCGGGAGGCGAATCCAAGTTGAGCACAAGGAGATGATGCACACTTGATGTGCTGTACGTGTCCCCTGAGTGTGCCGATTCCAGTTGCAGAGCTTGCAATGTTCATGCGCAACACTGCATGGATGGAGTGAATTGTTTGAATTGGTAGTGAACGAACGAGGAGTTACAATGAAATATTCAAGTGTTCATGAATCTTTGCATCCAGTTCCCGTTTGCAAAACAAACCTCAGACAACAAACTAACATTTAACGGATTGAGCTGAGCAAACACCAAACAAACGAAAGCGCGTTCTCCAACTGACCACCAGAGTCGGACAAATGGTTCACCATTGATATCCAGTTTTTAAACCCCAATGTGTGGTAAAGTCTGAAGGATTGCACCTCTGGCTCTCAAAATCTTGAAGCACTGCAACGTTTGCCAACTTGTTTTTGGAATCACGAAAAGGAGCAAACTTGAAAATGCCAAAGAAGAAATCCACCTTTGCAGTCCATTCTCCTTTGATGTCAGTTAGTCACCCCCGTCAGCCGACCTGCTGTCACTTCTAACCACGCTGCTGCTAAAAGTCCTCTTTTGTGTCGCTGTTTCGTCTTGGTCGGAATCCTTTCAGTCGTTGTTGCCGACATACGTATATCCTATGCACGGTGCACGAACAAATCCTGACCGAATCTCCCACGTTGGACCTCCCTGAAGGTTTCACCGATTTTTCATTTTCATCTGCTTGACAACCAACATTGTCGTTCAGGTTGCTCAATTTTTGCTCAATGTAGTGTCAATAGCAGTGATATGTCTGAATAGTCTGCTGGGAAACTCATGTAGAATTCATGCAGCAGCAGGTGAAGGAGTACATGTGCGCCTTTCAGAATTTCAGAGTCTGTGTTCTCGAAACACCAACTTGTTTGTGTCCTTACCTGGCATCACCCTGCAGTGTGTAATTCCGCTTCTGAGCAAATTATCCTGCTCGTGGTCCGAAGTCAGAGTGAAGTGTTCTCAGTCTGCTCAACAGTGGTCAACAATTACCTCCACAGAGTTCTGGGTCCATGTTCGCGCGCATACGCAAAGTGAGCCGCGTTGTATACTGAAGCTGCTCACACCCTTTTGTGGTTTAGAAGCAGGATCAGGCGCCAAGCCGTTCATTTTTCGCTAGCTCTGTGCTCACAACTGCATTAGCGGTCCACCCACATACTGATTGAAATTCTCCGCCGGGAAGGGAACGCAGTTATAAATATGCAACAACTCATTCACTGCGCAGAACTAAAAATCCCAGGGTTGTGCGAAGCGGCTCGAACCTTTTACGACTCTGGCCAAAATTGACTGTATGAACGGTTCTCGATGCGGCGGAGGCAAACGCAGGAAAGCAGAGCTTGGAGTCCGCCGGCTCCTGTTGCCCCTACGAAAGTATTCATCACTCAAACGTGGTTGCATTGCCAAGAGGTTTTCTTTTCGTACAACCAGCTGCGGCTCGTTTCTGCTTCCCAAAGAAGTGTCTCCCAATCACATCCTGAATTCACAAGGACAATCCAACAACAACACACCACAGCGGGATGAACATTTAGACTCCACAGACTTGCACGTGTCTCTTTTGTCACGTTGTGCAGAGGCCTAAAATTTCTGTACGATGAGGCCCGAGGTCTCTAAACCTGGACGGAAAGCACCATATTTTGCGAATAACTCATGCTCCAGGTCCTTAATTTTGCAGGAATTAAGGAAGTGACATTTTGACGGCCTTCCACGAAACACGAAGTGGTGCGGTGACCACAAACGAACGTGCTTCTTACCCTGAAGCACGTTTGCTTGACTGCAGGATACCAGGGAAAGACAGTGAGGCTGTAGGCGCCCAGTTTTGTCGAATCGCCTCCAAACTGAAAACATTTTGGATTCTATACACCGTCTACGTACTTTGGTGCCTTGTCGTTCCTTCAAAAGTGAAGCTTTGGAAACAGAAAATCGAAATCGAAAGCTCCCAAGCAGTTTGACTTCATACAGCCGAGACGGTCAACAAGGTTCAGCCAAACACCGTAGCCACTGAAGTGGTGCGCCTCAAATGGCAGATCAGTGACACAGATACAACCAGGTTTCCAAATTCACTCTGAGAGCCATTGGCAAGTGATCAATGACATCGGTATCATCAATCTGGCAAGTGGTGCACGTTAGAAAAGGAGCGGCCGCACGTATTTTGCTGAACGTCCGTATTTGCCACACAGGAGGCCGTGTTGAGACGGCGTTGAGTGTGCAGTGCCCTCGAGCTGGCAATTTTTGACCAGAACGTAATGCCTGAACCCATGGCCCCTTGAAATTTACCGGTAATGTGAAGCTCAAGTCGAACTGACAGGGAAAAGTTGCCAATGATCGCGCTTCTGTCTCTCTTTGTCAAGACTCTCCAGAAATATTTTTGTTTATGATGTCCTTCAGAACTCATGCGTCTGTGTCTTAGTATTGGACGTTCCTTGCTGGACCCAAAATGAGTCAGCGGAAAAAGAAGCTAAACTTTTGGGAGAGTATTGACGTGCTTGATCCCCACGTGAACAAAGTTGATTGACGCTCAGCACTGCAAATCTTTTTGAACACATGCAAAATTTTCGGTGACGCTCTCTCGTGTTTTTAGTTTTGGGATGAACACATCTTGGAAGGAGTGACAATTGCAATTCGTGTTGCGAGCAAATGTTGCGGTGTGTGCACACAAGGGAACACCGTACGCGTAGTTACCACAAATTACATTTGTTTGCACGATGAGCTAATTCTCACAATTCAAAATTCATTCTACAAGCTGTAGTTGTTCACAACGGTCTTTGGTCGAACACGCGTGCTCTTGTGTCTTCAGTGCTCAGTCAGTTCGCTATCGCTGTGGAGCTGTCATGAATTCAGTGAGCAGCACCGGCCTCAGTCGGTCGGTCCTTGACGTCTAATCTTCTCTGCTTCACCTTTTCGGCGTCCAACTGGGCTTCTTTTGCCTTCCTGTCTTGTATCACCGACACTTTGTCCAAGAATTCGGGTCTCCTTGAATGTTTTTTGTTGATGTAGTCCATGAAAGCACTTGCACCGTGCAACTCTGCCAGTTCATGGTTCTGAAGCAAATCAACAAAGAAACCTCTCTGAACAACAGCGTGCTCAAAATTGACGAAAGTTTTGTCAATGCGGCAGGCATTTTCGCTTCGCTTATTCTCGCACTTTTTTTGCACACATGAATTTGAAAAACGAACCAAGTTGTCTTCCTTTTGTTTGACTTCAGAGTCCTGTTCTCCTTTCTCCTCTTTCGGATCGTTGAGTGGCTCGTCCGCCGGCAGTTTTTTCCAGGTCTTCGGACTCAGGTACCAGGCACCGTATTTGTACGTTGTCGCACTGGGTTCGCTTTGACCGGAGTAGCGCTGAAAAAGGAATTGGCAACATTTCACAGCACTTTTGGCAAGAATTGTGCACCGTGCACATGTTCGAAAGAAAAACCGTGTTGAACTTCGTCTGTGTCTTCTGAGTGCTCACTTACCCAGCCACCCTTTTTGCGTTCCACGGTTGGAATATTCTGTACTGTCTGTTGAGGCGGAGGAGGCACGTTGGCGGTCATTCGAAGCTCAGGAGGTACGTTTGTCAGTTCCACGACATGAATGGGTACTGACAGGGCGGGCTTTGTTTCATAGCCGCTCGCAAACAGACTCGTAATGGTTGACTCTTCAATGTTGTTGCTCTCTCCTCCAAGACCAGACACCCAATCACAAAAATCTTTTGTGACAGTTTTGATATGCTCATCCTGAAAATAATCAAATGTTCACACATGCTTCACTTAACTGGTGATCAATGCAGACAAGCAGTTGTTGCACAAACTACAACTTTTGTTTCTACCTGAGATGGGGAATTTGACCTTCGATCAGACTTTCCCTTCTTGTCTTTCTTGTCTTCTTTCTCGTCCTTTCGTGGAAACCACCGGTATGGATTGCGGACTCTCACTTCTTCTTGACTCCTTCGCAAATCAATACAACAAAATGTTGAATTCACTGTGGGACTGATTGGTTTCGTACTCAATGAGCAACAGAAAAAAACAAAACGTCAAAAACAGTCAAAGAAAACAATTGTTCCCAAAATCCAACGAAAATTGATCAAGGCTCGTTGTTTGAGCTGACCACACAGCAACCTCCATTTTAAGTGTCAAAGAAAGAATAATTTTCTGAGAAATTCTGGTTTTGGTGTGCCATTGATGAATACTTACTCAATTTTAACCGCCGGTTTCTCAGTTTCAGGGGGTGTTTTGAGTTGACTAGGAGGCGGTTGTGCTTGAGGTGGGGTTTCAGATTCAATCTCTTCCTCTGCGGGGTGTTCCTCGCTTTCACTGTCCGATGCCATGTTCATTTCTGGATCCAGGATGTCAACCACATCTTCAAATACGTCAGGCGGCATACTTTCTTCCAGATGAGGGTACAGCGCAAGAGGATGCTGCATCAGACCATACTCTATTTCCTCTATGTGGTCACGTTTTTGTTGCTGAAGAGGAGTGGACTTGGAAAAGCAGGCTTGTTCCTTGGTGAATCGCTTTGTAGTTGCTGGCTGCTTTACACTCTGCAATTTCTCGCTGCTCCCTGTGATGTTTGGATACAACCCTTTTTGCCCCTGGAATGCGAAAAATTGACTGTTCAGTGGCGTTGGCACTCCTATGGCATGTGCAAATAAATCGACTCAGGAAAACATGCTGAAGGCGAATTGGTTGTCAATTCAGTTGACCTTGAGCATGACATCTCCTTCCACAAGAGGTGGCAGGCCATCTCTAAAGTCGTCAAGCCCGTCCTTGATGAACGTCCAGTTCTTCACATTCAGCAGCTGAGAAGCATCTTTCTCGTTCAGCGACTTGATGTACTTTGTCCTCAGCCGTTCTTTGTACCTGCACAAAAACCGCAGAGAGGGTTGACAACTGTGTCAATCATACACGCCAGAGCCCAGCTTCAATGTGGAGTGAAGTCATATCCAGATCTCTGAACCCTCATCGATGGAGAATCAAGGAATCACATCTTTGAGGATCGACCTGCAGCTTCATCCACTTGGCTTTTTGGCTGTCTGTTTGCCAGCATAAATGATGACATGGTCAGTAACTTACCAAGGCTGGTTGTAGATTCTTCTTTCATCAGATTTTGTGTTTACCAAAGACAAATCGTACTTCAATTCAGCCATATTCAGTCGGAAAGAGTCCCCAGAGTTCACACGGCCGCCATGTTGATATATTTTCCATGGTGACGGTGTGTGTGCGGGTTCTTCTCTTTCGGCGTTTCAACCGGAAGTTTGTGTTGTGGCGGCTGTTTGAAAGCTGGGGAAAGGGATTTGGACCTCAACAATGCAAAACAACCGTTTTGTCTCAATATCTGAGTGGTGAATGCACGACAATATGACTACAAACTCTGGATCATCAGTTGATCTCAAGACTTTATTCAGAAAACTCGGTAGGTGGATTTTGTTTCTGTTGGATGCAAACTTGTCTTGGCTCGACAGGTGACAAGTCATTCATTATCGCTCAGGAATAACTGAGTGAACAAACAAGAAGTCGGCAGGAGACTTCGCTGTCTTTTCTCTAATAGTTTCGCAGTGATAACCAGCAAATGGTGAAGGACGCCAACATGTTTGGTTTTCCCCCCGCCCCCACAATGTCCCTCAGAACTTTCTGCAACTGCTGTTTTGGCATGGCAGATCAGCCAACTGCGCTGATATTGTTTTGCCCGCGTGTGCAGACCTATCTGTGCATGGCCTGGACAGCATCTGGATTGAAGACTTCTTCCAGTCAAAGAAATGTCCCAAAATTTTGGCAGAATTCTGGAAAAGTCGGGAACAATTGATGTGGTCTTTGTCCCGCAGTGCGCAGAGTTGAGGTCAAGTCCCGATCCCGATGGCCTACTCCTGGTTTTCTCACCACCCACCCACCCCTTTCCCAGTCCAGAATCCGCTGAGGATGAGTGAGAACTTGTGAAGGTCAGGTCACTTTCCTGTTGACATGACGGCATCTCGACAGGCTTACTGTTGAGAAGTGACCACGGTGCACCTGAAGAGCCACTCACAATTCAGGCCTGTTCACGTGCAGAAGTTTGGCAGCAGAAAGTTTATTTCCTCATTGGTTTTCCCCACAAACATTTGTATTGCCGCCTACGTGGATGCGTTTAAATTTGACAGCTTCATTTCTCTGCTTTGTTGTGCGATGCCCCTTCAGGGCAGAGCACAGAGTTGTGGAGCAGAACAACAAGTGAGCCCTGATGCCCTGATTCACTTCCTTTCATAGACACGGAAATAAAATTTCAATTTTCAACAAATTATATTTTCTCAAACAAGGATAAGACCCCTTCCCCTTTCACATTGTAAAATTTTCTGGCGTCAAGGTCCCATTGAAATGAACAATATCATTTGAGGTTTTGTGACATCGCACGTGCCTTGAAGACTGATTCTTGTTGCTTTAGGTCACCAACTTGAAGAAATTCGTGTCCGTGCTTTGCTGAATATCGAGTCTAAACTCGAACACAAACTGCTTTGCGATGCTGATCTTGTTCATGAGAAGCATTTGCTGATCCGTCTGTTGGAATGGTTCAACTTTTCGACATGCCCGCATCAGGAGAATGTGCTGAAGTTGCTGAAGAGACTTGTACAGGTGAAGCTTGTCACTATTTCCTTGAAACGAGGCAAAGATGCATTGATGGCTGTTCTGTTGAAATGCTGAAAGTTCGAAGCTCGTCTTGTTTCAGCACATGCCTGCAGCCAGCATTGTGCTGGACGTTGGGGGACTGGAGTTCCTCACGTTACTGCGTCCAAATGTTGACAAGGAGCTGCAGCCAATTGTGGATGACATTTTGGACTGTTTGTTTCATCTCCCAAGTGCTGAAGATGAGGTCCACGCACCTGAATGCATTTACCAGCATCAAGCTCGCGCAGGTATGTCTCAGATTTTGTTGTCAGAATTGTGCATAAATGCCCTGCCAGTGTCTTCCACGTGACGCCTACGCCAAAGAGGAAGCAGCCAAACATTTGTTATGGTCTTGCAGAGTCGAGCCTATCTGCTGGTCATGCAGTCGGAGTCTTTGACAGATATTCAGACACCAGTTTCGGTGTTGCACAAGTCTCGGATCAGCTCAAGGTGCTTTCGAGTCGAGCGCCAGAGCGCAAGGACAGCCCTCCAGAACCCCAGGTCGGCTACTTTGGGAACCAAACTTCAGAGCACGCTCCTGGAAACTCTGTATCAGGTACAATGGGATGAGACATGCTTTGCGTCTGAACAAAGAAAATGTCGCTGCCAAATAAATTCCATTCAAGTAGTTTCTCTTTGCGTTTCAGCTGTGATGGCAAAGTGTTTCAAGTTTTCTACATTTCCTTGGGTGTCGCTGACTCCAACTGACAAGCACGTTCTGTGGTCCACAGACAAGTGAGAGCTGCTGACGATTGTGTGTGTGTGTGTGTGTGTGTGTGTGTGTGTGTGTGTGCTGAAGTTGAACACACGTACCTTGAAAGTTTTGTGAATCGGAAATTACAAGAGATCTGAAACTGTTCCATCATTTTCAGTTCGCTTCGCAGCAGCAACCGCTCCCTTGTGAAAAGTGCGTGTGAATTTCTCAGCGATGTTGTCTTTCAAGACTTTCCCGCCGAGGTGTTCTTGCAGAGACCAGGCATTGTCAAGGTAAATGGTTGAAAACAGCGAAATCTTCCTGCAAGATTCTTCTCTCAAGGAAACAATCTGTGCCTGAAGAGGTTTTGAGCACTGTGTGTATGTGTAGTTCCACAAGTGAGTTGAAGGGGAACAAGAGTTTGACTTGTGTGATCCTCCAACCCCCTCCCCGACCAAACAGCTTTGGGTGATTTGTTCGGGTCGCTTGTTCGGGTTTCTCTGAAGTCCGTTCAAATCACTGACAGGCGTCATCGAAAGTGAATTTCTGGTGCATGTGTACTCCGCGCCAGGCTATTTGGGTTCAGTGGTCTGTTTGTTGTGTTCACCGTAAAATTCCGCGTGTAAGTCGCACTTACATAGTCGCACGCCAAGTTTGACCCCCTCTGGTCCAAACTTTTTTCCCGCATTTTCAGTTTGACATGAAGAGTTGAATGTTGTCATTTCGAGCCAAAATTGTGTGGAAGAGTAAATTTGTCTGGGTTGTCAAGGGAATCGAAGAGGTTTCGCACAATTTACAACAGTTCAATGCCTCTGAATCCTTCTGTTGTATTTTCAGAGTCTTCTGAGTTTATTCGAAGCGCAGCAATCCAGTTTACAGGCTGTGGAAACGGTATCAGACTTGGCATCGCAATTACAGGCTCGCATATACTATTATCAGGATCCTACCTTGTATTCTCCAAAGCTGAGTACGTCCTCAAGGCATAACTGTCGCTCGTCTTGCACATTGTTCCGAGCGCCAATTACAAGTGTTTTTTTTCTGTGTTTCATAGTGGAATTCGGTGAGAACACAAGCCGGAGCAGTTCAGCGGCGAGTTTACTCAACCAGTCACTAACTTCTTCTGACTCGAGGCCTTCTCTGATTGGCCGCAGCGATCCTCGGCACCAGGGTGACGGTCACGACGCCAGCAACGCAACCTCCAGGTGAACAAGAAGCCCTTGAAAACTGCCAGTAACTACCGGTAGATGCTCGCTTGTGGTGTACGGTACTGTTGAGGCAGGGGACCAGTCGTGGCGCAACGGTGTGAACAACTGGATGTTTGTTTTTAGTTCTGTGTTCAACGACTTGCTTGTCTTCTCCATAAAATCTTGCCAAAAGTGTTCATCACTTCGCCAGCACCAGTTCGGTCGCCACGCCTGCAGCTGCGCCAGACGTGGCGGAAACAACCGATTCGGAGGACACCCAGCAGCTGCAGTTCCAGCAGTGGACGCTGCCACATTTCTGCGCGTGCGCACTGGAAAAGCTCGCTCGCTTGCTGAAGGTACAAACACAGCGCAAACAGAGCAGAGATTTTGGGGTTTGAACAGATTTCTCTGACGCAACACACAACACAAGCGTACAAGTCATGTCTGTTGTTCTTTTCACACCTGCACCTTGTTGAATGAAGGATTTGAAAACAAAATGTTCTTGGTTGGTTTCTTTGAAGTCCGACGACGAAGCCCTAGTTACGGAGTGTCTGAACCTTTTCCATCAACTGTGTGCGTTGCTGGAGGAAACCGTTGTACCGGAGGAGTTGTGGCAAGACACGAGCATGGCAGCCCGAGATCTGGTAACTTTTTGAACGGTCCTGTTTACGTCGACGAGTGAATTTCATAGTCATGCTTCTGCCCTCACTGTTATCATACTTTCCTGCTCGTTGCAGACGGACAGGTTGCAGGAAACTCTGGAAGAGGTGTTCCGGGTGATACTGCACCACCACCCGATGGACCTGGCGGACACAACTCCCGCGGTCGACTTGTCGCGGCGTCACGTGACATACATCGGGTGCGCTGTCGCCTGCACCAAGCTCATCGACAGCGTCATCCCCGTGAATGCTGTGAGACTGACTTGCTGCCTCACTTACAGGTCACACTTGATTGGGCAATGCTTTTGTTGTTTTTATGTTGAAATGCAAACATTATTTCCAGGCCGCCAAGGCTCTCGCTGATGACTGTGCGAGCATCCCCAGCTTCCTGTGTCAGGACGAGTACCTGGCGACGGCCTTCCCGTCCGTGCGGACTCGGCTGCTGCCGTTCCTGCAGATACTGGACGCCGCCGTGTGGGACTTGCACTGCACCGCGCAGGTCACCGCGGGGTCGCTGAGCAGTACGTGCGTCTTCATGACGACTTGGAAAGACTTGGTAACCAAGGACTTTATGTGTTGTGGTTCTTTCTTGAAATCGGACGTGCATTTTGATGGGTTGGTTGCCGTTTCTTGGGTGAATATCTTTCCAGCGGTTGATTGACTTGTGTTGATTACAGTTGACAGACAAAGTTTCGACCTGTGTGCAGCTTGCGAGCGATTGTCTGCCGAGTCTGGCGTATTCTTGCTATCTTCCGTTCATCGCCGCCGTCATTGAGATGTGCTCTGTGGTGTAAGTTTCTGACATTTCTCAAAGAACCCAGAAATGCAATATCGTGAAACACATCCGCTTTTTGCAACATTTGTCGAGTGACAGCAGATGTCAAGGGATCGTTTCTCAGATGCAAGAAGACGTCGTCCAACCCGACGGCGGTGGCGGCGAGTCGGACACTGCTGGTCAACCTGTTGTCTCATCCTGTGGACGACATCAGAACCGAAGTGTACGAGGCCCTCGCCAAACGCGTCAAGGTCAATACCAGATGAGAAACTTCCCAGTTTCCTGTGACTAGTCCGTGGCATTCGACGTGCAATGTCCGCCCATGGTGTTTACAGGAGTGTTTGGGTGTCGAGCGAGTGGTGGAGACGTCTGTGACAAGAGGAATTTGGTTCGTCCTCGACCACAACGTCCTGCGTCAGATCACATACCACGGGATGAGAGACCAGGATAAGCGCGTGAGTGTCGATGCCTTCGCGCACATTGTCAACATTGTTCAAGTCAAAACGTTCTCGTTGCGTCGTTCTTCCGTGTTTGAAGATGAAATGCTGGTAACAATGTGACGTTATGACGCAAAGTCGAGTCGGGTAGTTTGACCGACGTTTGTCACACCATTGTTGTTGCAGGTGCGCGCGGCGGCGGAGGCGTCTCTTCAGCGTCTGCTGCAGTGTCAGCTGCTGGTCGCGGCCGCCACGTGGCAGCAGCTGCTCGACGTGTTCATCCCTGTGCTGCCGGCGCTGCAGGTGCGGCTCAACTCAGCGACGCGCGGTCACCTTTCTTTGTCCCGTCGCCCATGTTTGTCTTGTCATTTGTCTCAAGTCAATGCACAGTGCACTTTTTAAGGGCTTCGCCGATCTTGAGACTCCATTCGGAAAGCTGATCGTCGGGATGTTGCCTACAGATGTAACGAATTTGACGGGAGCCCTGCCGAAGCTGGAGAGGTTCAAAGGAACTCTGAGGCTTATGTTCAGCACGAACACAAGGTAGACCTGTCAAAACAGTGAGACTCCACCATCAAGTTATTCCTGAGAAATGGACAAATTCCAGGGCGACACTTGTGTGTCAGCGCGACTGACAAGCTTGTGCTGATCACCATCGTTTTCGCGGGGCGCAGGGTGCGGAGCGAGGCGGTCGGGAGGCTGGCGTGGTTCCTGACGAGCGAGACGGACTCGGTGGGGAAGCTGCCGCAGTTCTCAGCGCTCGACGTGGGCGGCCTCGCCGACCTGCTGCAGGTCGAGTTCCCCAGGGCGCTGCTGCTCGAGAGTCCCGGAGCCTCCGTCTTCCAGGTGGGGATTTCAAGCCACCACTGTTGTTAAAAAATGCTTCTTTGAAGGGATATGGCTGACTTTGATCTTGTTTGTCATTTTGCTTCTTTGCTTTTGTGCAGGTGGAAGGGTTACAAAAAGTACTCGACATCTTTGTGTCGAAGTCAGTTGAAGATGATGTGAGGAAGTCTGCAGTCGAGCAGCTCAGCGTCATGCTCCACGGTAACGAGAAGCTCATGCGATGCAATTGTTTCAGGCAGCCAGGCGGGAATTTATCACCGAACTCAATTGAAATAAACGGAATTCATTTCTTTGCAGACGTGGATTTGCATGCTGCCTTCACAATCCGTGGAGGGCAAGACAAGGTTCTGACTCTTCTCCATCAATCAGTCGTCAAAACTGACGACATTGCAAAGCAGGTAAGTGATTCCAGGGTTGTGTTTTTGCAAATGTTATTGTGTGGCATTCAGTCAGTTATGCCTGATGTCTGCGCAGAGGGCACTGGACGGGCTGGTGGCGCCGCTGCTTCGAATCCTGCGCCACCTGGTGCAGCACGACTCCGGCCTCCGTCTCCAACTCGCGCACGACAGCGTCACCCTCTACGCCCTGCTGCGGTGTAAGTTTCCTGTGAGCGCATGGAGTGCTCAAATGTTTGTCTTTGCGTTTTGGGTTGCTTGGTGTCGATTTGAACTTCGTCTCTATTTCCAGGTTCTATGATGAGAATCGGTCACAAGACGGTTGCTCAAGATGTGGCTGAAATTCTGATGTTCCTCCTTTTTGGTGACTTCGCAATCCCAGACCTGAATCAGAGGTGAACTGTGCAGACAAGAACTCTTTGTTTTTGTTGAAACTGTAAACTTGACAACAAGCATGGTTTGGCATGAGTCCTCCGCTCTGAACAATTGCAACAAACATTGGAAAATTGCGCACGGATTTGCAACAGGTACCGACTGCCACTGAAGCTGCCGAAGGCGGAGGCTGCGGTGCCGGAGCTCCGGGAGGCGACGGCGGCGCTGCTGGCGGAGCCGGCACTAAGCGCTTTCAAACTGGCCTGGAACACGGCCTGGTTCGGAGGTGTGGAGGCGCTGATGCAGCACTGCAGAAACACTGCCGGACAGAGCGACAACGACGACAGGTGAGCAGGGTGAAATCACTGCAGAGGTGCCTGGTTTCAAGATTTGTGTTACCGGCGTCCAGATCCTGGTCTGCAACACGTCACAGTGCCAAATTGGTGTGTGAAATCCAACGGAAACCTGAGAGTCCCTTCTGATAAATTGTACTTGTGTTGCGGTGTATTTCAGCTACAGCGAGCGGCTTCGTTTGAGCGCAAAGGACAAAGTGGTGGTGTGCACGTCGCACGTGGTGAGCGCGCTGAAGCGCTGCGTGCACGATGTGGAGAACGCGACGAGTCACGACATGGTGAGCGCCGCGCTCACCAGGCTCGGGCTCTACCTCATCCTCGGACAGAAAGAACCCGTCATTGAAGAGTTGTACAAGTTGGACTGGATGAACTGCCTGCACAGGTGCCTCTTCTTCTGAGTCTCCGGACACTCGTATTTTCTGTCTGTGCTGCGATCGCGAACGTCCTCCGATACAACGCATTTGTTCAGCTGTTGCAACAACACCAACGTCCAGCTCTTTGTGTCGCAGGTTTTTCCTGACGATTCCGTCCTCGACGGCGGACGAGTTGTTGTTGACTCGGCTGCTGCGGGTGGTGGAGGCGGTGCTGCGGGCGGAGGCGGGTCCCGCCCCGGGCGGCGTGCTCGCCTGGCTGGGCAACATGCTGCACCACCCGCACGGAGCTCTGCTCAACCTGATCGGTCGCAACGAGGCGTCTCCACAGGACAGTGCAACGGACGAAGCTACCGCGTGTAAAGGGTACGTGCCAAACTCGTCCAAAATTAATTAAACTTAAATTATTACCGGTAGTGTCGACGTTCTTGCTCAAAGCGTCAACAAAAAGGTGTGCCCTTCCTTGTATTGCAGGCAGCTGAATCGTCAGATACTGAAGTTTGTGCGCATTTTCGTTGGGAAGCTGCCATACAGTGTTGCAAAGTAAGTTTCGACCAACCAGCACAGACGAGCATTTGTGCAAATCTTGAGATGTTTATCTGTCGGACAGTTCCTGAACACGTGTTTTAATGCTCCTCAGAGCGGGCACGAGAGGACTGGACACGGTTCGCGGCGCGCTCACGCAGCGCGTCATGAAGAAGCTAGCGGTGACGGACACGGCGCATTTCTACAACCTGGCGTCGCTACAGGCGACGCTCTCCTGCCTCTCGCACGTCACAGCCAGGTGCGGGCAGCGCAAACACTGGGGCAAATGTTTGATTTGTGCACTCTCCGTGTTGAAAACAAACTTTCACTTTTATTTCAGGCCGGGCTGGAGTTTTGGTTGCTCGGATGCTGACAGTCTGTCACTTTGTTTGCAAATGCTACAAAGTTTGTTGGAGGTATGTTCCTTGAGTGTTCCTCGAACAGCTGACGTGGATTCTGTAATTTGGTCAAATGTCGACAGAAAGACAAATGCTTGAACTCTCAGCTGGATGTCTTCAGATAGTATCGGCGTTTCACATCGGGCGGGGAGGAGCGTCCATGTCGTACATGGGGTGCGGCGTGACCCGCGGCGCGACGCTCTGTCTGCGCCATCTCGCATTCGAAATGGCGTCACAGCTTCAAAGCAAAGTGAGTCAGCGAGCTGTGCCTCAAGAGTACTGGTTGGGAATGTCGCCCCACAGCAGTGCAAATATCATTCTCACGGTGTTTTTGCAGGACTGGCCTCGAAACTGGCTACACAGTCGCCAAGCAACAGCTGACACTGTTGGCGAGTCGGGTTTACACTGGCTCACTCCGTTGTGGACTTACCGCGATGCAGAGGTGACCATATCACACAACAACGTTCGTGCTGCTGTGTTGTTGCTGTTGTCGATTGGCTTTTGTGCTCAAGTTGCCCACGTGATCAGATATCCACCTGATGTCTGCTTCAGGTGCGCGCCTCGGGGCTCGGCGTCGCGGTCGCCCTGACGATGACCGAAGCGGGACGCATCACCATGACGACGCAGTGCCAGCACATCGTCGGCGGTCCGTGGGGAGCGGCGTTCGGCGTGCTGCTCGATGCGGCCGAGTGCAGCTCGGTGCGACAACAGGCGGCGCTGCTGCTAGTCAATTTGACGTCGGAGGCGCTACCGGCCGGGGACGTGAGCTCCGGACAAGACGTGCTCTACGGGCCCGTTGTGCGCAGCGAAGAGACCCAGGTGCGTGAGATGTGTCAGCATGCATTCGTGCGTACAAAGTGAATGGAGTAAAGGTTGACCTGTGGCGTATTTGTGTGCATCACACAAACGAATTTGAGTTTGGAAATCACACGCACGGTTGGTTTATTTCAGGTTTCCCTGACTGGTCTGGCCGCGTTGTTGGCGTTGCTTCACCACAGCCACTTCTACGCCGAATTGCAGACCATGTTGAGCATGTACTACCCGCAACCCGCCATCCACCCGGTCAGTGTGGCCGGGCTTCGCTCTCCGCTCGCCACCCCGACCGGCTCCCAGAGCACGGCCCTCACGGCCGCCTCCGGCAGCTTCGACGCCACTTTCATCGGCATTGGAGCTCAGGTGAAACTCGCCACAACAGACCTCATACCTGAGAGGGAACTCTGCCTTCGTGCTGCTGTTGGTTGAAAACAGCTTCAGTGGTGCGTTGTGTTGTCTTGCAGGTGGTGACCTCCACTCCAGCCGCGGCGGCGGAAGAGCAAATCTCGAACGACAGGGGCAGTCCGACTCGCTTCTACGAACAGCGAGGTAAGAGCGTACATAGAGGACTGGTCGGCATTGTGATGATTGCAAATGTGTGACATCTGCTGATATGAAGCAGCAACTCTTTCAGATCAAGCAGTGGGCAACTCAAGCAGCGCAACGAGCGATACGACTCTGTCGGGGCAGGAGTACCAGAGCGTGACGACTCCGTGCCTCGTGTCCGCCTTGTGTCAGTTCGTGCAGAACGTGCTGAACCAGGCTCCACACGACACGCTGCTCAGTCTGAAGCGGGAAAACATTCTCCAGACATTTCTCACGTAAGTTGTTCAAGTTTGCGACAGGTTTCTTGAAATGTTGGTGCTTGTGTCTTTGGTCGAGACACATCAACGCTCTTGCTCTTTTTTCAGCATGATAGACGCGAAACTGCTGGAGGCGTACGTTAGTGAGCTCAAGTCGAAGCCTGCGACGCGCCGTCAGTACCTGCCCGCGTTCCACGACCTGCTGGCGATGCACGCGTCTGTGCTGCGGCTGCTGCAGGCCTGCGCGCTGCACGACGTGAGCACGGCGGCGCTGCTGCTGCAGGACAAACAGGCGCTGCGCCGGCTGCTCCTGCTGCTCGGCGTCTCTCATGAAGGTGAAGCTGCAGCGGCCTGTGCGCTCGACATGGGGAGGGGAATGTGAACTTCACTGGTCGCTGCTTGGCCGGAGTCTCACATTTTGACTGTTTCATTCCATTTCCTCCGGTGGGACTGTCTTTGGTCCAGCCGGTTGAAACGAAGCAGAAGTTGGCTGAACCCGAAAGCGATTTCGTGGCACTTTTTGCAGGTGACGATGACAGCACTCACCTGTGCAGCCAACTGTGGTGCTCCGTGCTTCAGACACTCACCACATTCCTGCAACTTGGGCACCAACAGACTCTCACGCTGGCCACTCCAATTCTCGTGAAAACTTGGAACGTTGTTGCTGGTGAGAAGTTTGTGCGTTTTGAAGCTACAGCTGTATTTGAGATGTGGCAAAACGAAGTGCTGCGTCGACAACACGCCAAGCGGTGAAGGTGTGGTGTGTCTCACATTACAGCCAGAGCGGCGCACATTCTACAGGACGAGAGCAACAGGGACACGGCTCTGGAGAAAACAACGTTGACCTTCCTGACCTGTCTCTTCTCCGAGGAAGCCAAGTTGCTGTGCAGGGCGGAGCGAGAGGAAATGGACATTGATTACAGCATCCGAGACAGACTCGACTGGCCTCCTTCGGACGGTATGTTCAGTCTCGAGTTGTTTTGTCTTCTTGGAGACCGCACGCGGGCAGGTACCACTTGTGTCTCACCACTTGTCAGATGAAATCGTACGCTCTTGCGAAGACATTTTTTGTGTCGATGTTTGTGTGGATTTTGTTTTGCAATTGTTTTATCGTTTCTTCAGAAGAAGGCAGCGCTCTGAGCAGCAGCAGCGGGTCTGTTCTGTGCCAAGCGCTCATCAAAATCTACGACGGGGTCTCACTCCGGTCACAAGAACAGGCGCTGCCGGACAAGTCGCTCATCAGCGACGCTCTCAAGTCTCTCCTCGTCGTCAGCACAACCGCCAAAGCAGTTGCACTGGAAGGTAATGCTTTGAGGCTTTCGGGTCTGTTGCAGCTTCTGAGGACAGGTTCAAGAAGAAGCCAGAAACATCTTGGCTTTGATGAACAACGCTGTTTTTGTTTCAGGTGGCTTCTTAGAAACGCTGTGTGAACACGTGAAGAGAGTCACTTCAAAGTTGAATCTTGAGGCACTCAAACTCGATACGAACAGGAAGAAGGTCAGTGACCTGGGTGTGTGTCGCCGAGCTGATTCCCATTCGTCCGCGCCATTTTGTCTCATCGTTTGGCAATGAAATTGTTGTGCCCATCTGTGTTTTCCAGGACAAGTCACTTACCCTGGAGCTGGTGATGACACTGGAACTGCTGAGAAACTTCATGTTGCACCAGCCGGATGTGAAGGCGGCGGCGTACGAGAGCGGACTGAGCGACCTGCTGCACCGGCTGTGGGCGTGGTGCCAGGTGGAGCCGACCCTCATGACCGCCATACTCCATCTGCTGGCCACCTACGTCGCCAATTGTTCTCAAGGTAACACGATGCTTTTGCTGTTGCGACGGGAACACCAGTACGCGACGGACAGGGTGGGTCTCAGGCTTTGATCTGTTCTCCGAATGGCAGCAACCATTTGTGTTTCAAGGGGACACCAGTTGAAACTTTCTTGTCCCAACCCCAGAATCTGACGAAGTGCCAAAACAGTGTGACCAACTGAATGACACAAGGAGCGGATGAACCTTTGTTGATGCACCAAAGTTAACATCGCTTCCTTTTCAGCGAGCACGTCCCTGGCGTTCACGTCGGCGATGACGGCTGCGTCCGACCGCGCGGCGCCTGGCGCGAAACAGCTGAGCAGTTCGTCGCTCGTGCACTGTCTGCTGAAGCTGGCGCAGCGGGACTCGCCGCACACCGGCGCCGCCTTCACCGTCCTCGCGTCGCTCAGCCTGTCGCAGGAGTGCAGAGGCATCATGTGCAAGGTGCAGTCACGTTTGTGAAGTGTGCTTGACATATTTTGATGTGCACTTTCTTTCCAAACATAGCGCTTTGACTAATCAGAGGCACGAATTGGCTTGTTTTCAGAACAATTTCGTCGATGACTTTCCAAAAATCTCATTGGCCAAGAAGAAAAACAAGGCGCAGAAGGCTCTGGAGTCTCTGTGGCTGGACCTGCTGGTGAACCTCTCCTTCTCCACAGACGGACAGAACATGATTCTCAAAGTGCCAGGTGCGAAGTTCATTTCGTCTGTTCTTTCCCAAATCAACAAAGGATGTGGTCTTTCCGGGTACCGAATTTTTACCCAAAGCTTGCGCCTGTACCTTGTTCAAACGGAAATGTTGACAGTGCCCCGGCGGTCCCTGTGCGTTCTGTGATGTTCTGCGTCTGTTTGAAAAGTTCTAGTGGAAAATGAACTTAGTTGTGCTGGAGTCAGGGCTCTGTATCTTTCCAGACTCTGTTGGTATCATCATGGAGTTTGGAAACGATGGTTCTCCAAGACAACAGAAATGTGCCTTGTCGATACTTCGCAACCTGTGCTTCCACACACCCAACAAACCGAAACTTCTCGCGAACGGTAAGCTGTTTCAAAATTCTTCTTTTGAACAAATTCCACCTTCTTTCCCTTCGTCACAATTCTCTTTCTGCTTCAAAACCTCGCTGAAGTGCTTGTTTCTTCCTGGTTTGATCAACAATTCTTGTTGTGTTGTTGTCAACAGACAAACTGGTGCCGTTCTTGTTGAGGACGGTGGAGGAGGGGCGAGAGGAGTCGAGGGCGGTTAGCAGCTCCGCACTGTTCGCGCTCATTCACAACAGTCAAAAGGTGCGGGTTGAGTTGCAATGAAGGCCTGAAAATTCCTCGCCTATTGTGGGAAAATTGGAGACTCAGCCATTTTGCAAAGAGGAAACGAAGGATGTGGTGGAAGGTTGTCTTCGAAAGTTTTTGCCCCACGAGAGTTTTCTGTGGCAACTTTTTGGTGTACATCGAATGTACCCTCTGTGTGCAGCGATCCACTTGTTTTTCAAGACTAAATTATAACTTGTGTTGTCTTGCAGGCGAAAGTGACCATGAAAAACGCACAGATTGTGGGCAAAGTTGAAGAACTCTTCCACCGTTTGATGGACACAGAGCAACCAACAGTCTGGCTGGAAAAGTGCGCACAAAACCTACAAGACACTCTGGCATTGTTGAGAGCATGAGACATTTTGCTCGTTTTGTTTCTTCTTGATACAAAATTCCGTCCGTTTTGGTGATTAATGAATTTATTGATAATTTCTACGTTTTGAAAATGTGATCGGGTTGCTTTCTGGAACTGAGGAATTGTTTGGCGATCCTTCCAAGACAGCGGCACTGATTTTGAAAAAGTTCTGGTCAGTTGCGCATGGAATGAAATCTGGTGGGCGTTTTGATCTTCGGGGAAGGGATGGAGAGTTTGAACGGTGTACGTCATGGACCTGCAGCCTGCTGCGGACATATTTCTGATGTGAATAAAAGACAACACCACCAAGCAATTTACTTTTGTCCTTTGGTGACTGCATTCGAATTGACGCACCCACGTTCTGAACTATACGAATCGACCTGGTACACGCAGACCTGCATGTCGGGTCTCCATGACAGCATTGACTTCGTCAATCACTTGGGATTCCAAACTTGAATAGGATTCGATTTTCTGTGCAGCGGTGTCAGGGAAAAACAAGTTCTTGGCCCATTGTCGTTTTTGGTTTGGCATTCAACCGTGTCCATTTACGTACAACACAAACCCTGACATTCTGTGACGCCAGAAATTCGGTCAACGATTGATTGCGATTCCGTCTGTGCATTGCGCTGGTCGAACGAAGATTTTTCACTCGGCGCAAAGCTGCTCAACACCGGAGAAACGCCACGGCACATTGCAAACGAAATTCGTCACGCATCAATAGCTTTGAAAACATCGAAGGTTTATTCACAGGCAGACAAAAGATACTTTTTTTTGTTTGTTTTTCACAAAAAAATTACAACTGCGCTTTGTGTCATTTCACCGTCATTCCTCGACGCGCTTCAAGCTTTCACTCCCAGAAAAACAAAGTTTTCTGTTCTTACAATACGGATGCATAAAAACTCGCAAACTTCGTCTCATGGACTAGCATTTCAACTTCACTAGAAACTCCATTGTACTCGTACACAAGTTTCCGTTTTCTGTCTTGCACAAAGTCTGCGCATTGATCATTGCCTTTGGTTTCTCACTGAAACCGTAAATCTGCTTCTGCACTACTCCATAAAATAATGAGTACAATAAAATTCTAAAAGCATTGAACAAATCACACCGTGGCAATCTAGTTTCTTCAAACGACAAATTGTTTTCAAAAATGTGCAACAGATACGTAGAACAGTGCATTTTCAACACAAGTCATTTCTACTTGCTTGTTCGCCTGACTGTTGGCCTTGTGTGTGTGCTGAGGGGAAGGTGGGGGGGGGGTAAGTGCAGAACGAACGTGTGCTTCAGAGTTCAATTGGTTGGCGTGTCCTGGACAAGCCCATCATCGTTGCGTGCGGAACGTTCTGGTATTGCTTCAGCATTGAGTCCTGGTTCTTTGAATCGTAACATGTGCAGTCATGGGCTGGCTGTTTTTTGGCGAGGAAACGCATCAAATTTCAAAGAAGTGCAAGTCAAGCATTCTTGTTCGTTCGATATATTGATCAATGGATTGAACTGCACTCAAAAATAGTTGTTGAAGGGCACAAGCGTGAACTCACACCAAACTCATCACTCGGAGTTGCGCATGTCAAACTCAGAACGGCACTGAGGGCAGCTGCTGGGTATTTGGGAGTTTGGATCAACATTTGTTGGTTACAAATCTTTCAAATTGAACTTAGTCATCATTTGAATTCCACAAAAGGCATTTGATGCGTTTGCAAGCAAATCGTACGATGGATCCTTTCTACAGTTGCAAATGTACAATTATGTACACGACACACGCAACATTTGCTTTGTCCCAGCCAGGACTGCAGCTGCAATGGAAAAAAATGACAACTTTTCACAATGTGATTTGACGTGAAATCTCGAGGAATCAGACCTCGGTGGAGATACTGTTCAGATTCCCGTCGAACACAGCACCATTCCTGGGCGGGGTGCAAGTCACCCTCTTCCCTTTTTGCGTCTCCATGCGAATGTAGCCTCCGCCACTCTGCGTCGCCTGCTGGCGCCGGTAGGCGTGCTTCAGGATCAGTTCGAGGTCCTTGAGCTGCTTGGGCGGCGTGCTGAGTCTCTGGCTCATGTCGAGCGCGCGCTGCCCGTACACGAGGGCGTGGTCGTAGTGTCCGCCGCGCAGCATCAGGTACGCGAACATCTTGTTGGAGAGTGCGGTGTCGCGGTGCGTGCCGAGCAGCCGCTCGCGGATCCCCAGCGACACGGCGCATGCGCGGTTTGCCTCGACGGCGTCACCGGCCTTTACCAGGCACTCGCACCAGTGGCTGTACATGTTGGCTGTGATCACGTGCTCTCCGTAGCGACGCATGCTCGCCTCCGCCGCCTTCCGTGCCACGTCAGCGGCGCGCACAAACAGACCCTGACGCTCCCAGATCTCGCGGCGACTGTTGTAGCCGCGGATGCGGGCAGGGTGAAGTCCCAGTCGCTCCTCGGCGATGAAGTCCAGCATGTTGTACAGGTACCGAGCTTTCTGGTAGTGCTCCCGATCCTTCTCCATGATGATGTAATCTTCGTACGCGTACACCGTGAGGATGTGCTGCAGGCTGTGGGAATTTTTCAGTGAATCGACTGCGCTTTTGACCAATTTGAGTCCAGATTCCTTCAGATCCTTGTCCTCCGTTGCCGTCCTCCAATAGATTTTGCCCAGACACACGGAGCAGAACTCGCGCGGCGGCTGGAGCCCCACAGCCTCGCACTCCGTCTGCAGTCGCAGCGCCTGTTCGCCGGCGCCAAGCGCGGAGCCGTAGTCGCCGCCGTCCGACAAGTGGAACGCGAGGCAGCACTGCACACAGCACTCGGTTGGCAGGTCGGACATCTCTTGGGCCTGGCGCGCCAGACTCTCGTAAAATATGGTGAACTCGCTGAACTCGAGCACGTCATTGAGGAACATGCACTTCTCTTGCCCCGTCACCGTCTTTACCCTGTCAAACATGTCTTCTCTCAGAGCCGCGTCCTTCAGGGTGTCAAGGACCACGTCGTAGTCGCTGATCATGGCGTCCAGAGCGTTGTACGCCTCGTTCGAATGATAGCGCCGACACTGGTTGTTGAGAGTGTTGACGCAATAGTCGACGCACATCTGGAATGTCGACTCGGAGGCGGCGTTGTCGAGGGCGTGGCGCACCACGTCGGGGACGAACACTGTGTCCGAGACGGCGTTGTACTCGAGAATGCCGAAGTCGGGAGCCTCGTTCAGGAGCGAGTCCAGGGTTTTGGTAGCCTCTGATTTACACAGAATTTCTTTCGCAGTCGACAACTGCACGGGACTATCAAACGCCGTCATCTCGCTCAGGAGTTCCCTGTGTCCTTTGGGGATGTGCTCAAGAATGGTTTTCACCACGGACAGGATTTTTTGTGTCATGTCAAAGTCCTCGTCATGCAATCTGAACTTCTCGTCCAACGGCTCGTCAAATGTTCTCATGTTGTTTTGAAGGGCGTTGAGGATCTCGGTGGGGTCCACGAGTCCGGAGCGCAGCCCCTGCGAGATCAGGTTCACCGTGAAGGGAACCTGTTCGCTCACGATGACCAACTCCTCCATCGTGTCGTCGGACAGGTCTGGGACCTGGTGGCGCAGCAGCGCCAACGCCGATGCGCCCGTGATGTTGTTGAGGCTGTGCGCGTGCGCGAAGCTCTGATGGCTCAACTTCCGGCGACTCGTCACCAGCAGATGAACGTTGCTGGCCTCCAGCAGAGTTGCGAGGAACTCGGCCGTCTTCTGCTCTTCATCGTGCGGCAATTCCAGATTGTCGATGACGAGCAGGATCTTCTGATCGTGCGACTCGAGCCAAGAACGCAGCATCGCGACGTGCTGCAGCGGCAGCTTCAGGCCCAGCTGCCGCACGAGGCGCCCGCACACCCGCGTCCACGCCGCCGCCCCGCGCGCGTCCACCAGCACAGGCACGAACGCAGTCTCCCGCAGCGCCACCGCCGCCGCGACTGCAAACGCCGACTTGCCGAGGCCGGGGCAGCCGGTGACGGTGACGCAGCGCGCGCCCTGGTGGAGAAGCCCTGCGACGCGCGCCAACTCCTCCTGCCGCCCGACGAGCCTCCCGACAATCTGCGTCGCTGCCCGACCAAACTGCGCCGCTCCGGGACAGTCTTGGGCGAGAAATCAGAAATGTGCAAACATTTGGAATACTTAAGATCTATTTTCTTGTTTGTTAAATTTTACAGGCAAAATTCGCCAAATCTCTCCTTCAAACTTGCACGCCGATGACAGCGAGGGATTGATATACATGTTGGCATTCAATCTCTGATTTGATTCATTTGAACAAATTTCTTTTTTACGATCTTCTCATTTGAGAAATTGTTTGACGGATTTCTCTTGCGAATTTCTCTTGCGAAAGCCGCGACTCTCCTTGTTGACGACATGTCTCAAACCTCTACAACAATGTTCTGATGAAACCACCCGGAGGCACAAAACACGGATAGAACTTGTGAACAGAAAAGCAGAACAGAAATCAACCAAGTTCTTTTTGTGTGTCTGTGACTCGAACCTATTCTCCTCGCATGCAGTGATCGCACTTCTGTTTGTTTTTTATGGCGTGGAAGCATTGACCCGCGGTGAACGTTCAGAGAATGCGTTCACATTTTGTTCAAAGTCTGCATTCAAAATGGTCAAAACTGATGGATACTCTTTGAATGCAAAGGTCGTGAGAAAGTGCTTGAGGTGCTTGAGGTGAAGAGTGTCTTCAGAGTTCGGACATGTCCTGATGAAAACCTCGCTCCAGGACAAAAAGTAAATGGCCCTGTCAAGAACGTCTTTTATTTTGGTCCTCAAGGGGGATTTTCCAAATGAGTGACTTTCTTGAGATGTCTGGAGATCCGTGAAGGATATCTCTGACACCAAGCTCTTCAAATCTTCAAAAGTGAAAAAAAAGTTCTCTCAACTTTTGTCCTTCAGAAACAGACCAAGTTTCTCAGTGCACATTTCTCAAGCTTTGTGACCTGGAGAATATCTCGTCTTACCCTCAATGTCTGCCAGGACGTCTTTCCTGGGGTCGAGTGGAATGACGGGTCCCTCGCTGTAGCGTTTGTCCGCGCGTCCCTTGTGCACCACGGGCAGCATGTAGACGCGCCCGTCCGGCGCCGTGTACGTGGCGGGTGCGACGCCAGTCGTCATGTTGAGGTTGGCGTGCTGTGGTTGTTCGTCGAGCGCCGCGTTGTTGCTGGAAGAGAGGACGCGGCGGTGCTGCCGCAGCGGCTGCTGCCGGTAGGCGGCGGCACCGTACAGCGGCGGCGTCCGCGGCTGCATCAAGTGCTGCTGCGCCTCCATATCGTCAGGTGCTGGCCGTTCTCGAACCAACGTCGCCGATTTCGGTCTCGTCCTGCCCGGGTCTCGCGGAGGTAGCGCTCCTGCTTTTGCTACTGCTGTGAGTCTGGTTGTTGGTGCCGCTGTTGCTGAGTTGACCTTCACGTACTTGTTGCCCGGCGACGGCTCTAGTGTACCGTTGGCGCTACTCTGTCCGCTGCTGTCGCTCGCCGAGCTTCCCGCCTTCCTGCGCTTCTTGCGTCTGCGGAGCGTCGAGGGACCCGACACGACGGAGCTGCCGCGGCTGCTGGTGGTGGCGGTGCCGTCGGCGGGAGCGTCCTCCTGCAGCGTCTTCAGCACGTGAACGGACCGTCGCTCAGCGACGTTGTAGTTATAATCGACGAGAACGTCCGGCGGCGGTGGCGACTGGCCTCCAGCGACCTGAGCCTCCTTCCTCTGGATGTCTGAAAATAGAGAATCAAAAACCATGCAACGGATATTTTGCTTTGTTGTTCTTGCCCGCTTGTTCTTTGAACATGTTTGTGAAGGGACATCTGGAAAATCTTCAGAACGGAAAAAAATAAGGATTCTCCGGAGACTGAGCGCGCTGAAACCAATTAGATTTTGTTTGACCCCCCACACGTATCGCAAACCTCGCCCACAAATCCTTGCCAATTTTGTCTGCACGTGGACAACAGACGAGTCGTGTACGTACGTACACTCGATTGAAGTGCTTGCACACTTTTTGTGTGTGAAGGCAACAACTCGCGTATCTGTTCCTGAACATGCACGACACCAAAATCCTCAGAAAAAGTGGAAAGGCTTTTCACCTTGGGAACACAGCTGAATTCCACGCGTACTTCATGCATGCGCATGGAGTGTGTCCGATGAGAACAACGAGCGTTGTTTCCAGTTCGCATCACTTCAGTGAATCCATTTCGTCCTTGCCGCGAATGTACTGCTCCAGTACGGACGCATCCGCAATTTTATCACACTTTTTCGTAAGCAGAAGCTTTCAACTGTACGTGAAATAGTGTGCGCAACTGTCCGCCGGAGAAATGAATGCAGAGGATCCAATGAGCTCAGACGTCTCGTTCAAGCAGCCATGCCGCATACCTTCACACATGTCCACAAAAGCAACACTTTACAAAAAGCAATACTCAGGTCTTTCATGTCTTGCATTCTGAAAGACCCGCATTCAAAGAATATTTTCGGCATAAAACGCCGATGTGATGCTTTGACGCAAAGATATAATCTCGAACATGTGCACTTTTTGTTTGCATCAAACTGTCTCTGCGGAGAATTGTTGGATGCGAATTGCGTCAGACTTGGAAGACAAATTGAGATGTCCCACTGGATTTTGACAAATGCCATGGATTGGCACAAACGTCAATGTTTGCAATGCAATAACTTCCATGTGCAATTCGGCAATTTTTTGCAATTGGCCAATGCTGAAAATAATGACAACAAACAGGAGTCAGGATTTCACGACACCTTTGAGTACAAACATCCACAGAACTTTCTCTGATTTAAGGTTCTGATTCCGTCTTTCATGCACCACAAGAAAGTGCTCAGCACGACAGTTCAGAGTTAACGTTTCCGAAAGGCTAGACGCCACACAACCACATTCCTCTTGTGGTGTTCAGTCTCGATAATCTCAGTACTTGAACGCGGATCAATAACATCCCTTGACTGAAGCCTCATCCAGAATCCAAAACTCACTTGACAACAGCATGCCTCCAGCCACGCTATCTCCCAGACAAATATTGATACAAGACCCTCATCACCGAAAACCAATTAAATGCAGCGTTTCAGGAAAGTATGAAATACCAAGAGCTTCGGAAAAAGTTTCCTTGCGAAATCAGCCTCTTCTATTGTCACAGAAATTATCAACTCCGTGTTGTCTGTCCTCTTGCAGACCCAGGACGCGGGGTATTCCCCACAGACACCCAAAAAAACACTCCAGCTGATAATTTTTCGCTGCATATGGAAACAAAATTTTTGTTATTCACTTGCTTGGTTTTATTTCGAAGTTGGAGTTGCTCCCCTTGAAAGGTTTGATACCAATGTGGACCAGGTCGGGGCCCTCAACCCAGATCCCAGATCAACTGACTGACTGACCCTCTCCACAAATGGACCGAACAAAACCAGGTCCCGAGGTCCCGACCACGAACGACCAAGCACAAAGCCAAAGGTCCACATGCTCATTGTGCAGCATTTGACTCGCAATTTACATGTTGAAGGCCCCATGGCACACTACTCCGTGATCCATTCTGGAAAACAGCTGCCAAACTGCCTGCATGTTTAGCGACTCTTAAATAATTGCCCAAGCTCTCTCCTTCATCAGAAATGCTGTTTATGTTTAATTACAAACATGGGATGCTGGAAGCTTCTCCTAAAAACTCATTACTTTGATGGTATCCAGGCTTTCAGCCGGTACCCATTGTACCACAGCCCTTCCTGGCGTAAAGCCGGAAACAAAGCAGAATATTCCGGTGTGCAGCGGAGGCGTCCAGTTTTCTGGACGGACAAAGGTCAAACACGTTTCCATCAAAACAGACGCAAGAATTTTCATTCATTCCAGAATCCAGTCATTGAGCTTGAAGCACACTCTTTTGCAGGAGTCAAACCTGATAATGGAGTCTGAAGGCTGAAGCCTCACTTCAAGAACTTCCCGCAGCCCTTCAGAGTATTTCACTTGCCTCTACTTTATGCATGCAATACCCTTGTTCCCATTTTTACATTCACGTTGCTGCGTTCATTTCTCTGAGTTCAATATCCTTGGTGGATCTGGTAGAGACCACTTGAGACTCACTGTGTTTCAGAACCAGACCTTGCTTTCTCCAAAGTCAATACAAATTTGACCAAAAGTGGAGGCTGGGCATCATCACGTGTACTGCAGGCGTTCTTCAAACGGAACATGCGAAAAAAAAAATGTGTGCAATGTATATCCTGTGGATGTAAGAGGCCCTTTCTACAGGGATAAAAATCTCTCACGTATTCTTTGCCTGCTTTGTCCAACGTTCCATTTCACAAAGGCACTTTCCCACGCGCACACAGATTCAATGCGAGTAGAAGTCCACACCCAAAGCAAACGTCACCTGCCAACACACACCCTGCAACCGCTTAAATGTATACAGTCCAGATGGGCCTGCATGGCTGCAGATGTACGAAACGCGCATCAAAGCCCTGAAATTTCAGCGCACGTAATCAGTCTCAAAATGCAAACGCTTGGGCGTCTTTCAATGCTTTCTTTTGTCAGTGTGAGTAGTATTAGGGCCCGTTACTTGGTGCACACTTGGCATTTCTTTTTCATTTTTTGTCAGAAATTTGGATCAGATTGTGCGAGTGCGCTTTACTAATGATTTACAGAGTCAAACTGGGTAGATGTATTTCTTTTGCTTTTTTAACTCGAGAGTGAGGGGATGCTCGAGTTTTCCAAA
>JAAUXT010008270.1_pt1 | contig 29867 bp, 21 predicted proteins | sample 7278171 | NCBI WGS metagenome assembly JAAUXT01 (sample SAMN14350112, study PRJNA611818) | marine sediment metagenome | isolation source: surface marine sediment (1.8m) | place: French Polynesia: Moorea | collected 2018-08
CTTTGACGCTCAGCATCAGAATCTGGACAGAAGTACGCCATTATAAATTATCCTAGTCAAGGCACCCCCAATTTGCAGGTTATTCACGGCCCCAGCAGAAAACCTTCGCAGTCCAGTTCTCGTGCAAATGAGCAAGCCAGCTCCACAGCGGAATCACACATTCTCGTCACTCATGCAATAAACCTGCAAGCTCCAGTAATCATAATGAATCGCACAACAGGGCTGAGAACGTTGTGTCCTTGTCACTCAAAATCCTTGTTTTTGCCAAAAACTAATTATCTTGAGAAGAAGTGTCCACACAATAGCTGACTGACACAGAACTATGATTAAGTGCTGCGTGGACCTGCAACAGCTCGACAAGTAGATCTGCATCACTGGTTCAGCGTGAAGCTCATTTCGATTCGGTCAGTGACGCCGAAGTCACGCGTTCACTCGGACGGAATAGTGACACATCGTCTCGCTCAATTCGAGACTCGATTTTTGCAGCAAAATTTGTCCATGTTCGGCGAATACCGGATCAAGCAATTCAGACTACAATGATGAGATAGATTGGAGACAAAGGAAAAGTCCGGATTTGGCAGTGAATCCTAACGCGCACCAATGCTTTGGCAAGTCGACGTTTTTGAAAACATCTTTGAGATACCGTCAGAGTGGCCGACTAAATTCGGTTCCATTGCACTTTGCAATCTCACAAATCGATCGATCGACAACCCTCGACGTCATCAGGTATACAAAGCGAGCACCTTGGTGGGGCGCATTTTCACATTCCAGTCAGAGACTCAATAAGTAAGAGACGCTTGAGCAGAAATGATGAATTAAGGGAAACTGTCCAAATAGTCAATTATCTTGTCTGTTCCTGCAAAGCTGCTTCACACTGCTCGTTCTTCAAGTCAACACGGGTCTTGGATCTGGCTTTGATGGATATTGCTGCTCTGTTGCAAGATTTCGCCACGGCCTTGCTATTCCTATCATCTCAAATCTGCAGACAAAATGTCGTATGTTTCAACTACCACTGACTAAAATGACGCTGAATATGTTGCATACGTTGGAGTTTTGAACCAAAGCAAAGATCTCGTTGGTCGGGGAGAAACCAAGACTCACAGCGGAGGTAGATCTGTCCCGATTCTCAACAAAGCCTGATCACATTGATGTTAATAAGTGCAGCGAGCAGGTCCGAGGTGATAACCAAGTGATGAATTTGCCTCAGGTTCACTTGCCACATTCTCCATATGCAATAATTCCTGTCTGACCCGCCCTACGTGCCATTTTTAGCTTCATAAATTCAGGCAGGGTGCCCAGGGAATGTGACGAGATTTACTCAACTGCACCTCTTTATTGTTTCTGTATTTTACCATTTTTCATGAGGAAGAGAACGAGCTGCACGAGTTGTCCCCGACCGTCGCTGGGCAGACGTGTTATTTCATGCCGTAATTGGTTTGCCAACATGTGGATATTGTTGCAATTTAAATTCGTAATTGAACAAAGCTTGTCCCAGGTTCTTGTTACGTCGGAGCCGTGATTCGTGACTGTTGAAGTGAACAGGAGATGTATTGTCTGTTGGTCTTCAGTTCGTTCCTTGGTTCTCGGGTGTAGTTCGGGTGTTAGTGTACAAAAGACACAACAGACAGGCTCGTGCAAAGGAAGAAACAAATGAGGAAGCGTCATTGGGCTGAATTAAATCAGCCGTTTTCTACTACAATTTCACCTGTCCACATTGCATGGTTGTTTCTTGACGCCGACTGTTGCTCCTGGTGCTTTAATCCCTTGAGCATCTGGTCCTCAAGCTCCTGCACACAAAATGCGCAACATCGTGATGTAACTTTGCTTTTGTCCCCAGAAAACCTTTTGGGGATTTTGTCAGACTTTCGTAGAAGCAGTGCAACAATTTTGAGGGAAAACACACGTCAGCACACCTGCACACCACTTTCAGCCAACTGGAATCTCCTAAGAACGAGGAAGCGTGTTTGCTTTGCAGAAACTTGAGAAAAAACAAATTTCATGGAAGTGATGGGCTTTCATGTTCGAGCACAATACCACCTGTACTTTTTAACCTTCAGAAGATGGTATCAAATCGGTTGGTGACGTATCATCGCAGCGAATGGCATTATCAGGAGAAATGTGTCAAATATTCCAACCAATAGGATCCACTTTTCGGGAGCGAGAACAGGGACACGAGTAAGTTCTGCTTGCATTCTCCAGAGGAGTTGTCGGATACTGCGTCGAAACGTATTTTTCGCGAACGGAAATCAAGGCTTGTTCTTCTTCCTCAACACAGCGTCACCAGCCGTTCTTTCGGCAGAACGTATACCCAGTTGTTTTGTTGATTTTTCTCCAAGTTTGCCAAAAACAACATGATTGCTCTATTACTTCACGAGTCTTGTTAATCAGGTCCCAATTAATATGACCAAACTGAAAATCACAGGCATCATTAGCGCATCTACAACTCATTACCGCTGGGAAATCAAGGCCTGTCAAATGCAGACGCAAATCAGTCGAATCGGGCAACTTTCAATTTGTGTTTCTGAGTCTCCAAAAGTGAAGGAACATTTTTGTTTGGATGCAGCATCACTTGCACCTGCCTGACCTCCTGGACCCTCTCGTTGGTGCTACTTACTGTATTTGCAGGAGAGATTTATTGAAGGAGAAAATCCTCTTAGAAAGGGATTGAATCTCCTTGACCCACATATCATTCGCAGCAATATTCAATCGCCTGTCACCACAGATTATTCATCCAGAGCCTTTCGAAGGACGATTTACACGTCTGGCGGATTTGAGAACTTTTCCTTCCACACAAATCTACCAGGTACGAGCCAAGAACAAAAAGTCAGTGATTTTGGACTGGAGATCGCACCCTTCTGCTGTGTCAAGACACTAGTTAGCGGCCTAGCATCTGCATGTGCAGGCAAATCCAAAAAGAAATGAAAATCGGTTGTTTTTTCTTTACAAGCAACTCCCTACGCATCACAGAGGTCAAGGATGGTCTGAATCCGTCGTGAGCAATTTTCAAGTGGAATTTCCATCGAAGCAGCAAGGCCAAAAGTTCTTTCTACGTGGGCTGAACCTGAAAATCCACCAGGAGAGAAACACGAAACAAAAACACACCCATACATCACGTACAAATACACTGACTGCAAAATGTGCGGCCAACGACAACGTAATTTTGGTTCACGCTGTCTTGAAGACAGATTGATCACGAGTGTAATTTGCATAAGGCTGACAACCCTGAACAAAGTGTCTCTTGAAAAAGGATACAAACACCCATTTATCATATTTCTCCACCCAGAACCACACACGAAACACATCATGCTGTTTGCCAAGAGAGGACATGAGTGTCAATCCCTTTTCTTCGATCAAAAACCAACTCGGTCTCTTGTCGTGAAGAAAGAAGCACAAATGTGGCTGGCCTTGTTTCCTCGTTCCAAAAAAATATCCGCAAAATTTGTTACATTTGAACAGCATGTTTGGAAAGGATTCGGGTAAAAGCAAGCCTGTTATATTCCAACATACACTTATTGTGCGCGTGTGAGGATTGTGCAGGTCCAGTTTGTTGCCCAAAACGGAATGGTTGTGCTGCTGCTGCTGCTGCACCTGTTGAATCAGTTCAACAGAACTCGATCAAGACAAGAAATTATGCAAACGCTCCAATGCGTGTTGTGACTCTGTTCAGCAGTGAGAACGCGTGTAGGCAACGAACAGTAAACCAAAGCCTTCTTGGTATCACTTTGATGAAAAAGTCCCCTCGCAGGCAATTTTGTGATCGCAGATCTGCTTCCGTGCCCTTCTTTTGTTCAACACGGTCTGTGACATCGATCCCCCTTGTTGCACCTGCACAGTAGAACGCGACGAGAGATATAAATGAGTGCACGAGAGGCACAGCTTCAAAGAAACGGCAACAGTGGCACAATGGGCTTGTCTGCAGCGCTGCGTTTCTTCACAAAGTGAGTCATGTCGCGACAAATGCGCACATGTGGTTCTCCGAAAAGAACCTTGAGCGTTCCATTTGATCCGCTTAAAGAGCGCAACACAGCCTTTCACTTGATCTCGCATACGGCACACAGAAGCAGAGCTTTGGCCACTATGACTCGCAAAAGGTTCCGACCGTGCCTTCAGCGCCAGCAGGTCGATGCTGCTGCTTGAACATCAACGCGATCGGCGCTTTGTTCTTTTGCTGAGCATTTTCCTGTGTTCACTCGCCATGTTTTCTCTGTTGTAAGGGAAACTTGAGACACCGGTGGCACTCTAAATCAGAAGCAAGGAGCAAAGAGCACATTCAGGTACCTGGCGATGCTCACACATTTGTCCAAAAGTCAGGTTCTTTGCTCTTGTTGCCCTAAAGTCTGCACTCACCTGTCTCAGTCAGCACCAGGTAGATGACAAGGATGGGGTGGCTCAATGAGTGCAGTGACCCACCATTTTACCATCAGAATCACAACGGTCCTGTGACCTTCGGTGTGTCCTTTCTCCCTCCCTGATCCCAGGGAAGGGGGTGACTGACTTGAAATCAGGACATACCTCTTCTGTATCTGGAAGAGGCCAGTCGGGTTTCGAACCTGCTCGTGAGAAAGTTTCGAGAAGTTCATAAAGACCAGACCAGAAATCTAACGGAACCAGTCACTTCCGGTTTGTCTCGACATCGAGCAAAGCTGTTGATATCTCAGTTGAAGTTTCATCACTTGTGCGTGTTTTGCAGATAGTCTCACGCGAAAAGAAAAGCAAAGGAAATTGTTGTCATGTAAACCACAAAAGGTCTTCTGATCCAAAGATTTGAGCAAAAAAATCGGTGTTTAGTGGTCCAGATTCCAGCACAACTTGGCTATGGTTTGTTCTGAATCGGTGACTGTTCTAAACAGAGCCTGCTGGTAGAATCTTTGCTCAAAAGGGGGAATCAGAAAGTGTTTGTTGTCTGCTTTGAGGGTGAGAGTGGAACCGGTTGATGTACGTTGTCAGGTTGGAGTCGAGTGCTCCTTATCAATAACTTCTGAATGAAGGACAAACACACAAAGATTGGACAGAGGTAATCAAACGCATCTCGTTCACAAACAAACTGGAACTGCCTTGCTTCCGTCTGCAGCCTGGAAACTTCGCGTCGAGAGACCCTCGGGACTGGCTCGGGTATTGTTGGGCCCTCTGCAGCTGCGGCTGCACGAAACCTCCCTCCGTCGCTTGGAGTAGCTCTGGCACCCCGAGGCATGTGTGAGCCCAACGACCGTTTTCTTATTTGGATTCCACTCGTTGTGAGGAAATCTGATTTGATCATTGAATTCGGATGCAAATGAATGCTAATATCCCGTGCCTCTCTTGTTCAGACAGAAAATGGCTGGGTCAGGCCCATGACATGCGATGCTTCCATTAAAAAACCTCTGTTGCCAAGAACACAACAGGGCACATCCATTCAGGCAAGCTTTGCACGTGTTTTGCTGTTCGATCACAGAAACGAACAAATTCGACGTCCTTTCGCGGCAAATGTATCTCCACAGAAATGAAGCAGAAGAGAAATCACGTGTCAGTGAGTGTGGAGGTTCCGTGTTATCTCCCTTCAGAAGATGTGTCTTGAGAAAAATGCAAAAGGAAACATTCATCATCTTGTGTCATCCGCTCCGAGGAGGCTGCAATTTGGTTCAGGTCAGGCGGAGGGAATTCATTTCGTTAATTGCTGCGCGAGGCTTTCAAAAACACTGAAACAGTTGACACATGCCGGAGGAAATTCGGTCACGTTAATGTCGCGTTTCTGAAAAGTCCCAGCATTTCCTGCTTGGTTGTTGTTTGTGTAGATTTAGCCTCAGGCGCCTACAGCTTCAGTTTTGTGTGACGCCGATCAACAGGTTCGCAAACTTTACATTTCACAGAGCAACGAGACACAGGTTTTTTTGGAGAAAGTTTTCTGCTTGATGGAGAGAGCCAAATAAAAAAGCCTAACGAAACCGTTTTCAACGTGCAGTCACACTTCAAGTATCGATTTCCTGTTCACGTTTGAGCAGGTCCTTCTGTTCACACCTGGAGAATGGTTTGCCAATGATTTGCTCATCTGCCACGACATATACGGCTGTATTGACGAACAGGAATCGCCTCAAGGCACTGAACACATCATTGTTTGTGTGCACAGCAGAAGACTTGGGAATCTGTGCAACGCCGCGCTAAGTTCCGGCGTAATTTGTTGTCTTGAATTGAACCAGTTGGTTTCTTGAGGGATTGCACGCTGGAAAAGCGACGAAAGACTTTTGTCAACAGTCACCTCAGTCAATGCGAGCAGCCCCCTGGATTTGACGTGACGGCCTCGCTGCCTGCGGGTGTGCCTGCTGCGCTTCGTGACTAATCAACCTCCACTTTGACTTTCAGCACGCAAGGTTGGCATCGTATCGCCAACCCGTCTTGTGGGTCAGCACATCAACTGCCACGGAGAATCATAGAAGATTTACCTGCCAACGTCTGTTCAAGTCTGCTGAAATCATCAGCACATGTTGGGCTTGCAAATTTCCATGTGTCATGTTCGTGCGCCTTCGTGCGACTGAAAACCTCTGCAAAATATCTGAATCGGCCATGGTCAGGCGAGCGAGAACACTGGCACACAAATGCTTTGTGACGAAACAAATTAGGTGGCAACGTCAAGCATTTGGTCCATCGTGGGTGTGTCCGGTTGTGTCTTTACACAGAATGATTTCTGATCAGTTTATCCCGGAGTAAAATGACATGAATAACCATCAAAAAAGGTCTCGCAAGTCGCCGTGGCCCCGGTTGCATTTCTCACACTTTGCTGCTCCAGGCATGAAGCTGTCATGAGAAATGGGCAATATGAGAATTTTACGCGTCAGGTTAGTCATGGCCGGGAAGAGCTTGGTTGGCCTCCACCACCAACATTCAAAGTCAAAGCCCATCGCTTTCCCATTGACTCAAGCCTGTAGATACTGGGATAAGTGAGCTTTATTTCCTGTATGCAGCCTACAAAGGTCGTTAGCACTTTGTTTCTGACAAACCCAGTCTCCCAACAGCAGAGAAGCAAAGTAGACCGTGTGACAAAGAGGAAATAGTAATGATGAGATATTCATGCAGTTGGTCTCATCTGACAGACAAATTAAAACCTGATGAGCTTCAAGTCTGCCCTGTTTCTGGGGCGAAGCGGGGTCCGACAGTCGAGTTGCTGTTTACATATTTGGAAGATGGAATCGTGCTTCCTTGGGCTTGGACATCGGGTCCTCGTAATACGCGGAGATAATTAGCGGCTTTGATGTCACACAAACAGCCCAGATGCGCCGGATAAAACGTGAAGCAGAAGTGCCATTTTCACAAAGGCATGAGTTGTCGAAGGGAACGGGTTTGAAGTGACGCTTATGAAAGCATTGTTTATCTTTGACGTGAGCTTTGACATTGTTCGTGAAGGAATTTCTGACTTGTTTGGTCTTTTGCTGCGTTTCGCAAGTTGAAGAGAACAGCAGGAGCCCAGCATGGGTCCACGTTCAGCGCTGCATCAAACAACAATTTGAGAGAAGAAAAACACAAGAAACTGAAGCTGCTTGGAAGCAGCCACACTTTTGCCAGACAACGGACACAATGAGACCTGCAATACAAGAAAAAGAGACAGACAGGCGAAATCAACATGTTTTTCAGATGAGGGCGTCGTCCAAACGATCTTATGATGCACGAAGAACCACGGGTTGCAGGGTCATGCAGGAAGATCACAAGCCCGTGGGTGACACTTCCTTCGCCCAGGAGCGCACGCGACAAAGCAAACCTTGGTCTGAATTCGCAGCGTGTGGGTCACGAAACGACTTGTACGAGCCTTGCGAGGAGAGGTGATTCCATTCGGTGTTTTGACAAACAACACTTATGTTTGTATTTGGTAGTAAGTCACGTCGTTATGTTGGAATAACTGGAATAACTGGCGGAATCCTGCACAAGGAAATTGCCCTGGTTGCAGCTGCACAGGCGTGACATTGGCAATCACCAGCGTGGGTGGTCCCTCTCACGGGGCATATACTTACACCTAGCGAGCCGGGCGGGTGACCCTGATTGTAACCGGTCTGCGTGGCGACCAGTCTGGGTGGCATGATTTTGTTTGACGTTATCCCTGGATTAATGAACATCCCATGAATGTATCCTCCATTTGACGCGATGCCATCCCATGCTGCTAAACCAGAAGAACGTCCCTCAAGGATTATGTCATCTGAATTCCTAATAGCTCTGATAAAATGTCACTCAAGTCCTGTTGGGAATGCGCATCAATTTTTCGGCCCAGGGCAAGGAGAAAAGTCTCATAAAAAAGCAGTGACACTGAATGTCTCTCTCAGCCAGGTCGTGGCAATATTAAACAGAAAATTCATCTTGGCAAGGTCTTTGCAGCACACTGCTGTGTGATTTTTCAGCTATATGCACAGAGAGACAGCTACAGCATCTGATCCTTGAGGAAAATCAAACTTGACAACAAAGAAGTTGGAGAAGTGTGCTGCACGAATGCTGCTTGTTATGAAGGTATTGCAAATGCGTCGTGAGTGTCCCGTAGTGGTGCCACTGGCGCAAATGGACGCAACATCCTAATTGTTTCCGTGCACTGCGGAACTCCCGACAGTCTGCTCCTTCTACCACACCAGCGAGTATGATGGAAGACCTCAGCGCGCCAAATGTGACTTTTATGATTATTTTAACTCACGACAAGAGACATGCAAATTCACCGAGGAACGCGAAACGCGGAGAAGATGTTTGCGCGGAGAGAAAGAGATACCCCCGCCGCCGCAGGTGGAAGTTGATTTAACATGACAGCTTTATGAATGAATAGGGTCCCAAACATTTTCTTTTATGTCTCTCAAGCTGCAGTGGCATGTTTCTATACTTGAAGAACCAAAGTCTCACAACAAATTTCGTGTCATAGCAAACCACACAAGTTTGGCCAAATCAGTTGCAATAGTTTCTTTGGCACATTTAGACCAAAGTTACAAACGACTGTGACGCTTTCGAGCAATCAGAGATGAGCACGCTCCGGAGGTGTCTCGTGCAAATCTTCCTTTGTCAACAACCTTCAGCTTCGTGACAAGAAATGGTTCTTCAAATCCATTAATTTGATGCACAACACGTCACTGGTTGAGATTGTGACACCGCCCATCTGTAAAAAGACCCTTACAACCCACAACAGACCTTTTATGGCTCCTTTGGGTCACCCTACGAATGGCTTGCGTCCACATATAAAACAGACTGGTGAGTAAATCTAATTCTCTGGGCAAACCAGAGACAGCTGTGTTGTATCAGTGAAACCTCATTCAGGCGAAATAAATGTGTGTGTTGTTGATGGTAATCTAAGGCCCAAACTAGATTACACTTGGAGGAATGCAAGCCAAAAATGAAGCCTTGATGAACTGGGGTTTTTTTTCAGAAAGGAATTCTTTTCTGTGACCCCTTGATTCTCTGTGAGACTTTCACTCAGAGTATTAGCTCTAATTTCAATGCATGACATGCTATATTAAGGGCAATCCACCCCGAAAATTGGCAATCCTTTGAAGCTCTTTGTCTTTATTATGTCGTTTATATTCAAGCAGAGTGATATTTGTAAAATCTGCAGGCGACCTGATATATTCTCCAGGGGCTCTGTATTAACGCCAGTGGAATCGGTAAGTATTGCGCCATTCAGCAGTAAACATGAACTGCACCGTTCTCTGATAGAGTGCAACCCAGAAAATGCGCGGCTCATCCATTGTTGAATTGAGACTCGTGCCAATCAAACGGAAGCAATAAAGGGTGGCAAAGGGTTAATTTGTGTGTCATAAATGGTCAATTTCAGATCACGGAGGCAATTTAATACAAAAATGTTACGAGGCCACTTTGTATTGACTTGACCAGAAAGATCGGCATCAATTATACTTAGGTGATGCAGAATATTGATCAACAGTTCTCAGGGCCTCATTACACAGATTGATGCCCAAGGCTTTTGCACCCAAATACACAGTGAGGCCCTCCTTTTGTAACAAGGCTACTTTGTCTACATTCGTAGTCATTAAAGACACTAGAGATCAAGTGCAGACTTTGGTGATGACGATAAAAGCTGACTCAGACCAACGACTGCGGTCAGTGGCTCGTTTCTACAGACCAAGACTCCTGAAGTGATACTGCATCAAGTTCCCCGAGGTCTGCTGTCTCTCCTGTCAGGTTCATGCAACATGTTTCTGCACAGACCACAACAAAACTTTGCACAGAAGAATCCAAGCACAAGAATGAACGAAGCCACATTTTCCAGCCATCAGCTGGGATCGCTCCCCTTCTCTCTGTGGATGAACACAACAGACGGGCAAGAGGGAGTAACAAATCAATTTATCACAAGAGCTGCGCACACCTCTGTGACCAGGACGGTAACCTGCATATCTCACATCTGATGGCCCCAAATTCACTGTGGCTCCAAAAGAAGACAAAGGGTCACAAAACTCCGTCTTGTCAAAAACTAATGGCATTTGAAACAAGTGCACGAAAAACTGGTTTTCTGAGCTCGTGTTGTTTCGCTTTTTGAAGGGAATAGAATAGAATTTTGATGTAACCTTGGCAAACTTTTGGCTGCCAAGCATGCATGGTTCTCACAAGTGGCACAAGAACATGTGAAGGAACATTTTGATCGTATTTGACTTTGTGAGAGCTATGTGATCAGACTATCTTTCTGAATCTGAGACTTGAAATGTGTGAAGACAGATAACACAACACGAAGGGAAGTGCAAACCAGAGAAAGACAACAAATGCAAAGTGCTGAGGGCAAACGCCACTTGGCACTGACACCAAGAATGCAACAAAGAAACTGAAACTTTATCAGGCACTTGAGCAAGCAGATGACAAGGGATTAATGTCAAGTGTAACAAGCGAGGGATGCAGGGCAGGGAACCATCGGCCTGGAACCTGCAGCGGGGTTTGGCTGCACCACGCGCTGAGGCAGGCGATGCATCAGAGTGCTGACTTCTGCGCAGATCTGTTTCTCTCTCGGCGACGTTGTTTTGTTTTCCAATTTGATTCCCTTTGCGAAGAATACTGTTGTGTGAAAATGTGTACGGTGTGTCATTGTTTCACGAGCTAATGGATTCTGACAGCAACGAAATTTAAAATACAAATCAGCTGAGAATCCTACTGCTGCACATTGTTGGAAAAGCCGCTGTGTTGTGAAAACATCCTCCTCTGATGTTTAGATTCTCATTCACAACAGAACAGGTGCAGAATAATGCTTCCATTTGCATTATTGCGAGTTTTATGAACAATTGATGTGAAGCAGACAACACTGAGAAATTTGTGCCTCGCATATTTCCTTCTGAAACATTCCAACCGACAAACGAAAAAATGTCAGGAAGAAACACTAATCTTGTCCCCGAGGTGAAAATAATTGCAGAGAATGTGGTGTTGTGTCACTAAAGTGGCCGAGCTGGGGGTGATTCGAAGCACGGTGCTTTTGAAAAAGACTTCTTGTGAGTTTGAGAACACTGTGACGTGGCGATTCCGACCTTGTGTTCTTCGCATCCCTTTTTCAGACGGGATGTGGGAAGCTACCCAACGATGCTGATGTCCTGCATTTGTAGTCGACAGGTTCACTTGTCCTAAGAAGGGTTTGAGGCTAAGGATGCCAACGACGAATTCAAACAGCCTGACGCTCGTCTCCAGAAAGGTCACAACGGAAGGTTTTCGACTGAAAATGTCAGGTCTCTTCACATGCGTACGTGAAGAGTCTTTTGTCTAGAATCCTTCATTTGGGAGTGTTTCTGAAAGAGCTTGCCTGACTCTAGTTTTGCCGAAGCAATGTCTACAGTTTCAGCGCAACGACTTTCAATGGGAACCTGGACGGTTTTCATGGCACATTCTCTGTGACAGTTTTGCCTTGGTTCTGAACTGCCTGCAGATCCGCCCGAGCAGGGAGAGACATAATGGTTCCCGCTCAGTCCTGCTGAAAGCGGCTAGGATGTCGAAATTAGCCTGCAATCCTCAGGATAAAACTTTGCTACAAGATAAATTGGCTTCAAATTTTTATCATTAGGGCGGCTGATGCGAAAACGAATCCCCCAGAAAACACGCAACCTCCAGGTCTGGGAAGCTCCAGACAATCTTTGGCTCAGTTTAGTCAGCGTTTTGGATGTTTTGTTGGACAAGAACGAGCAAGAGTAGACACACAGAGCAAGTACTTGTGTCTCAGGAACAATGAGGACGACTGCATTTTATTTGTCAACCTAAACTCAGGCTATGGAATCTGCACGCGTTGAAGCGATTGGATCCACGAATTCGGTTGCGAGAGATGAAAGCAGAAGTAATGGATTAATTTACAGAAGCAGCAAACAAAAAACCTTTCAAGTGCAACCTAACAGTGTGTGTGCAAAGCAACCTCATTGTCTTGACGCAAAAGGGATTTTGAAGACAAAGATCCTTTGTGAACGAATTCTGTCAGCTCTTTATTCCGAAAAAAGCAGTGTTGCCGTCGAAAACGTTGTTCCCATTTTCCTTCCACAACTGGAAAATGACGGTTCTAAACACCTCGCACCGTTCTCAACCTGTGTGCAACTTTGCTTCCCATGTGGATTGCCAATTTTTGAATTTCCGGAGCTAATAGGATGCTGATGGCCTTTTATACCCTTGGCATGTGTAAAGCTGGTTTGACACGAACTGAGCCGGGTGTTGGGTCCGAATGGCCGACGGAACTTGTCACACTGTGCGCCCCGCTGTGCGTCCGAATAGACGCCACGCCAATCTGCAGTAAGTGTCATTTTTGGCTGAGTGTTACATCACACCAGCAAAATGAAGGAACTTGCATGTTGAAGCAGCTGGAAAAGTCGTGACAATTTTTCGAAGCTGCAGGTTTGAACGTGCTGCAAATCCAGTTGATCATCGCTTCATAAATCCTGTGCGCAAGCCTATCCAGACTCAGTTGCGCCAATTGATGAATGCCACTGCGGCAGTATCTCTCATAATGCAATAAATCTTGCACTTCATAAATACAAATCTGTAATCTATGAAAGATTCATGATCAATCTGACTGACTAAATTTAGGCTTGCAGCCTCCTTGTTTCAGTTTTATCCCCTGTTCTCCCAATTCGGTTGCGGAGCACGTTATAATTCTGTCACCGACACGTGCTCTTTTTGCAATTTGTAGCAGTGTGTTGTTTGACTGATCGCACACCCCTTTTCTGACAGCACTCTTGAAGATTGTGTTCCAAGTCCACAGTTTTCAAAGAGGACCAATATCATCCCTCTACGTTGTTCATGATTTCGATTTGCTTGCAAAGAGGAACTTGTCAAGAAAATTTGACTGGAGAACTGCGTTTGATGCTTCGGGACCTTCACTTGCTGTGGCCTTGCTGTATCAGTATGTGTCAATGCTGAACCTGTAATCCTTCAATTGAAAATGATTAGATCTTCCCTTGCAAAGGTTACTTGGAACAACATCAAAGAGAACCCTGCAAACTGCATGTCAGAACTGCAGTGGTGTGAAGTTTGTGTTCACATGAAGCTGTGAAAACATCTGCGATCCAGAAGTCCGGCTCCGCAGCTCAACCAACTTCGTGTCCAAGTGACGAAACAACAAATGTCCATCGGACAGATTCAGCTGTCCAGTGATTCAACCCATCGGAGAAGTCTCCCGAGGTTCTTGAAACAGATCGCCACGTTTTTCAGACCGATACCCAGACACTCATCCAGAAAGCATCACTTTGTGCTCCTTGCAGGTGAGACCTCATCAGCCCATCGTGAAAGCCAAAGGCCAATTCTACAAAATTTACCCAATGCTCACATCAAGTTCTCGAATAAGCTCTCACGAGTGGCAACTCAGACCATTGCACTCTTGAAACCTTATCCTCATCGCATGGCTAAGTAATCAAATGGCCGCTTCAAATCTCCTATTGCTGGACTGTGCTATTGTTGCACGGGAAATTTGAATCAGGCAGCGTGGAGCACAATTTGCCTTCTAATGGATCGGTTGCAGATAAAGGCAGAAATAAATCCGGCGAGTTTGACGATAGCCCTGCTTTCCACGGGCTGAGACGAACAGCATTTATATTTCATTGATGTGGAGTATCGATCTTCCTCCCACATAAGACATCAGTTAGTGTCTTTCAGTGTGAGGAGTAATAAATCACAGGGTCTGGAGACACGCACTGAATCCTTTATCACGACGTCGCCGTCCGCACAACACACCTTTCCCGCTGCATTGCCCCAGATTCCTCGCGGAATGTCCGTGAAGGGACAGGTCTGTTCCTGGCATCTGAACTTCAGTTCGGGATTTCCATCCATTGAGAACGCAGGAGTCTACCTCCAGATTTTTGTCTTCGCGTCTGCGCAGCAAGTCAACTCAGTTTCACAGGAAACTCATCAGAAAGTGATTGATGAAATACGACAACGTTCCATTTGTGAATTAGAAACCGCCGAAAAGTAGATCCACCAGCAGAAAGTAAAGATTTCAGTTCACACAAGAGGCATTGAAAGTTAGCTAAGATTTCTGTGAAAACAAGTGTAATGCTGACGTCTTGAGCAAACAGAGCCGAGGGATTGCACATCTGTTGGCCCATCATGATTACTCAGATTTCTTATTTCGGCTGGCGGATCTGATGAATCGAGGCGACTGGATGCGCTACGCGTCGAGAGCTGCGGAATCAATGCTTTGTCGTAGCTTTGATGAATCTTTTTCATCGTGTGTGTACCCTTGACATGAAGACAGATGCATGAAAATTAAGTGTCCCTTTCACGTCAGACTGGTTGCTTTCATGAAGCTTCGAGGGGATGAATCTTCCCAGATGAAAAGTCGACTCAAGACAACGATGCACAAGTCAGCCAGAATTCTGCACTGTCTCAAACTGAGAGTATCTTTTTTATTTTGAATGTTCTTGAGAGGCAGAGGTTTTATCAGTTGCACCGTTACCTCGAAGGCGAATATTGCAATAACAAAGGCAATAAAGCTTGCTTGTCCAAGTTTTTTGTCGTTTATGAGCCTGGAATAGTTTTGTGCGAGTGCCTTTCAGTTCTACGAATGATGGAGGCATCAGTGGATTCTTATCAGTCACTCAAGGACACTATGGGCGTCAATATTACAGCCAAATTTCTACTGAAGCTCAAAATAAACAAGATGAGACTAAGTTACCCCAACCTGAGCCTCTCTGTACTGTGTCTGTTCATATTTGATCCTTGTGAAGTTCACTGAAATCAATAGAACAGCACGAAACACAGTCAAATCGATCTCAAGACTTCACACAGCAGTGCGGAATTTCAGTGCAATCTCCACGCAAGCAAATTTCACAAAATTTGTTGTTTATTCACAAGAAGGAAAAAATTACGAAGACAACCACGTCAACAGGGACAACACAAACGAGCTGCGTGAGCGTACAAAGTTCATGTTCCCTTGACATTTTCGACAAAATAAAGCATTGTGTAAACAATTAATTGAACAATTGGACAACGATCCTGTGTTCGATTAGTACACCACACGAACTAACCTCTGTTGCACAAAACACAATATCCGCACAACAGGCAAGAAATCCCCACGAATTGGTCAGTGATCTGTTGGAGGGGTACAAAATAGAGCTTGTTCTTGCAGCAGTTACTTATCACAGAGGAATCAAGTCTGAGTGTTTGAACGCGCAGCTGTTAGTGACGTTTGCGATGTGTGCAGATCAAGTCGGGAAAGGTGCGAGACACTTTTGCGTTCTGTACGAGAGACTCAGTGCCATTCGGCTGCTGATTCGTAACAGTCGCCAGGAATTTGCGCGTGTCGAGCGGCGCACGCGAATATTTGAAGATTTTTGTGCCAAACAGAAGCAGTGGTGAGCTGAGTAACGAGAAGTGTCCTGGACATGGTTCAAGCTGTCACAATCACCACCTGCACAAATATTGAGCCAAGGTAACGCAAATTTTCCTTCTTAAGCATCACATTGAGCACGAGAAACTAAATTTTCTGTGGACAGATTTTGATGAGGGTTGGACAAAAGGAACACAGCAAGCTTTCGAAGGTCACAACACACACACAACTGAGCTGTTCGCACGCAACAGAAAACAACACAACGATGATTGTGATATGCCGAGCGGCGACTTCCATGATGCGGAGGCTGCACGGTTTGACCTAAATGGTGCTGTCTTTCTTCATTCCGTGGCCCCCGGTGTCAATTCGCACAGCTGCACTTTGCGGCAGGGGACTGCTCACTATAAACTGACCCACATCATAGGATCCTGACGTCGTCGTGCTGCAATCATCGGAGAACTCATCTCCATTTTCGTCCAGTCTGCCCAGCGTCTTGAGAGGAATGGTGTGTCCAAAGGTGTTGACGTACGTCCCGTCCGCCTGCTCAGGCGCAATCCTCTGGCTTCGGGACCTGCGGTACCGCCGGTCATTTTCTAGCAGTTTTCTTTGGGTCAAGTAATCAGGGTGGGATGCAGGTAGCGTTCTCGTATCGCCAGGCTTGAGATTAGGCGCGGATTTGTCGCTCTGAAAGGCAGGATTACTGGCCGCAGCTGCGGAGGACGCGCTGAGACAGTCGCAAGCCTCCTGTATATTGCCAGGCATCCCGCGCCTACTATGCGTCCCAAACCCCTGACCGCGCTTGACCCACTGAAGACCTGATCTGTTCATTGTGAAACATTTGCACGGGAACTTGTCCGCACCTGAGGTTGCAGCCGCGGTGTGGGGATGGTGGTGGTGGTGGTGGAGGTGGGGATTTGGCAGGGTGGATGTATGGGTGGTCCCTGCTGGCGGACCGGGGCCCACACTCACTCCCACAATGGCCGCAGGAGCTGCAGACGCAGCAGCAGAGGCAGCAGCAGGTGAATCGCCCACTTCTTGTGATATACTACTGTGGCCCGAATCCTTGCTGACCTGGCTAAGGCACTTCTGATTTCGGTCCTTCTGAGACTCTGCAATGTAAACAGAATTCAATTAACTGATGGCATCGATGAACGAGCAAGGCTCCAGTTTTACACCATTCAGGGCGAAATCTGCACAAATATTTACCACCGTATTTTGTTCGTCTCTGCATTGCTCAAGAGCACTTTGAACACAAGATGTCCTTGCGAATTTTCCTTTGAACTGCAAGATGCCAATTTCACGGCCGCTAATTGGGTTCCAAGTTCACTGATGATCCGCTGCCCGGACGTCTGAGTCAGCACCGTTTTCAGATAATCTTGATGGCGACGCAGAAACATGGGAACCCATTTCCACCCGCGTGAGAGAGTCGGTGACACTTGCCTCCGTTCCTCGAATACTCGCCGTCCTCGCTGGGTCCGCGCCCGCTGTCGGCGTTGGACATGTCTGCGGAGCAGCCGGACGTGCTGTCCGAGTCGTTGTGGCCCACCGGCTCGCGGATGAAGAGGTGCAGCCGGCGGTGCATCTGCATCAAACAAACACAGCTCGTGGCCACAAAACTTCTGAGGACGAGGAAATCAAACTGTGTCACATGCACAAATATGCGCATACTCACTCTCAATGACAAATTAGCTTTATCGCTAAAAATTACATGAATGGCGAGAAAGCAATAATCGACTGTAAATCTGCATGCATTTGAGAACCACTTCCGTCTCGAACTGATGTATGAAACTGAGGACACAACGAGCACCGCGGTTTCAATTAATTCAGCTTTCACGCTGAAACTGCAACAAAAAGAATCTAATGATAATTGCAGAGGAAATTTGTAACAGCCGAATCACAATGGGACAGTGTCCATGCATTTCATTTCTGCGGCTGCATAAGGAATACGCTGCAAAATGACAGTCAACACGAACACTCAAAGAAAAAACATGAAAGGGAAACACCAAGGTTTTGGTACAGTACACAGACATCAAACACTCAATGAAACGGTAATAACACCAAGAGGCATTACACATGATAAATTTATTTGGTCTTACAGAAAGAGATGCCCCACAGCCCCAGGACGAAGCTGGTTATGCATTACAGCAGTACTTTGAATGGGCTGGATTTCTTTGACTATCTCTTGGTTGATTCAATGCCACGACAATCTCAAAAACATCTCTTGGCTTCTTGATGAGCAAGAAATTTTTGACATATTTGCTGCCATAGGAATTCGTGTCATTTGTTCCTCTTCGTTTTGTGTCAAAGCTTTTGATTTGGGAGAAAAAGCTTTTTCTCAGGCCGAAATGTGAACCGGCTTCTGAGCGCATCTGGCCTGGGCGCTTTCTGTGGATGGGATGCGACAGTACACATGTGAATAGAGAATTCTAGCATCCCAAAGGTACCATCCAAATCTCTGAGCAGCTTTGCGTGAAATCTACAGCTGCTTGCTTCAAACAGTGTTTTCCTTGTCTGAAGTCTTTGAGGCAATTAATTATTTGGAAGGAAGATGCGCCAAAAGATTGAAGTGAATAAAAACTTTCAGCACTTGGCTTGAGCTGTATTTGCTTGTCTGAGCACCCACAGCGTGGCACCATGAGTGTGTACAAATAACCCTGGGGCTCCCTGCAGGCAGGTATGGTTACCTCTAGTTCTCTCTCGGTAAGGAGCCAAGGTTTCAGTTCACGTGCCTGCTGTCGCGGGTGCGGCGCGGCTTGCAAGGGTCGGTTCCCCGGCGTCGCGTCCGCCGCTCCCGAGCCTCCGTTGGGCAGCGCGCCGCTCCTGGGTGAGACCCTCGTGTCTACTCCCTGTCCAAAACAGCACGGGAACCGTGAGAGTGAACCAATGGAAACTTGCACTTTTTTTCTTAGTCGTGTTCAGAATGCACGTATGACAGATGGGAATGTTATTTCAGGCGAAAACGTCGAAGCAGGTGGCAGGTGAAGTGAAATGTGAGGGTTTTATTGTTGCTTCAAACAAATGAGTACAAACACCACAAGGACCAAAAGGAATGAAGTGGAAGCAGTCGAAGATAAGCTGGGGAAATGTACTGAGTTCTAAAGCTTCTCCTGGAGGCAACGCGAAAGCTGAAGCGAGTGCAAGATGTCACAATTTCCTCAGTGAGAGTCGTGTTCACCTTGGTTGGGCACAGCGTCCCGGAAATTCTGCTCAGCCAATTGACCCCTCAAAACGCTTCGTCTCTTCAAATCCTCATAAACTAACCAGCTCATGGTTTCTTCATTATCCCATTTGACCTTCTCTTACCGGTCCGTCCCAATCTAAAAGCTTTAGCTTCAACGCGGCAATGATTAGATTTGTTCGACTGAAGGCCCAGACACGTTGTTAGGAGCTTTAAGAAGATCAGTAGGATTAACTCAGACTTGGGATGCAGCTTAGATCAGAGCAGATCAGCGTCTGTTGCGCCAACACAAAGTAGATCACCATTTTAGCGGAAACTGTCAGCAAATGCTTCTTTGATCTGAAGGACAAAGTGCGCTCTGCTCGGCGAGTGTGTCACACGATCTTTTCCTTGATGTACCAGGAACGCTGCAGAGGAACACACCCTTGAAATCTGTTTCTCCCTATTTCGTCTTTTACATGTCACTTTGGTGGGAATTGCAGCCTGCTTTGTTGTGGATGTTGAACAACATGCCCTTTTTGTGCGGAAGCGAAATATTCTGTGTGCAGCTCTTCTTGCTCATGCCAGACTGAACCTCTCTGCAACAACCGTCTATGGCACTGCGGAGTGCTTCTGTTTGTACTCGTACCTCGTACATTTGGTATTCAGCAACAAACCCTCGCTATCATTTCCGCACTCTTGTTTCACAAATCGGTTGCAACATGAAGCACACCGCATTGCTATTTGGCAAGTACGTCCTGCTATGATGACAGCTTGGTGTTTTTCCTTCACTGAAAAGGATATTGTCGACAATACCGGCGGGACAGATTTCATTAGGTCAGTCACAAAGATCAACATTAATTATCCTATGGAGCATGAGCGGTATTGATCCACCACCTGAAGGCATCAATTCATATTTCCATCTTCAACAAGCGAGGAAATGTAGAAATCGCCTGGGGAAAGACAATATGGAGAGGGACTTCAATCTGTCGCTTTGGGAAGGTGTTGACTCCGTGAGACTGTTCCACACAAATCTATCATAAAGTGAAGCTTCAGCTGTGCAGTAACGACCGAGCCTCAAGCAATGCCACCTCCTCCATGATTCTTAATGCAGCATCAGCCTCTGCAACTGGCAGCATAAAAGCTGAGTCAGATTTGACAGAATAGCTACAATATTGTGTTTGTCCTGGAGGCACAAGACAATTTCATTGACCTTCGAAAGCTTAAAAGACCCTGGTGTTTATTGAATAGATGGATAGAACTATCTGTGCTGAACAGCTCCTCACAAGGCACAATATGTCTTGAGTGCAATCTGAGCGACACTGCACAGACAGAGCGAACTGCAATTGCAGGTAACGGAATGCCTCAGCCTCGTGAGTTCAACTAAATGAAGGGTGACACACGGGTGTAAGAGGAATCACGCCTTAAAAGCACCCAATTTCATCAAATTCCAACTTCGCTGCTGAAATCCAACGTCAGTCTGTGTGCAAGCAGACTAGAAAGTTGTTGCAAGCTCAACACAATGACTTCACAGAACGCGAAGTTTTCTTTGGCAAAATATTCTGCAGCAGGATTGCACAGCATTTGTGTTTTGTATTCTCAGATGTCAAGATGAAACGCCGCTCAGAATCAGCGAAGGAATTCAAAGGATGCAAAGATCCGAAACCTTATTCCCACAACTAGCTTCGTTCTGCAAGCACTCAACGCCTATCAAAGCCGAACGCCTGAAAGAATCTATTTATTATTTTTCTATGTAAATTGATAAGTATTCTTTTCCGGAAAATTGCGCTGAAGCTGCAGCTCAACTAGCAAGCTCCTCCGACGAAAAGCGGCGTTGTGAAAGAATGTGAAGTTCAAAGCGCACAACATGGCATTTGTGATTTTGCTTTTCACTTCACGAAACAGAATTCAACAATTGCTTTGCAGTTGTGCCCTTTTGGAGAAAAAAATCATGACAAAGCACGTGAAATGTGACACCAAAAATAAATACAGGTCAAACAAAACGTATTCTCACACAAATTGAAAAGCAGATCAGTTGATGGAATTTTGATCCAGGTAAGGAACGAATCACAAAGTGGGCCAGCGGTTGAGATCCAGGTTTGTTCAGAGTGAACAGCGAACATGTGCTGCACGACAGGTCGAGCAGCACCGACGCCTGACAGATCACAGCTTTGTGATCACGACCTGTTGACTTCCAGATCAACCGCTTCCATATTTATGACACCAGCTTCCACAAAACTGAAACTAACGAAAATAATTTGTTTCAAAAACTTGACAAATCGGAGTCGATGACTTTGCTGTCAGCACGCACTGGATTTTATGTGACAACATTAGGAAATACCATTGACAGATCAGGCTGACTGCAGGAGGCATGTGCCTTAGAAGCCTCTCGACTGTCACATTATTCCTGAATTCTCAAAGGGGTCTCAGCTATTCTCCCGACTCGGCTTATTTGTGGGCAGGATGGCCTGTTGCGGACCATCCCTTGGTCGCCGGATATCGTTTCAAGCAAAAGATCCTCGCTCGTGCTCGTAGAGAAATTCATGGGGCGCTCGTCAAAGCATAACACGCCTTGTATTGTACAGCTCGGAGAATTCAACAGGCTGGATTTGAGAAAATCAATGCCTTGCGGGAATAAACTGCGCAGGTAATTGCTCACTGTGAGTGATTTGGATTGAAGGCTTTGCAGTTTCGGAGCCACAGAGTGTCCACTGATCTTTGAAGATCCCTCGGTCTCCAGAGTCCCGGGAATGACATGGAAGGCACACATGGCAGCTAAACGGAGATGACAATGGAGAAAGGATGGATGTACCCATCTTATGGTGGAGCCGTTTTCTGAAACCCAAAAGACCCATCTCCCTCCAAACGGGGTTTTTGCGTGACTCGTATGTCTAAGCTAGCGCTCCAATATTGACTAAAATGACATATCAATGGAAGAGCGAGAGACGCGACGCTCTCGAATCAGAAGGTTCTCACATGTGACTGCATTCCCATGTTCGCCAACAACGGAGGATAAAGCGGGTATTCATAAGGAGTTATGGTGAAACAATCAATTCGCAGAACCTCAGGACATGAAAGTGTATCTAAGATTGATTAAAGGCTTTCCTCTGGGCTTTCCCTCGCAGAACAGTTGATGCGCCAGCCATCCAACGCAAGCCCCCTCTTTCAGCACCACTGTTCTGGTGATAGGGAGAACACACTTGCAAGGGAAGATTGCGTTAAATTAACCAATGTCTTATGTGATGTAGGACGGGCGGTTGGGCATTTGTTGGTTGGCCTGGAGGAATCTGGGGACTCCAGTAAGTCTACAACGAAGCAGCAATGCTCAACCACCTGTGATAGCAACATAGTGTCCGCGTTTTAGATCTGCTCAGGACCGAATTTTCACATCAAACCAAACAAGTGCCGCATTTAGCTGTTATTTTGTTTGACTATTCTCCAAACAGGGAGGGAAATCAGTTGAGAAAGCCCTGGGGATACTTGCAAGAAGGACTTTGCAGAAACACACAAGCAGTTAAGTGCTGTTTGAAAGAACTGTCGGCATTTCAAAAGTGAAACACAAAATCAACGAACATACAACAACCGCAGGGTATCATTTAAAAATTACACACTGAAAGACACATCTTGAATGCGCCATCTCAATCTTACCATGCTTATTAAGATGAAAAGTTTCAATTTCCATTCTGTCGTTTCTCATGAAGATTACACGCAGTCATCTGTGAAGCCACTAATTCGCATTTTCATTGAGTTTTAATTCGGCGTGAACAGCCAAACTTGCACGTTACCTGTTGAGGGTCTATGGCAATGGCAGTCGGAGGCTGGGTATTCACTTCCACGCTCGGGATCGCTCCGGCTCTGTCGGCACCAGATGAAAGTGAGACGGGCCCCGCCACGTAGCGAACCGACCCAGGTGTCGCTTTCTTTGGGGACCTGTCCAGCTGCGGTAAGTTGTGGCCTCCGTTCTCCATGTGGACAGTGTGTCTTGGGCTTCCATTCTGTTCCAAGGAAATTGTATCAATGGGCCTGTGAGTCGGGGAACTGTGGGCCGCGGCTCCCACCTGGCACACGTACTTGTAGGTGTCGCGTTTCTCCCTGTGTTGCTTCTTTTTGATGCAGATAATCGCCGCCAACAGGATGGTGACCAAGACGAAGGTGGCAGCGCCGAGTGTGATGACGATGAGCTGGTTGTGCGTCGAACCCGAGGCGCCGGCACCGGCCTTGCGTGACTCGAGGCCCGACACGATGAGCGACGCGTTCACATTCACAATCAAATCGGTGACGGCCGTCTTGGGTGGGGTCCCACTGTCCTTCGCCATTATCTTCAATTTGTAGCCCGCAGTGTTCAATTTGTCCACGTTGATACTAATAGCACCAGAAGCGTCGTCGATTTCCAAATCTCCTTGTGCATTTCCTTTCGCGATGGAATACACGATCTTGGAATTGCTGCCAAAGTCGGCATCCTCAGCCATAACTCGACAAATTACGTGTCCTTTCGGAGCCGACAACGGACTTGTGATTGTGAAGTTTTTGTTGTTGGGGAAAATGAACATCGGCGCATTGTCGTTTACATCAGCGACGCGAACAGTAACACTGGCAGAACTGGTTAATGAAGGGAAGCCGGGGTTAATTGCGAGCACCAGGAATGAATAATTCGACAGATACTCTCTGTCGAGTACATTAGTGGTCGTGATTTTTCCTGTGTCTTCATCAACAGTGAATAAGTCCTTTGCCGGCCCGTTACCTTCAATGCGGTAATGGAAAGCGTCATAAGGAGGAGAGTCTGCATCTTTGGCAGAAACCGTGCCGATCTCAGTTTTGGGAGCTTGGTTTTCGAAAGTGGCAAAGTCGTAATGCTTTCGGTCAAAGACAGGAGCTTCGTCATTGACATCGAGGATATTGAGCACAACCGTAGCGGACGCAGATCTGGGAGGAGATCCCCCATCCACCGCTGTCACTGTGAACTGCAGATACTTTTGTGTCTCGAAATCAAAAACACCATCTGTTCGGATGACACCGGTGCCTGGTTCAATGCTCACCAGACCTCTAGCCTCGCTGCCGCTCAGTCGATAAGTTACTCTGGCATTGGGCCCCGCGTCCGCGTCCGTGGCATTGACAGTCAAGATATGAGATCCAATTGTGTTGTTTTCCTTCATCGTGACGGAGTAGGAGTTTCTGGAGAAAACTGGGGAATTGTCATTGATGTCCAGGATGCTGATGTTCACTTTCTGCGACGAAGTCAAGGGAGGGGTGCCTCTGTCGCTGCAGTGGATGTCGAGAGTAACAACAGGGTCTGTTTCTCGATCGATCGGGCGGGAGGTAATCAGTTTATACTCGTTCCTGTAGATAGGCTCCATGTGGAAAAAGTCACTGTCCAGCACACACTCTGCCTCACCGCTGTCGCCACCGTCAGGATCGACAACAGAGATGTGCGCCACAAACTGACCTTCAGCAACATGCTCTGCGACGCCCGGTTTTCCGTCCGAGGTCAGCGAGTTCACGGTGACTGCAGGGGCGTGATCATTCACGTCCAGCACGTTGACGGTTACTCTGGCGTGAGTGGGCACAGAGTTTGGCCCCTCGTCTCGCGCCGTCACCAGCAACTCGTGCACGCGCTGCGTCTCGTAGTCAAGGCGCTCTCTCACGACGATCTTTCCCGTCCGGGAATTTATCTCGAACGGAGATTTGACGGATGGACTGCCATCAGTTGCCAAGCTGTAGACGACTTGACCACTGGGGCCTTGGTCGGGGTCTGAGGCATGCAAGGCTATGAGAGGAGTGCCCGGAGGCGTGTTTTCACGCACCTTGACACTGTACGTGGTGTTATCAAAGCGAGGGCTGTTGTCATTAGCGTCTTGCACTGTGACTCTGACAACGATGCTTCCGGACTTGGGAGGTGTTCCCCCATCGTACGCGACGAGTCTGACGGTGTACTCAGTCTGTACCTCACGATCTAGTTTGTGTCGAAGTGCCAGTCTCACATCTTCAGGTGTTCCCGAGGTGTTGGTAACGACCAGGCCGAAATCAGGAGAGTCGGGCACGAGGGAATAAGAGCGCACCGCGAAGACTCCGCTATCAGGGTCCACGGCTGTGGGCAGGATGTACGTGGCGCCAGGCATCACACTCTCAGAGATTGGAATGGACACTTGCGTCCGGCTGAACTGCGGCGCGTGGTCATTGAGATCCAGGACATGCACCACGACGCTGATCACCTCGAGAAAAGACACCGGCACTGGACGCACGGCCACGTCAAACACTACATCACAAGTTCTCGGCGCCCCAGCACATAATCCCTCTCTATCCACTGGCGCTTTTGTGCTTAACATCCCACTAACTTCATCAATGGAAAAGTAATCCGCATGAGTTCCTGTTTGGCGCAGAAAGCTGAAGCGCAACTGATTCAGAACTTGAACATTGTACTTGCTGTCCAGTCGGGCATCGGCGGGAATGTCGCCCACGGGAGTGCGGGCCTGCATCTCCTCGACGATGGTGTACTCGACTCGCGCTCTCATGCCGTCCGGGGTGCGGCCCCGCTGTGCGACGCACGGAAGCAATGTCACCACGCTAAACAACACCAACACAGCCTGGCCAGTCCGTGCACCCCTCATCATTGCAGTGCTCAGCAGCCTTCCACAACTCTTTCTGAAAACAGTTCAGCAACATCCATTCACAATGTCACAGTGACCAGCCATCAGCGGCGCTGGCACTGGCGCATTGCGCGTATCAGCTCCCAAGTAATAATCCAATTGAATGAGCAGGGCGCCTGTTGATGGCATGTGTACACTGCCTGATGATGGTCATCTTATCCGTGTCATTCTTCTCCTCTCCGCCAGGGCCGTACCACAGCGCCAATGCAGCAGAAGATGCGAGTCTCTTTTTTCAAAACGCGGGAGTTGTATTTGTAGTAGTTGACGAAGAGTGGAAGCTGTTTGGTGTCGTAACCAGCTTCAGTTGCAGAAGTAATGGGCGTATCGCAGCGCCTTCCACTTTGCTCATTGTGTCACGCGTTGCCTGATGAAGTTGTTTCCCCTCTCCTGTTTGCTTCTCTTCTGCTCGTGTGTCTACCTGCCCAGAGGAATAAAAAGTCAATGGTTAACAAATTGCCTCATACAGAAACATCAGCAATGAAGAAGGGGGCTCACCCCCGGAACCACGTGAGCCGGTTGTTCCCCGTGATAGGCCACAGAGAGATAATGAAATTATTGGAGCGCGAGTGCAAGTCGATGGCGGCCGCTTAGACGGTGAAATGCCCCCAAGGTCGGCCCACATTCTTCGATTTGAACTCTGAGGGAATGACGAAAATCACCCACAATGGGCTTTTGTGGAGTGTCTCCTTTTCCCCATTCTGCTCGAGCCCGCTTTGCGTGTATTCTTGTAAGCAGCTTGCCAATCAATGGCTTGGCTATGTCGTTGAGTTGTACAATTACAAGGTTGGGCGGCATTTCTAACTCTACACGGGACATGCGTCTTCGGCCGCGTTAATTGAATCAAGGGTGTGTGTTTTGTTCGGAATACAAAGTAGCTTTTTAGACGATATTTTTTGCCTCAATGTGTCCGAGCCGGAGATATTTTACGGACTGAACCCTGAAATTGGCTACTCTTCATTCATTGTCACCAATCAGGCTTGAGCACCCAACCTGTAACTGGAGTTTCAGAATGCGAGAGACAGATTGAATGTCATCAGTCTCTTTCAAAAGCTTGGCTTAAATCCCCTCCGATTCCAGCGCTGTTTACCATTTATGGGCTTCACTTGGCTCGAGAAGGCCAGGTCTCTGCAGTGAGCGGGGCGAGGTGACTTGTTTGGGTTCCTTCCTTGCTATTCTAATGCTCGCTAGCGGCACACAAAGCTTGCGGATTCTCTCTCACGCCTCCATGGAGCTGCACTATGGGGGTGTTACGTGCAAGGATAACTTTTATCAATGCCTTTCACCAAAGCTCTTGACGTTCGCGCACTTTTATGTCCCCTATCCAACCACCCAGCCCGCGTACTAATAACCGGTCACATGCCAAGAGTCAATAACCACACTACGTAAAACCCATCTCGAACAAATATTACCTCGTACATATATTTTACTTTGCTGAGCCTGCTTATGAGCAATAATGCTTTACGTTTCCCAAGGATACTATGTTTGTTTCCTGAATGGTGAAAGGCGTAAGCTGTTCATATTCACCCACACAAGACATCACTTGAAAAGAAAGGTCTTGTCTGCGCTTACAGGAACAACAGGAAATGCCAAGACCGTCAACGGGCGCATTAAGACCTTTGTATTTGCCTGGGTGCAAACAAAGTAGGTTATTTCTCAATTAATAACGTTTGTCCAGCTAATGTAGCAACAGGGAAATATCTGCAGGTTGGGGCATTCGTCATGCGCGCTGGAAACCCTTCTGGATGGCTAATGAAACGAGTCAGTAACAGGATCTGAGCAGGAAAACCTATCGCTCATCTGGTTGTGTCATTTTGTTTTATGCTCTGCTTAAAGTCTGACATTGATTACATTTCCTTCTGCTGAGAAAGATTCGGGTCTATTTCGCTATATTAGCAGGATACAGTACGGCTTCTATTTTGTGACAATTTATGGTGCTTTCGTGGAACACCGCAGTTGGGTAATGGAAATGAAGTCGTCTGCTTCGTGATGAAAGTATTGTGAGACTTAGTGTTGTTTGAGATGGCTTTTACCAACCAGCTCTTTGACGCCACAATACAACGATGCCTTCTCACGACTTGTCACAACTGCATGAACAACTTCCACTGTGCCGTAGAAGTTTCAAGCCTTGTCACCTTGAGTGGCAGCAAGTTTTTCGTGAATCTGAGCCACGATGGCGTCACGCGGAGCTGCACGAACGATGAATGAACGAGACCAAACTGCTGAATGCTTCACAAGTACGTGATGGCTCGTTAACATGATCGAGATCAAAAAGTTAATCGCATTTCTTCTTTGGTGAGGCAAATCGGAGTGATCTGTTGGTGTCTCACGATCAATCAAAGGGGATTGTGCTCTCTCACCGGTCTCAAACTGGCCGAAATGCAACAAAAACATTTGTATTCAGGTGCAGAAAAATATTCCGGATCGAACAATTGCAGCTTAGTGAGGCAATCCCCGGTCTGCAAATCACTCCTGACCCCGCGTTGGTGTGGTAATTGCATGTTCCCTGCATGGTTTGGTCTGGTTCCTGTGTGCATTGTAAATAGACTCCAAGGAAAGATCACTCTGCAGCGTGATAAAATCATCGCGTTTGGTCATCCAGATTTTCATGGCAACAGTTACCGCGCCTATTCCTGTCAACAAAGGAAGCATCACACGATAATGCATGCACAGCAAGGGATTGAGCAAATTCTCTTACAAGCCAACGTTCTGATCAATTCGAGCTGTGGGAATGAGCATAATGCGGTGCATTCATTATTTCAATAACGTGAGCTTCATTACTACGAGCAAGAATGGTAAATCAGATTCGTTGGGCGGTGAGTTATCGAGTCGGGCGAATTCCATTGGGACACGTAATTGCAGTATAAACCAACACAATGATTTACAAGACCAGATGCCTGCGTTTGGAAATATGATCATCGAAAAGACCTCACAATGAGAACGCGCAGAGTTTCTCAGAAGAAAAAAACCCACATTGACTTTCACACATTGTTTGAATCCTCGGTAAACCCCACAACGCTCCAAAATCTTTGTCCATGGAACTTCGTAAACAGCTTTTGTGTCCGAGACAAAAAGAACTCCACCTATTTTGGCGTTTTGCACAGTTTCTGACTGTGGTATCTTCGCCCAGAGGGTGAAAACCTGAATTAATAACTGGTGCTTGGGATAAGTAAGGGAGTAGCAACAGGGTGATAAATAAAGGTTGCCGCAAATTATGCGGTGTTCATTGAAAAGAGTAGGTTTTGTTCTGCTATCGGTCTCCTTTAGGCTAGGAAATAACGAGGCGCACCACTGTACAATCCCACCCGTATTATCTGTAATGGCGCGGCACCTGTCGTGACTGTTGGAAGAGAGGCCTGCAGGCCCCTCGTGCTTCACCTTGTCTCGTTGCACACCAATAATTAGAGATCACTTCATTCGCCTGGTCACCCAACCTCTCTACCCGCACTCGTGCACACCTTAGCCTGCAGATCAATCAAGCCAAGGCTTCAAACCTCTAATTATATTTCTTTGAGAACCAGATAACGCGAGAAAAGAGTACCATCCTGTGATCTCCACTCTGCACGAACAACATCTGTGCTATCGCCCCGCACGACGTGAAAGATGGCATGTGCTATAAATGGGCCAATCCAGTCACAATTCTTCATGTGTGCATTAAAATAAGTGCTCACTACAAATGCAATAAACGTAAGGACAGCGCAATCGAACCTCCCAGCAGGAACATTTCTGCACTCTTAATGGATGCAGCGCGTTCTGTAGGATATTGTATCTTTGCAGCGAACAAGAGTATCCTTTTAACCCACATGGCCGTTACAAGAAGTCAGGTTCAGAGATGTCTAAATTATTTAAAGAACACTGTGTCTGACAAGTCTTTCACATTGACAAAACATCATTCACCACAGAAAGATGAAAGCAGATGGTCAAAACCTTTCCTGCGAATAAGAACACAACAAAGGATTTTCGGTAAGAACCACCGCCAGCTGCAGACGCGAGGCCATGTTGACAGCTTCGTCGTGGCACTGCACTTGCGAAGGTTTTGTGCTAGGGCCGTGTTATAACCTGCAAATTGGGGTGCCTTGACTAGGATAATTTATAGTGGCGCACTTCTGTCCAAGTTCTGATGCAGAGCGTCAAAGCATCAGGAATTATAAAAGGGGCGATGGTGGGAAACGCACATAATCACTGGGTCGTTCCTTTCCTAAAGGAGCGGAACGGCCCAGCCTATGAACGCTGCAGGAGCATCTGCCTCGACTGGATGAATCCTCAACTTGATGGGTACCTTATAGCTACACACAGTACAGTGTGAGCCGTACATCTGAGAGAAGGGCTCTCATGGGTTGGATCACAC
>JAAUXT010063477.1_pt1 | contig 29865 bp, 31 predicted proteins | sample 7278171 | NCBI WGS metagenome assembly JAAUXT01 (sample SAMN14350112, study PRJNA611818) | marine sediment metagenome | isolation source: surface marine sediment (1.8m) | place: French Polynesia: Moorea | collected 2018-08
ATGGGGCACTTGGCCTCTGGACCAATCAGAGGGCTGGATTTTGAATTCTAGACCAATCAGAGGCCTTCCCGCCCTCATTATCTCTGCCCCATAGTGGGGGGCTCTTCTCTCGGCTCATACGAAAAAGGTGTAAGACCTCGGTGCCTCCGAAAACGTGGCACAAATCCACAAGTGACAATTCCAAGGAGATTGCGCTTACTTAATGTTGCAAGGCTCGCAGTGGAGGCATGAGAGTCAATATGCACTGGAAAAATTAGAATGCCGCTATGCATACATTACTTCTGGCCCTTGCCTTTATTGCCAACAGTATGTTCGCTGGCCGATGTTTACTCTTGGGGCATGACAGCAATTCAATGCAGGAACATTCAGAAGGTTGAACTCAATGCAGTGGGGCGCAATATCAGTTGGGAACACATGGGAATAGGTCCGCGACACTACAAATTTAACGTCGGGCAAATTGGCCTTGGTTTGCGCAGAGATAGCTCATCTCTTGACAACCCGCCTGCAGTGGAGGAGCCTCCCATCACTGAGCGCCCTTCCCCTCCTCAATTCTGCTCAGCCCCACCAGCCCCATTGTGTGCCGTGAGCTGAGGATCCAAGGGACCAAAGAGAAAAAATGCGCTTCAGGAAATTGTTCTTTCCTTCCGGCAGTATCGCAACCAACTCATTCTGCTTTCTTTTTTCTTTCGTTATTTTTGCCTTTCTTCCCGATGCGATTTCTGGCAGACACACCCACGTCCATTTCTGGCAAAGCAGAGAACATCAGAATGTTGCGTCGCGAACTTCCAGAAGAGAACCTTGTCACTCAAGAAACCCGGAATTTACATTGAATTATGCATGCAGCTCGAGTTCATTCTTTTTGAATCCACGATGTGCAGAGAGGCGAGTGTCATCAACGAAAGCAAGCTGGCCCGAATCATTACCTTATGTAGTGCGAAGCTGGTTAAAGCCGATAGCATTCATCACGCTCGGTATTTATATGAAAATTGGCCCGTTTGATAGGAGCAGGGCTTGTTGTCAGGGTACCTCTGTTCGCCTGTGCTTATCTTACGAGCACACTCACTCGAGCAAAAGACACTGGCTACACTGCCAAAACTTAAGTGTTGGTTCTGAAAGAATGCTGCTGAAGCGGGTGGTGCGTTTCAGGTTGCAGGTATTCATCCAACTTTGTCCAGTTCGGAAAGAACTTGGGCAATGTAAGGACTCTTGCAGAAGTTAATATCTTCAAGAATGCCATTTCAGTGGCAACATTTCTTGCCACGACTGAAGCCATTTTTGACAGTGCGCACCTTGATGATGCAGAGGCAGAGCAGACTCTTTTCGGGAACTTCTGATGGGCAAACTGAGAGAATGGCTGCAGGGCAAACAGACTGGAGGAGAAAGCGACACGGGACCATCACGTTACCCCCCTCCCCCCGCCTCGCATGAATGTCCAGCTTCACAGGCCGGATTCATGTTCGTGTTTTTTTGCTGGTCAGAGGGTCCTCACTCAATGGAAAGCTGCCCATAGAACCGCTGACGTGGAGTTCTGGAAAAGTTGAAGTGTGACATACAAGTCCTCAAATTCTGAACCTGTTTTTGTGTGGATCTTTTTTGGCAAGAGGAGATGAAGAAGGAATGAAGAATCATCGTCTGAGGTCGTCGCAGCTCGTGCGTTTCACACGAGTTTCCCACCCCGTCACCGACGCCGATTGTGTCGGCACTTTGCACAGCCCACAGGGAAATAATAAAGATAAATGACAATTTTATGGCTGAACATTACGACTTTCCATAATGGGCAACACCGCAAGATGACACGAAGGGTCAACCATCCCTTCCTTTCACAATCGTGACCTTACACACTGCCGCATTCATTGTCAGAAGGTTGACAGTGAGAAATTGAACATTCGGAAGGGTTTTGAGTCTTCAATGAGCAAAACTGACGTCAGAAATGTCTGCAGACTTTGAACAAGTTCATTTGCGCCACTTTATCTGCAGAAGTGCAGAAGGGATTTTCTTGTGTGTCTGCCTTGATTTATGACGATTTTGAACACATTAGGTTTTCGCCATATTTGTCCGTGCCGTACCTTTGCAAAAATTACTCATCATCTTCAATATGTTCCTCTTCATCATCATCAGTTCTCCGTGTCGTGCAATTAATTTTACAGTCATTAAATTCTGGCCCATGTAATGTGCTTCCTGTTCTTTTCGGAGAAATACGATGTGAGGATGTCCAGGTCGTGTTGTGTCCACGATGCGCAGAGTGTCTTGCACTGGAGCACAGCAAACGCTGGGTTCAGACCGCTTCCCCTTGGTTTGGAAGTGAACGAGCGTCAGACTCACTGAACTCCACCACGTTCTGTGTCTGGAGCTCAGCGGGCCACACAAAAGCCTTCACACTGGAATCAGTTGGGCCTCGTCAATACAGATTTTCACAGCTTGCCATTTTGGTAAGTCATGTGTGCACAAAAAGAAACATTCGACAGAGTCAAGGACAAAATGCCGTCAATAGTGATCGGTGATCCCACTGACACCCCCTACCTGCTGACTCCTGACTCAAGCCAAAGCCAGTTTAAGCCATGGCTGAACAGTGAATGCCATTTTATTCTGAGGCAATCATGTCAAATAGGTGGAGATGAGTCCATCAAATAGGACTTTATCCTGCTAATCATTTCATTTTTTACGCCCATAAAATAGGGGTAAAGCCCTCGACGTGGAGTCTGGCCACACTCTCTTGCTCACTTAGTAACAGCATTATGTCTGTTTATCCCCTTATTTAGAGCAATGTTGGGGTAGATTATACTTCCTTCACTAAGTCAGATTTTCCAGACTCTGTTTACATATACGTTTAGTAGGGATTTCATGGAGTGAAGTGCGAGGGAGCTGCTCATGTATAACAAGTCGCTAATAGTATCTAAGCAGATTTGTGTTACATCTCAATGGTTTAACACTGCTAAAGCCCAGCTCAACTTGTCAGGGCTCTTTCTGGAGATTCCCAGGCCTGGTTCAATTTCCCTGTAAAGCACCAGGGCATCGGCACGACAGCACGACAAGACTCAGAGAAGAAAAAGCTTCTCAGCCTTTTCAAGACGACGTGCAAAATTCAATTATGTCCAACAGAACTTCAATTGAGCCCCAACACCAGTTCAATCCCACAAACCTGATGAGCCCATTCAAAGTCATTTGCTGATGTTTTCCTTCAAGCGGGACTTCTCCTCAGGTTTGTTACGCAACAGAAATGATTCCATTCGCAGAGGAACCGTCGTTCTTGAATAAATAGCTGAGGTCCTTTGGGTCATGAAAATTTATTGCAGATTAATTAAACTCAATGCAAATCAATTACGGCTCCCATATGTGCGCTCCTTGTGCGACTTCCTTGCTGAATGGGGTGGTTACGTGGGAGAATATACTTGCGTACCGAACCACATGTCCCTGGGTGCTCTTCTGCTGATGAGCTGGTCACAAGTCAAATGCGCAGAGATTGGAACATGACCTGAACAGAAAGTTCCTGACTTTGAGTTGCCAACAGGCAATGGTCCCCAGTGATTGCTCGACAGAAGTGACTGCCGCGCAGAGGAACGCTCGCAAACAGAGTCAGCTGACAAATGGAATTCAGTTTGACATCACAAGAGACTTTCACACTGTGTTTCGCTGGAAACTCTCGTATGAACCTCCGTTCCGTCATCTCAAACATTTATCGGTTGACAGACGAAGAATCGTGCACATCAGTTGGGACTTGGAGACACCGCACCGAGGCATATGGCACTCGCGTGGCAAAGAGAGCTAATTTGGGGTGGACCTGGTGGCGGGGCTGTGATGAGGGTGCCGGGGTGTAATTTGGAGTTCTTCTGATCAGAGTCAGGGCTCCACCTCAAAGAAGGCAGCGCTGCACAAAGGCAGCCGCTTCCTGTGGTGCCTGGAGTCAGGTTTTGGGAGCTCATGCGAGCGGGACTCAAGAGCGCTCCGTAAACAGAGGGTCTCACAAGGAATGGTCCCGTGGGCTCGTTGATTGGACGCATTCCCAGGACGCACGAAAACAAAACAAGTTGTTCTCACCGGGGTGGACCAAGGAAGAATTTTCACAGAATTTTGATTCCGACGTCGTTCAGACAAGTTTGTCCTTTCGAGGAAGCATTTGTTGTTCTTGACTGTGACTTTCCCTAAAGTTCTACAGTCGCAGATAATTCAAGACGAAGCTTTTCCCGGGCTTGCCCGCCTCGGGATTAGGCTGAGATCCCGGCGCTCACGTCGCGCCACAATGAAGGTGCCTCATTCACGTCGCTTCAATTCATCGGGCGGAGACGACGCTGCGTGCGCCAGAGATAAGAACGCCGTCCCCACCCGCCGATCTGCACCCGCGCCGAAACAATACAAACACTCCGTCAAAAGTCACACGCCTTTTTAATTTCAATTAATTTCTCTTTCCCCGTCCCTGTCTCAGAGAGTATGGAAATCAAGTTTTGGGCATTTTAAGCGTCGTTTTGAGCGCATGAAATCAAACCGGCGTCAAAAGTGAAACGCCGCAAAATTGTTTTGATGGTGGAAGGAAGTCCTTTATCGTTACCCGACGGTGGGGATTGTGATGGCCCTTGCTTGTGACAATTTTCTGGGCAATTTGGCAGGCAGATATGAAGGATTTAACCGGGAGTGGTCACTGAGGTGGAATGAGCTGGTGGCGTGATATGATGGAATCAGACAGCGGATGGAGGCACGGACGGACAAACCGACCAGACCAAAAGCGGGTTCAAACTACAGTAACGATCACAAACTGCGGAATTCAACAAATTCACAAAAGGTTTGGTCCAGCAAGAGTGGAACAAGAACAACATCCAGATCACCGAATGTCTCCCTTTTTGCAAACCACGGTTGAAGCAGAGAGCGCAAAAGGAACTGCAGCGCTGAACTGTTCGGGTGTCGTGTCGCGGCAGATGTTCGGCGACCGACAACTGGACGCGCCACAGAGCAGCCAGTGTGAGCTGCATGCAATGTGGTCAAACACATCCGATGCAACATATGGGCGCAAATATTGTCCGAAAACCCTCTCAGAAGGCCAGTCTTTGTGTTGGCTCCATTGATGTCAAGGAAGTCAAAATCTGAAATCGACAGGCTTCCACAGATTTGTGCTCAAGGCAAATGTTCCGGAAACAACAGTACTCGAAAAGAAATATAAATCTTCGCATGTCCACAACTGGCGCAAGAGCGTTATCGCGTGCGCGTTTCGGTGACAAGATTCACAATCAAAGTGGAACAAGAAAGGGATTGAGACATTGCATTGGATCAAAAGATTCTCCAAAAGTTGGTGTCTGAGCCCAGCGATTCGTCCGGCATGAGCAGCGTTCCTGACTGGGATGGGAGGCCGCGCTGTCGCTGTTGCCTCGCGCAGAGGAAAGGAATGGGGAGCAAGGCATTCGTGTCAACAGATCCTCAAATCATGGGACCACAGGGTCATGCTTGCACATTCCAAACCCCAAAATTGTAAACTGTGTGTATGTGGATCTTTGTTGCAGATTTCATTCTTATTCATGCAGTGATACCCAAAATATAAATTTTGCATGTTTAGAATTTCTGAAATTCCATCCGGGTTGGAAGGAGAGGCAAATGTTAGCCCTCAACAGGCGAATACACACAAACCCGTCACGACTAAAGTTCAAAAATGCTACCAAAGCGTTGATTCTTCAGAGCAATGATCATTTGACTCCCAAAAAAACAATTCAAAACCAATGTTTCCAGTGCGAAGTCTTCTCTCTCGAAAGACAACACGCTGAAGTTAAAATGTACACAAAGCTCTTCACATCGTCTTGTCAATTCTCATTTATTATTCGAAACTCTCTCGCAGACTCCTCACTCCATTTCAGTCACGTTCAAGAATAGGAAAGTTCTGCGTTGTCGTCAAATTGAGAAGTGCACATCAAAGGACTGAGAAAGAATCACCGCCAGTTGAAAAAAAAACTCCAATACTGACACAAGTCAGTGTGGTTTTTCCAAGTCATCTGGACCAGGTTGTAGCGATGTTCGCGCACAAACAACTCTGAACCCAAACAGAAATCCGTCTCTCTTTTCCTCTCTGGAGAAGCCCGAGGTGCATCTTTGTTATCATTGAGAGATTGAGAGGAGGACGACTGAAAGCACAAACGAAATGAAAATATAACTGAGATTGAACCCGAATCATGAAAGGGAATTTGTGGAGATGCCCTGATGACCCGTCACGCTGATGACGGAAGGGGGTCCAAAGTGGGAAACTCCTCCAGGGGGCAAAAGTGCCTGACTCCCAATGCAAAACCACAATCAAATGTAATATTTCAATTACAGACTTCCTTTCATCGTTGGCAATGCAAGGTAACAGCGCATTAAGAAGTCGTGGGTGCTGTCATTGTGAGGTCGGCACACCTGCGATGCCGTCCTGGGAAAGAAAATTCGCTACAGTCGAAGAAAATACCTGAAATGTACGGTCACCTTGAACGACATGCACAGCCTGCCTGGCGTGAAATTTATGAAGCTTGCTTCGACTGTGTTGCTATTGTCTCAGATCTGAACGTCCAGATTCACTCCGCTGTCTTCACTTGCAAAGGAGAACCTGGTGGGAAAAAGGGATTTTCAAAAAAGTCTGTGAATTCTGGTTTTGTGTCAACCGAAACATGGAGACTGTTCTGTCTGCAGCAAAGTTCTATTCAGGCAGATCCTCTCAGACCAACATAAAGAGCGACACCGCGATCCCAACTGGTGTGGGCTGCGTTCGAGAGCTCGACGGAGCGAAGCACCGACAGTTTGGAAAACACCCCCGGAGTTCGGGAGAAAGCAACATCTCGTGACAAACAAACACAAAGCAATCGAGCTTTTTGCACGAAGAAGGCTGTCGCAGTGGGGAACTCGTGTTGATTAAAATGTTTCCCGCTCTGTGGGACGCAGATTTGGTCTCGCTTTTCTCAAGAGGGAATCGGGAGGTTTTCCGTAAGACGACTTGAAAGGGTTCTGATGACACGGGGAGAGGCAAGAGGCCTGTGGGAGCTCGAGTGTCCCGTGTTTGATCTGTGCTGGACGCCATACAAGTTTAATCTATTGGTAACATGCAAACTCGATAACTGTCCATTCTACCGTCCACTTCAAATTGATTTGATGTTGCTAATTTGTGAAGGTTGCGTCTGATGAATGTTTTTGCATTCAGTTCTGTCCGCAGACCGGGTTCCGTGTCTGAAGCCAAATCATGTTCGTTGTCTCTCGTGGGTAGATCTGGCGTCGTGCTCAGTTCCCACAAAATTTGTCACAGCCTTCGCTGTGCGACAAAGATCACTTCAACGTGCGTCACCAAAGAAAACCGGAAGGAATCCAACGAGAAGACCTTGTGGTTTGAGAAGCGTTCTGCTGTTTTGGACTCCTTTGTGTCCTGTTTTGGGAAAAGGACGGCAATTCCCCCCAGCTTTGCAAAGAATGCAATGCCTATCTTGAATGGAGATTTGTTTCAACACACAGTTATGCCGAGCGTGTCATCTGGCAGTGAAGGTGAACATCAGTGAGAAGCTCTAATCCCAACCCCTGGGGAGTCATCCCTGCGTCGAGTACCCCCAGTTGCCGCTCGTCAGCACCCAGAGACGAGCCAAGCGAAGCAGGCTTCCTCCAGCCCCGGAGGAGCGTCTCCCTCAGGTGGTTTCGTCTCCGTCTGGTGCTCCGCAGTAAATGTGCCGTGAAATGCGCACCTCAGGTGTCCATCTGCAAACACCGAGAGGAATTCCAGCTTTTGTTTCTCTGGTCTCTGTGACTCAGGGTGTGTGAAGGTCTCACGCTGGATGCGCTTGGGGTTTCCTGTTAGTATGAGAGAGAGAGAGAGAGAGAGAGAGAGAGAGAGAAACGAGTGTCTGGACCACAAACTCACCAAGTCGATTTCGGGAATCGGTGGCTGTCAACTAGCTCACAGACTGATGAACAACTGTGCAGAGAGATCTGCTTGGAGACTGAACTGAGTTGGGAAGTGATCAGTCAGTCCTTGCTTGTTCGTTGTGCGTGGTCAAGTGCTCGGAGAAGGACATTTTTCAAATCTTCAAACTGAAGATTTGTTCAAGCTTCAGTTCTGACAATTAGTTGAGCACCAGCACTGCTGGCTCGGCATGACAATTAACTGTAACTGTAACCTTTAATCACCAATGTCCAGAATTTGTTCAAAGAATATATTTTGGTGGCAATGAAAGAACTTGTGCGGAGAAGCAGGTCCTCACGAATGATCACAGACAAAGTTTTTCTCTGCTAAATTTGCTTCCATGGATTTGTTACAGCGTCGCAATTGTTGGAATCAGTTTTTCAAGTTTTGTCGTTCCAAAAGGAAAAGTTCAAAGGCATTAAAAGATTCTAATCTCTATTCTGTGAGGTGGTTGATTTGGGGCTCTGAGAAACAGTAACAAAACACCATCATTGGAAAGTAATTTTCCAGCAGAAAAATAAAGGAAAGCCGTTGCTTGGTCTGTTTTGACCATTGTTCTCAAGAACAATGTCTTGGCAAGTTCAAACTGACAATCGTTCAGAGCAGTCAGCTTCCACTCTTTCAGTCCACACATTGCCACGTCTCTGTCACGACTTTGTCAGAAGAAACAAGCGATGAGTACAACGTTCACTTTGGAGTCTTTTGCATGTGTTGATGCGAGCTTGGCGCATACAGATCAGAAGCCTGGTGTTCTTTCGATTCGTTTCAGGAATCGCCGCAGTGTGTGTGTGTGTGTGTGTGTGTGTGTGTGTGTGTGTGTGTGTGTATGTGTGTGTGCACATGATTGTATATCTTTAGGATACGTTTTCGAGTTGTGCCACGCACAGCAGTTCTTTCAACGTGACTTCAATGTCTCTCTCACTGTTAGCTCAGTCCAGTTGTTAAACGGCCAGACCTGAAGTCGCATTCCTGTGCATTTCCCCTGTGTCATTTTGCAAATACAACCCAATTATTTCATATCCACAAAAGAACTGGAAAATATTTTAAAAAGTAAGCGATACGATAATTGGACTGGACCCCGGTCTGTGCGACATAATTAGGTTGTTCGCAGTGTTCATTTGCAGGAGATAGTGGATGTCTGCTCTGGGGAAGTGTTTAATGGGGGATATCAAGTATGGACTATTCCTCAAGCGTGTAAGTGGTCTGAAATGGTGCTCATTAAAGATGACCAGTCGATGACCAGAGCTTTGGGCCTGTCACATCGAATAACAGCAAAGCCCCACTGTCCACATGTTTTTTCTCTTGTTGAGGACAAATTAAAATCACCTCAATGATAGCAGGGTGACGATAGAAAATTTGTCGAAGATCAGTGGTGCAAATTTTTACTTCTCCCGTCTTGTGTGTGTGTGTGTGTGTGTGTGTGTGTGTGTGTGTGTGTGTTGCCTGTTTCGGCGTGCGTCACCAAGAAAGTGAATTGTCAACTTCCATGTCTTGTCAGTCTTGTTGGACAACCCTTTTCATAGAAAAAGACACCCCAAAAACAGTCAGCGAGAAACACGGCAAACTAGGCAGGCACAGTGCCGAGAAAACAGGATGAAATCTGCTGAGTCGGAGAGCCCAAGAAAACCTTGCATCTTCAGAAATTCACCAACACTGAAGGGGTACGATTCTCTTGAGCATTTCGCTCAGGGAAAGAGCGGATGTCAGGAAAGCGATGACCACAACAGGTCGCAAAATTCTCTCCTCAATGTTCCCACACGTTCTGAGGCACAGTCTGAGGAGCCCCAGCACCCACTGGAACTTTTGGCCTGTCATCAACAATGAATGCTTCAGTGTATTTTCCTTGGTCTGACCCTGGTGCAATTTTCAGACAACTGGTCTCAGACACACAGACATGGCACTGACATGGGCACAAAGTATTGCTGTGTCATCTGAGACTGAAAGAAGACCAAAAAGCAAGATGAGCCACAAGGCTAAACCTATGGAACTACAAGTCAGAACCAACAGTGCAGGACCAAACCCAAAAAGCAAGATCAAATCTGCAGATCTTTTGTTGACCAAACTGATGTGGGTGTTGGTCACAGTCAATACAAAAACCTGAAGCTCATCAAAAATGTTCATCATGAGAGGAAGCTCTGTTCCACATGATTCAAAACAAGTTTGTGCCTTCCCAGCAGGACCCCCTCCAAATAGTTGAATGTTTTCAATGAGAAGCTGCAAATTAATCACAGCTCATCAACAAAGAATTTGACCAGAGAAGTTCCACCAAATTTGAAGAATTCCAAGCCCTCCTAGTAACACCACCACACCCTCCTTGTTCAGTCTTGCTGTGAGGGTTTGGTCTGAAGGTCTGGTCTTGCTCGTCTTGCACGTGGAACTGGTCCGTATACAACCAGCAGAGGCTGGTACAAACAAAATGCCTGCAGGGCAGGGTGTACGTGCACACATAGAGATGATGGTCTTGAGGTGTTGGAAGCCCAGGCCCCTGACCTGGATCTGCTCCTGTTGAAGTAATCTCGTTGTGGTCTTCATATCAAAGAATGCATTACGGTGGACTATCACAGTTACACACTCTTGCTGTAAATTGCGTTTTTACACCGATGTCAGCGGGATGTCTCTGCTGTCTTTATGTGGTGTATGGCTAATTACTAATTGAGCAGGCACACTCTGTCTGTCTCAAAGACAGAACTTTTTGAAAAGGCATTGGGCCACTGCACAAAAGAAAATGGAAAAGAGTATTACGCAGTCTAAGCTGAAAAGCGAAACTTAATCTTCTTTGGCATATTTCAAAAGAAAGCCACACTTTAAAAATGGCTCTGTGGTTTCAGGAGAGACAACTCTCATGATGCTAATTGTGTGACAGCAGTTGTGTGTGTGTGCAGATCAGAGGCGAGAAAGCGTCGTGAACAAATCTCGGTGTGTACGAGGGCAGACATGATATTTTGTGGTCCTGCATACCCGTACACTTCGCCCAGTTCTGTTTTCTGCTGTGACTCGCATTGCAACGCAGAAGGTTCTTGCATTGTTCTGAGACACACACACGCACACACACACACTTGTTTTTCAATTCAGGCCGCAAAATTATGTTCTTTCAAAAACTTCTGTTGTTAAAAATGTCTTTTGCTCGGGTTCTTTGCGCACAAAGTGAACATCAGTTGACCTCCTGTTGTCATCACCAGCTTTGAGAGGATTTCAACTATTAAATAGGATTGAGAAAGTAAATTTCTCCGTTTCTTTAACAGAATATGATTGATGGATGTTGAAAGGGAAAGATTAAACCAGTCATAAAAATGGAGGCATTTAAGAGCAGCGAGACAAGGCGTGAATGTGCATGGAATTCTTAAATCCCTTTTGACCCAGGTTGAACTTACATTTTCGCTTCCTCAGAAATCTGATAATAAAACGAGAATTCGTTCACTTGGAGATGAAACTGTGTCAGTGAAATAAAATCTCGATTTTCTATCAGAAAACTCCCGCATGCTGGTGCATTCCAAAAGAACATGTGCACACTGCCGAGCTGAATGCGGTGTGGTTGAGGAAATCTTTGCTTGTTTGTCTGACATTCAACAACCTTTCTGCTTTGAACACTTTTTTGGATGAACCACGCAAAATCTTTCGCGAAATGCTCGCCATGGACATTTCCAAAGTTCGGAAACGACTTCATCAGACAACTTTTACTCTCGTCAATTTGCACGAGATACGTGCAGCAGCAATTTGGCAAATTGGTGGGAAAGGAAAACAGAGAAAATCAGCAGGTAAAAGCACTTATCCAAGTGTAAAACGAGACGGAATTCAAGGTGGAAATTATTGAGAGTGTCTTTGTCGGGGCTCGAAGATCTGCTCCGATAAGGAAGGTTCAAAGCGAGTGGGAAAGAAAGTAAAAAGGTATGTAATCTAAATGGAGTGAAACTTTTCCCAATTGAAAAAGTTTCTGCATCTTGGTTGAAGGCCATTATCATCAGGTGATGAACGTATCTAAGATGTCATTGCAGATGCCGTTGTCGAGATGTTCATTTGAAACGACCCTAATTGAAATAATGAGAACAGGCGATGTTGAAAAACTTAGAACGAGAAGGGCATGAAAGCGAAAAGATTTGCTAGTTTCAGTCTCAATGAGGTGACCAACCGTGACCAGACACATGCGGGTTTCTTGTGCTGGTGCACCTGAACGTGAACGAGTACTCGTCATTTGATTGTCTCACTCCACGCCAGAAAAAAACCCAAACGTTTGACGTGTCTTGTTTGACAAAAGTGCAGGTACGAGTGGTTCATTCTGTTTCGGTTCAACTTCAACTTCAAATCGATTCAAACGTTGTTCGTTTGGCTCAGGTCCTCAGTCTGACTGTACCACGCACGTTCTTGTTCTCAGCATGACATGGTCGATGAAGCGCAAACTGACATTGTAAAGATTTCCGTTACAAACGTGTAATTGCAAGGGATATAAATGTCAAATTTCGCGTGTCTTCCATTGTTTTGAGTACACAGGCCAACAGTGGAAAATCCGTCCGAAGCCGAGTGGACCCACCCCCAAAGTCTGTCCGCCACTTCAATTGATTTCTGCCCTGCTGCAGTGGAATCTCTGAAAGTCACAAATGTTCGCGTTTTCAAAAAATTACGCGCAAAGGGAGTCAGAAATCATCTTGCATGATGGACTTGTTTGTGGAGTGTAGAGTCTGGATGACACGAACGGACGAGTGTATTCTGATTTCACTCGTGGAGGCGAGTCGGCATCGTTGGTGGACTCACTAATTACATACGGTTGAGCCCAGACAGCAGGTTATTTGCCGATGAAATTACACGTTACGGAAGAAGGGACAACAAATTGAGACGTGGGACTTACACGAGGTTACCAGCGGAGGAGCCTGGGGCGGATCCATTGTGTTGAAGAAGGCAGATTGAAAACCAAACTCAGTGTTGACTTTTGTGTGTTCTTCGAATTTGAGCAGCACGAGGTGTCCTGCGTGTGAAAAAGCTCGAAGAACTTTTTGTGTAAAACCTGTGGCTCAGCGGCACCAACTTTATCGCACTTTGGTGTGTAAATCTGAAAACAGACTTGAATCCGACTCTGTCAGGGGGTTGAACACAAATGTACATTGGTCTTTTGCTGCCTGATTTGTCAAGTGCGACCCAATCGCTGGTGGGCCCTCGGGTAGGGGTCGACAAAATTACAGGCCACGATGTAACCGAAACTCCAACTGCCAACACGAATTCAGCAAACCCCGTCATGACCGCGGCCGAAAGTTTCAAGGGGTCTTGCTTTAGATTTCTCACTTCAATAGGGGAACAAGAAAAGTGAAAAAATTGCCACGATACCCAACACCACTACAAAAATGTTGATGATATTTAATCAAAGTCTTGAGGACTGTCCCAATTTGGTTTTGCTGGGAGCAAAACGTTGCAAGCTTTTTGTGTACCCGTTTTCTTCTGGAGGAATAATTAAGAGATTTTAAGAGACACACACAGGGATTCAAAATGAGTTTGGTTTCGCGTTCCACCTGGAAAAGATTACTCTTTGCAGGAAAAAAAGTGACGAATGACTTCTTCTCGGACTGTTTCTGAAGGTTGGCCCATTTGCGAGCGAGAGAGAGAGAGAGAGAGAGAGAGAGAGAGAGTGTGTGTCACACACAGAGACACACACACACACACACACACACACACACACACACACAAGAGGGACAGACAAAGAAGAGAGATCAGAGACAGGAGACAGAGAACGCCCTTTTCGTTGTTGCTGTTCGTTGAGAAGACTTGGTGTTTTCAATCGCAAGAAAGAAAAGACTCACGACCAAAAACATGCTGCAAATGCAACAATATTTTGTGTAGGCCAGACAGATTTGAAGGCCAACGGGGCAGGAAACAAGGACAAAATATTCATATCAACATGCAGGTGCATCATTGCTATTAATGAAATTCATGCATTTGTAACAATGGACACTCTCATGAAACATACTAACTAGACAGCCGGATCACATTTCAAACGTTTTCCTAAACATTGCCAGCACAATTGGGGAAGGACTCTCAAGAGAAACCACTTCATGGCTCTGGCAAAGGTGGCTATTTATCATTCTTAACAAGACAGCGGTCTTCTGTGACAGCGGCCTGTGCTCTGCAGAGCCAGTGACAAGTTGGAGATGCTCGCGACTCAGAGTCCAATTGATTAGAAAGAGAAATGTTCGGAAACAGAAGTGACTTTTGAAAGTGTTGGGAAGTGCTGTTCTCTCTGTGGTGGAGTTCTAAAGTGGACTTTGATTGTGTTTAGTGGTTAGGAACCATGAAAGGCGACGTCAGGGAATATTGTTGTGTGGGTCAATATGTGACGGACCCCCCTTGAATGAGTATATCCAAGTAGTGGAGGGAAAGTCATGGGCACCATTGGGAGTATTTTGGGAATCAATAAGGCCCATTGAAATGGGAAAATAAAGACCGAAGAAAGAAAGCCATTGCAGCCCAGGTGACAAACAAACTGGGAAGAGTGACCTTTTTGGGAATGAGTTTGTTGACATTGGATGTAACCATGGAAATTAGTTTCAAATTATTTTTCAATGCCGTGGAATGTGGGTCACATATGGACATCCTTAAATGGGAAATTGATGGTGTTCGAAACACAGGGCGGGCGGGCCTGCTCGCGATTTCATTTCGTACCCTGGTCTTTTTTGATGAAGAGGAGGATACCACTTGAAAAGGCAACTGATGTCTTTGCTCTTTCTGCTAACTAGATGCAAAGTTTCAACCCCGGAACTGGGGTGTAAAAAATTGATTTCAAAGCATTCAGTCATGTGAATACATTGACATGCATTATTGGCCGGTGATTTCAACAAAAACTGCTATTTTTCGGCGGTTGAGCCTGCATTCCTGGTTGTCCACGAGGACACAACACAATCTGCACGTTTGACAGATGGATTTTTGTGGACTGTTCTGGTCAACGGGGACCAATTGCCAGGTTGTCAATCACAATGATAAATCGCAGATGATGACTCCAAACACGAAAATAAAATATCTTGTTTCAACTATTGCTGGGGTATGGACACCAAAGATTAAGAGTTACAAAGTGATACTCAGTAAATATTCGGGACAAACAGGGGCCAGGGTGTTGCAGTTGGGGCTGCTGCGTCACAGGAGCAGAAATCAAGCAACCTCTGCCCAGACAGAGGACAGATGGACCAGGGGAAGATAGCTTCTTGAGTCCAGGTGCAGAGGGGCCTTAATCCCTGAAGGTAGTCATGGAGCGACAGAAATACCCCCCGAAGCCCACTTGAGGTACCAAAAACTTTTAAGTACGTTTGTGACGCTCTTCTTGCGACGAGCTTTCGTCAGAAACAGAGAGCAAGTTCACGAAAAGAGCACTTTTGTGAATACAAGTTTGACGTCAGTTTTCTGAGGTTGCGCTTCACAATCTCGTGCCACATTTTCCCTTCTCTCAACAAAAGAACAAAAATCGCCAAAGTTGCTCAGATTTCAGAGTGCCCCTTCACGTTTGCAGCTGTACCTTCTTGTGCCCTTCTTCACATTCAAAAGTGACTTATGCTGAAATGAACAATCACAGCGGCCCCATTGTGTGCGTTGGTGGGATTAAATATTATCAATCCTAATTCAATACAATAAGTGATACGTGAGGCGAATTATGAGAACCTGGTTCCATATTGTTAACATGCAGAGCCTTACAAGTTTTGAAAGATTCACTTTCAAGTTTACGGTTACAAGAGGGTGTGCTTTTGCAAAAACACCAAGTCTGCTGTTTTGTTGTCAAAGATGTGAACGGTGTCAAGCTTGGAATCCTGGTGAGTAAATTGGACGAGTTTCTTCGTTACGATGAACAACCTCGTACGCCGAAAATGGAGAATGGTAGCGAGCGAACAAAAATGCTCCGTTTTTTGGACAACTTTCAAACTCAACACCAACAACTTGAAGGGAGAGTTGTTCTCCATTTTGTTCTCGACCAAGCACAATTGACTTGGTCAGAAACCCGAACTCAAATTGAGTGCTTTCTTTGGCATTTGCAACCCAAATGCATTTATGAACCTTGAATCAATCGAAGACCCAAGGAATCTGCCTGAGGTAAAAATATAAAAATCAAACTGTTGGACCTGAATAGCCAGTCATTAAACAAACAGAACTGTGGAAAATTTTATTTGTCGCCATTGTTCACCTTTTTGGGTTTCAAATGAAATTTGAGTGAATGTTGAGTACGTGAAGGTGGAGACCCCCAAAAGGACTGGAAATCACTTGGGAAACGCATTAAAAAGAGCGGGAAACGATGAACAATGGGATAAAAGCTCCATATCTCACTCGGAGGAGGCAGACTTGCCACGAGTTATCCAACTGTTGGCCAATTTTCGTGCGATGTTATGAAACACGGTGCTATCTTTCTCGAGTGCACAACTGCGACAAAACTAAACCCCACATGCGGACTTTGGGTTGCACGTGTATTGGACGCATTTGTTGAATGCCGCTTTGGATCGTTGAAACAAAAACAAACGCAGAATCAAGAGTGGAAATTGAACCGTGTCCTGAGAACTGACGCACACGCACACACGCACACACAAGCACACACACGCACACAGCACAATGGCCACAAGCAGACGCTAGTTTCCCCGCGTCAGGAGTGCACAGACCGTCACCGACGCGTCCTGCAGGACCCGAGTCCTGACCGTTTATCACACCCGGCGTTGCAGGACTGGGCGCGCCGCGCCGAGTGTGTAATTAGGACCGGATTAGAAGGTGGCGCAGAGGCCTCCCCATCAAGCCTGATCAAAGCAGCGCGGCCAAAACACCCGAATCTGTCCATCTATTTACGCAGACAGGTCCCACCGCCAGATGAGACGGAGATTAAAACTGTTCGCCGTCTGAGTGGGGTAAAACGGGGAGTAAGAATTCGGTGTTCACCAAGTCTTGACTAAACTCGTGATCAACTGTCCAGTTCCTCTTGTCTTTCTGCACAAAAAAGCGCGTTTTGATGTGCAACTGCCGTAAAAAAGAGAACCCATTCGGCTGGGTACACACCACCTCCGACGGTGCAGTTGGACAGGGCGGCCCGTCTAGGTGGCCCGTGCAACTGCACCGTCTGTGGTGGTATGTCCGACACAAGAAAAACAACACGAATAACGGACTTTACGAGTCTTGCATCTTGCATGGAATGCACGAAAAATGTGCAGAACATGCTTTGAATGTCCACGCATTTGATGCGGGGAGCAGGACTCGTCCGTCGAGGGAATCCTCGTCGCGATGCTCAGTCTTCAGCGGCGTCCGTCTCCGGCGCGACGACCGCGCAGCAGTATCGGGTGTCGCCGACAATTACACAATCTCCTCGACACCCGCAACTCAGGTTTCCGTTAAACAACACGGCCACTCGTAATTACCCAGCCTCTCGCCCTGAGGAAGAGCCATCGCCGCGTCTCAACGGAGAAGGATCCAGGTCTTTTCCGTGCCAGATGACATGAGAAAAAGCTGGTGCAAATGCCAGCTGCCACGTTGGAAATGCGTGTACTCTTCTCGACCAAGCCCCACTTTGCGTGGACGCCAAGATTCATCGTTCAGACCCTGTGCCCGACATCCGTCGACCCTGTGCCCGACATCCGTCAACATGACGTTTCAAACCGCGCCAGCGCCCTCGGAATCCGCGAGCAGTTCTGTGCGGAAGGCATCACAGAGCGATCACACACAGTTAACGTGGGTCAACATTTACTCCAGTGGTCAATGTCCAAATACAATGCCTGTTTGCTGTCCGCTAAAGCAGAGGGCACTGAGAAGACGAGAAGGGTAAGAAATAACATATGATAATTGTACACCGGATGCAAGCCGAATAGAAAATCATTTTAACCCCTCGTCACCTTTTCGCCCAAACTCTTTCCTCCTCCAAAACGCGTTGTTGTGTTCTAACAGGGATTTTAACGCGATTGAGGTAAATATCCTTCAGAGGTACTCACCCTTGGATTCTTTCAAAAATTTCAAAATTTTCAGAAAGGCTCGCAACAATGTGAAGGAGTCTTAGACGTAAGATTATGTCGGCGTGGAAACACCCCCTGCAATGACACCCCACCTGTGGCCTTTCAAGGCATCGCTCCGCAACCATGATCCCCTGTTTTGCTGTACAAAACACTCTGCAAGGTTTGAAATATGTTTAACAAGATTAGAGCGATTGGTGTTCAATGTGTTTTGAGGGATTTGAACATGGTTCGCAAGTGTTGGATGGGGATTACTTGGCTTTTGTTGTGACCGCCTGCTCCGGTTGCACTTGACCAAATGTTGAGGCTGGGGCGTCAGAGGAAATGTCACTTGGCTGGACATCTCTGTGTTTGGAGAATCTGACAGCAGTATAATGTGACAGTGACCTGTGGAGGCATCAGGATATGGCTGCATAAATTTTAATATGGGCCAAAACTCAACCTGCACATGACTTGCATTTCCAGAATCACGTGGCCGCGTCGGAGGACCTCACGATGACCGTAACTGTTCCAGAATGCTGCGTCACTGAGTACTCATTGACCCACCGGTGATCCCAGCAAACAAAGTAAACCTGACAGGTACAAAAGTATCAGTTTTCTTTTTGCATCTGAACGAACCATGTTGATTTAAGGACGTGAAACAACGTATCTAGAAGCTAATCCCATCTAAGCCGAACTTGGAACACATGCTGTACACGTATCATGACTTATTCACTATCGAGATAGAGCACCACTTCAAGGCTCCACAAATCTTGAGAAATTCAAGTCGGAGTACGCGAGGTATTGCCTGATCCCACGCGCGCTGTGAGACAACGCAGCCTCAGTTGGCAGTTTTGAGTATTGTTTTGACTGCAGAATGCTGGAACTGCGCTGGATTCACCAGACGGTGGTGGATTGGGGTTGCTGTGCACAGACTGAAACTGAGCTCCTTTATGAAGCCGACGACCAAAGAATGTCTCTCGTATTTGCAGAGATGACAACCTTACGAACCCGTGCTTGATGTTATTTAATCTGAACTTGACACTGAGAGACAGACGTGGGTTAAAAACTTTTGACTCCTCACACAGAAGACGTTTTCCTTCCCGTTGTACGTGGTCAGGATACGTAAATACCTGAGTAGTTTTTGTCTGTAAGTTTACGCGTGCCAGAGTAGAAAATGGTTGTATCAAATTTCGATATAATCCTTGCTTAAATCGTCCTCAAACTTGCTATGCCACCATCGGTGAATTACATTGAGCCTCTGCTTACATATATTAAATAAATCATTTAAGACCTCTGCACAAATAAGGTGCAAAAGAGATCATGTCAAAAATACCCACAAATGTTGAAAAATCCTCTGTTGATGGTATTTTCCCATGCTACTCGAGGTTTGCATTCGTACTTGTTTCAGCTGTCTGTCTGTCTGTCTGTCTGTCTGTCTGTCTGTCTGTCTGGAAAAAGGAGCCGAGATCTCAGGAACGCACAAGGCACTAAATTTGCCAAAAGCAGACAGCGATTCCGTGGTGCCTTTGAACCTGCGGTTCATGTGCCCGAAGGCCCTTTGCAAACCGCAGGGGCAACGAAGTTTCTGATTTTGGAGAAAAGCCTTTCAGATATCTTTGTGGTCAGTATTCCCAAAACTCGTTCCGATGAACCCGTCGCTATTTGACCTCTCAAGCTCACAACACCCACAGCGCTGTTGAAGTCACCCAGTGCCAACAAGCAGCCTCGGCTGGAGAAAGAACATCAGCTGAAATGCTGAAATAGTAGCTTGATTGAACGCAACAGAACCGTAAACGGTAATGTGAGAGGGCACCCTCGGAGGACGCTGCGCCTTGTACAACTGTCGGATCAAAAATATAAAGACGTTATATTTACCAGAACTCCTACGTTGATGATACAGAGGAGAAAAAGATGGGACAGAGACAGATAGATGCTTGAGATAAAGAATGAAGGAAGTTGACGAAAAAAGTTTGGTGATGTTGTTGGTGAGTTATCACTGAGCTGTACAATAGCTTGGCTCCTCACGTGTGTCGTCTTCCTCTGTCTATGAAGTTGTCTTCCCTGTGCAAAACTGTGCCTAGTCTCTTGGGGTGTTCAGAGACAAACCACACAATTAGTCGGGACAATCCTGAGCCCACACAAAGAAATCAAGTGTGAAGGCAAGGTACAAAAAAATACCAAGCCGCACACGGAAACAATGCATCTCCAACAACACGAAGCTGGGCTTCTGAGGCGCTCTGTCATTTTCCTTGTGCAGTTCTTCAGGTGGACCTTGTCCAGCCCCGCGGCGCGGCGTCCCTCGCTCTCAGAGTGCGCAGCGACAGCGCTGACGTGACCCGGTGGTCCCGGGGTGGAGGCAGGTCGGTGGTCCCGGGGTCGCTCGGGGTCAGCCCGCCAGTGTTTGGTTGTCTCCCGCGCTGACAGCCAGGTTACCCCCAACCACCGCACCGGGAGCGCCTCCTGAATACGCAATTACCTCGATGTTTGGTCAGAAATACTGGCAAATTCAAACTCGAGAAGCTCTCCGACTTTCATCTCTCTTCGTATTACGGGTACTTGCTGAAAAAAGTATGCGATTACTTCTGCGTTCTTTTTGCTAAAATCTTTTGGGGCTTTTCGTTTGTGAAAGAAAAGCAAGACACAGAATTCACTTTCATCATAAGAAACTGCTCTGCGTGCAAGCAATGAATTTCACAAGCTTCTGTTGTGTGACCACTCACAAGTCTTGTGTTCCTGCGAAGGAGGGAAGAAATGTGCTGAATCCCAGCACGTTTGTTGCCACGGAACCTGGCGAATAATGTCAGCGAACAAAAGACACCAACGAACGTTTGCCTTCGTAGGATTAGGGGGAGAAAACCGGTCACCAATTTGTGATTGCTGTCAACCTGCAGCAGTGTGGCTGCTCAATGTAGTGTGAGTGCCGACACAACCTCTCTCGAATCACCGTGTAGATCTCAGGCCACGTAACTAATAGGTAAAATACAATATCTCGGGGCTGGGATTTGGGACTTTTCAGTCGTTCTCCTTCGTGTCTGTTCAACTGAACCGGCAGGTTCTTTGTTGCCAATGAGGAGAATTACTCCCACGTAACTTATTTCAATTGACATTCGTCAATGACATTCGAGCTGACACGAACATTTGAGCACAAAACCCTCATGAAAATCACTCCAAGTGGAGCCCGTGAGCAAAAATCGCCAAGGACCAGGGGAAAACTGACGGGTTGAAGCAAAAGCTGCAAGAAAGAAATGCGCGTTTGCGTCAAGGCTGAGAACATCATTGGGAGCAAAAGCAGATCACACTCTGTTTTTTGGCAGAACGTGAACGCTCACCGTTGTTACGACCGTTGCTCGTTTCGGTTGGAAACAACTGCGGAAGCTTTCAACATCAAGCAAGCACAAGTGCTGAAAAGAAACGCGTTGGCACTGACGACAGACTGAATTTCAACGGTCACTTCCATTTGCCGGAATTCAATTTGATTGTCTGGCAAATAAAAACAAAATATGAACTTTGCAATTTGTTGCATAACGTCGCAACAAGAGGAAGAGAAAGGAATGGGTCGGTGTCAAAAGCGACTGGTGGAGTGGAGTGTGCGCAGGATGTGTGCGTGTTGACTCAGCTCAGGATGTCACTGACCACCCCATTCAACCGACCATCCACAAAGTCTGTTTTTTGAATTCAGTGCCACTGGCCTTCTGTTGTTTGTCCATTCTCACTCACATTCCAGTGGCCATCTCGCGAAGTCATGAACATTTTAAAATGTTGCCCGTTTTGGACAACGAGAAAGGTTCACTTCCTTTCTGCACAAAGATATGCCGTAATCTCTGTGTCTCTTTTTGTGTGTCTGTATCTCACGCGTACACACACACACACACACACACACACACACACACACACACACACACACACACACACATGAGCCAAGTTCCACGCACACGAAAGCAAAAATTATTCCATTTTTTGTTCAAAGACGCTTGCTGTTGGAGGGTCGCACTCCCTTGACTTTGAAAACATCTTTGCCTGTTGATGAAGTAGTGTGTTTGAAAAGCGACAAGAAGGTAAATTGCAGGATGACCCTCCAACGCACAAAGCTGTGAGGAGCACAGTCTTGTCACGCTCTTGCAAAACCGGAAAACTTTACTGAAGATTTTTGGTGTGAGGACAACACGAAGGGATCTTTCTATTTTCTGAAAATGTCCTCAAGTTGATTGCGCGAGCAAGTGAGGGAATGAAGCCTCGTGGTTCAGTTCTCTACTATTTGCTTGCAACTTAACGGGATGTTTAGCCATTGGAGGAACAAAACCTTTCCACACTTTGAATCTGACTTCAAAGTTACTTTTCTTTGCAATGTTCTGTGATTAGCACTTTCGCTTCCTGTGAAAATGCCTCAAAGCAAGCAACGTTAATCCATGTTCAAAATTTCAATATTATGTGGATTTGAGATCTGTTGACTCCTCTGCTGGGGACACACTTCCCACAACAGCCAATAAATGGAAGCCTAAATATTTGGTCAAGTGTTTTGGATTGCAAAAGAATCAAACTTGCAAGAGGAATGTGTGTGGTACAAACGAAGCAATCAACAAAAACACATTCCACAGTTCAAGAACAACAAGAACATCTGAACAGTTGAAATTGCCCTTCTTTTTGCTGGGTCAGGGACTGGCAGCATTGGTCTAAATTGCAGGAAAATTTCACTCTGGTCGTTCTTTTTGATCGAACTGACTACACCAATGCAAATAAACAGATCTAGAAATCTATTCGAACAGGACATCATTCGCTGCACTGAACCATCCCAATCTCTCTCACCACAGGAAAGATGTCCTGAAGCAGGAACCACCGCTGTTGCTGGTCGACTTTCCGTGAATGATCGCTTGTGACAGTGAGACACTTAATACACGTCTTCGCATTACAGGTATGAACTAACTCAACCTAATTTCTCAAAAATGGAAACCACAAATAATCCCATCATTAAAACGTCAAGTGACTTCATTTTGTCCGTCACTCAATCCATTTGTAGTCTTGAAACATTTCTTCCTTTTCGCCGTATGCTTGGAGAAAGTCTGGTTTTCACAAATAAAGGATCTCTAATACTTCATTCATCTTTAATTTGGCAACAGAGGAAGTGGTAATGAGTAACAGTGCTCTCAAACTTACATTTGATTATTTTTTGCATTTCAGCTTTTGAGGAAAGTTGTCAGAAATCTCAACAAAACACCCTGAAGCGTGTTGGAAAAATCCCAGAAAAGGCCCACCTGATACCACAATTGTTCGAGTGGTCAAAGTCCTGTCGACCGTCAAACCATCAATGGATTTTTGTCATTGTTGCTGGTGTCTGCAAGTCCACATTCTTCCCTTTACCTTGTGTTTTTCCTTGAGAGTGTGCAAGATCTCTCTGTCTCACTCTTGCTTTTTCTCCTTTGTTGTATTTCAGGAAACGGTTAGAGGTCACTCTAGATGCGTCACTGCAATGAGTGATTTGCTTGCAAAGTTTACGAAAAGAAAAATGGTGGCAAAAAATCTGACCGCAGAGCCGTCTTTCAGAGCAGTAAATTGGAGCTGGTGATGATGGGAGAGAAAAGCGCGAGGTGACCTGTGACTGATCTTGTCAACTCTGCCCCGAGGCCGTGTCATCTGCCTGCATCCCAGTCGCCGAGGTTTAGATTGAAACAAGCATTACAGGATGTACATTGCGAAGAAATTGTTGTCTTCTAAACGTCTATCTTGTGCATCTTTGTGCAAGAAACTTGAACGGAATTTTTTGGAAAGTTCAACAAGGGAAGGCACAAGAGAAGGCAAGAATCAAGCTCGCTCGTGTCTACAACAGGCATCTCTCTCTGTGATTCTCTTGAAGCTTGAAGGCCAATATGGAGCACTGAGATTTGCTAATGAGAACCAATTCAACAGGGTAATCACATCCTTGTCAAGCAAACGGCCAAGTACTAATGGGTGCAAACCATTTAGCCCTCGGGGTCTGGGAGAGTGAAAGAAAAGCCAAATAAGGCGAAAGGGGATGTCTTTTATCAACAGGAAATTTGTCAGTCTTGCCACTTTCAAAAATTTACGAGATCAGCCCATTTGTTGCTCTTTCTTTTCACAGTTTGGCAGAAATAGAATTGTCACAAATGCAGCATTCTGTATTTTCTTCCAACCCTTGGCTGTCGAAATGGTACATATTTCCAGTTGAAACTCTTCGTGCAGGATGGAGTCTTGGAGCTCACAAAGCTGAACCTGCAGAACCAGGTCTAATTGCGCCAATTTGCGTTCGAGCTCACCGCCTCTGCAAAACGCTGTCAATAAGCGAGCGACATATTTTCACAGAGGATAATCCCCGTCCCATCAGTCCACGCCCGTCCCTAATTGAACTAACCCACGTTCATTTGGAGCTGAAGATTTGTTGACATGAACCAAATGGAATTAAGTCCATTAGGACTTTGCAACAGACAAAATGCAAAATCATTCTAGAAACTCGCACATAAAGTTTCTCTTCCTTTGCCTTATAGTTTCATTACGAAAGCGAAACACAATGGTTCATCTACGATCTCAGCACTCTGGTTCTTCCCAGAAATGGGTCGGGATTCTTTGTGTGTTGCTCTGAAACAATTAAACTTTGTCAGCTGACATTGTTAGACACAAGTTCTACACATGCATCTACGCACAGAGTTGTGGCAGACAAACACAAATCAACGTGAACTCCAAAATTTTGTGAATGCTTGAGCGAAAGATCGAGTATTACTCCCGAGTGTGAGGCGTGAGCCCGTTTCCCCAAGACTGTTGTGCACGAAAACCTCCGTGGAAACAGGCCCAAATTCCCTTGCATGACATCCAGAGAAAATCGATTCTGATGATAAATTGATCCAAAAATCCCACATCAATCACATCTGAATTCATTCGCACGCACATCTGTGCAGGGTAGACCGATAACCTGAGAGAAGGGCAGCATGCCTTACATTTCGCCGTGTTGCGAGTACTTGAATTTCAGTTTTGCACTGGAAGAAGTTCCGTTTTTGGCCAGTTGAATTTCACATCTCACGACGAGGTGCTGCAGTTCTAACGTTGGCGCGGAAGAACACTGAAAGACTCAGAGAGTTTGGCATTTGCTTACGGACTTTGCAATTTTGTTGCTCTGCACATTTCGCCACCCAATTTTACTCCAATTGCCTCGTATACATGTGGAGCAGTGAAGCTGGGGAGGTTGATGGCTCTTTATGGGCGTCGGGTGAATGGGTAGAATTCATCGTCAATGACTCCACTTGACTCGCGAGCTTTATCTGCACCGAAACATCCTCCCGAGAGGTACAAAGTACATGTCAAGAAATTATTCAAATGAGTTGTTATCACGAGTCGTTAACATGAAGTGTTAATAGGGCACGTAAATTTACGGCAACGCACTTCCAACAGGGTGGGATCCAGGCGTTTTTTCAAGCACAGACTTTCTTCTTTGTCAATTGTTTTGTTGCTCGGAGGATGTTGACCTTTAAGCTGCCGTCTCAGATCTAATGTTGCGATGAAAATGTTTTTCTGTCGATAAAGAACAAAAACAACTTATTTCCAAAAACAACTTATTTCCACAATTTTCTTGCTAACCGCCATCCACATTTCATTCACCAAAACAATTGAGTGCAACATGAGCGTATCCAGAAAATCGCGTTGACTTCATCGTTGAGATGGGAAACACATGATGAGTACACACACACACACACACACAAACAAACAAACAAACAAACACACACACACACACACACATGCACACATAGTTTTGAAAGTTTAGTGTTGGCGTGAAAATGCGCCACTGAAGGGAAAAAATCCCAGAGGATCCTTGAGTTTGTTCCCACCTCAGCTCACAAATCTTGAAGAACCGAAATACTTGGAGTGCTTTTTTGTTCAGTCTCTAGAATTGACATTCAAAGGCTCGAGGTTATCCAAACTGTCAAATGGAAGCTTGCAGATTGAAGATCAACAATGCACTTGACACGGCGTGTCGCTGCTCCATTTGTTTCCCAATGCGCCGTGAAATATGGAGGACTCGGGTGTGGAAGGTTATCTCAGCAGTCGGCGCAGATCCCATGGACGGAGAGGCGTTCTTCTTGGGACCGAAACTTTCATTCAATTTGTTATTTTGGGCGAAAATAAGTTGTGATCAATGGAAATTTCACTTCACAACCACGGAGCTTCGGTTCGAAAATACCACAGAATCTTGGACATATCACGCAACTTGCACGTTCTCAACGTGAGATGCGGATGTCGATGTGTGCAGTTTTTGTCCCTCCGATGTTCTCGTACAGCACATCGACCCCCTGAGATTTGCAGGTTTTGGTCAGACGGAGAGAAGGTGAACGGAGGTCGAACTCGACGTCTCAGCGCGAAGGATTAGAGCGGAGCAGGTCAACCGGGCAGCGCGCTGCGGAAATGTCAGACGTGTCAGCGCCCCTTGATTCTGCGCATCTCGCGATCTCTTCCACATTCTTTGTCATCTTTTTCATGTTTCTTGTTGCTATTCGACTGACTCCAACAGCCGCACAGATCATTCCTTGTTTAGCCAAATGAATTCGAAAAAAATAAAATAAAACAATCCACAGTCAAATGCAAAAACGGAACAAATGCTGTCATAACGTGTGTTTATTTATCACATATTGCACAAAATATCATAGATGACTCGAAATAAATAGCATCATACCTATCTCAGGAGAATGCTCACGCCATTAGCAATACACCTAACATGATAAATAAAAATCAAAATACACTTGTTCAGAAATGTTGGCACAAAAGATTGAACTTTACCAAAAGCTCTAACCAAATAAAGTGGTAACCGTTGCTCAGGTCTGCCTCATTTTGCCAGCTTCGTTTCGAGGTGCGCAGGATCTGCTGATTTCAACCAAAGAAAAAGGTCCGATCGGAAACATAATGTGGACAGCGACTGACTTGATACGTGCAATCAACATGTACGAGCCACGCACACAACCACCCGAGAACAGCACTTGGTTCGAGGTTTAGGTTTGATGCTGAAGCCTCAACACAAGCGCAGAACGAACGTACCGCTTTGGTGACAGTTACTTGTCCACAAGAACTCCCAAATGCATTTTGCCGCTTGTTCTCCGTGCACAAAGAAGATTTTGTTTTGTACACGCTCATCTACACTGTGACTTGATACCAAACAAATTTTGCTCGACACACAACACGATGTCCCACACAATTGGAATTGGTCCGTTTTTGATCGGCACTAAAAAAGCGTGTGCAATTGCGTTCTCTTGGGTGATCCGTTTATCCCAATCCGATCGCAAGGTGCAGGTGGTGGAAGCGAAAAACTCTTAGCACTGTGAATGATAAGTCATCTTTGAGCCTGAAGATTGCATAATCATACGATATCAGCTGTATCACAAGACGAAGAGTGGAAATTATGACCAATGAGCAACAATATCTTCAAAACACACGTTTAGAAAGTTGTCATAAGCAGTCTGACAATTTCACAAGCAACGCAGACAGTGAGACTAAAACGTGTGTTTTTCGCCTGGATGCAGTCACTGCAATTTCTCAGTTCCGACCTCAACGCACGACAACGCACAAGGTGTTGTGCACATCTGAAATCTGACGCAGTTCATCACAACGTGTACGTCATACTGACTAGTTTGGTTCACTACTTCGACTGACTCTTACCTTTTGAATACTCTAATGAACAGCACTGGGCCAACACACCACACCATGTACTTCGTTCTTTCGTGTCAGGCAAATTGTGGGGTTTTTTCCCCAACCCAATTCCTTCTTGTACCCTCAATCAGTAGTTCCAGTGCTTTCAGAAACATACCCTGCATGCGTTTGATTCACTTCTCCGTCCTGTCCAGTACGAGTACAATACTGTGCAAAAATTTACTTCGTGGTGTTCCAAATGGACTCCAAGAAAGCTTTCTTTCCTGTACAGACAGCTGCTTAGCACCAAATAAACGCAACAGCTTTGGATCGAACACACTGATCGTGTCCTTGAAAACAAACAGACGAATAGTCTTGGCATCACAAAGGTCGTAGAACAAGTTTTTCGAAGTACAGAGATGGACACAGGAAGGACATTTGCAGCCGGAGCCATTCAACAGACGTCATGGATTCGGCTCACTGGGCAGTCTACTTCACAAAATGTACAGCACTCGTTCGGCTATGTACACTGACGTCAACAACGAACCAAACATTTTCGGGACTTGAAACACCTTTGTATACAAACGACAGAAACTTTTGCTGGTACGCGAACAAAACAACTTTATGGCCCCGTCAGTTGTGGAAATGACGTTCACCTTATCTGACATCACCCTCGAGGTTCACCAAAGGGTTCGCGAGAGGCGTGGCTGGTCTGAGACGCACCCGCAGTCCGCTTATCCCAGCTCCAAACCACGGATCCTTTTCATCAACATAGCTGCCAATGCAAAATGCATTCAGAACACTCATCGTCATTGATTTGCATCCTCAAATTTTAAAGTGGACTGCACGCGTTTCACCTTGTGGGCGTGGTACTCAAGAAGTATCTGTAAGAATTTTCGCTGTTGCTAGAGTTGTGAAGAGCACATCATCTTCTGTGGTTGACGCAAAGCTTGGAACGCGCCTCGTGCCGCCGCCGCCGAGAGGCCGACTGCGTGACGCGGGTTTGATGAGGCGCAGTGGAGGAGAATCGCTGGTCGCTTCAAGGCGAGCAGGTCACTGGATGGCGCAGCTCTTGTCGTCCTTGGACATGGAGATGGGATTCTCCGTCAACTTCTGACTCACGTTCCGCTCGAGCTCCTCGTCCTCCTCGATCCTGCGGGGAAGACACAGCGACTCGATTGAGATTTCATAACAACACGAAGAAGCACGAGTAACAAGGCGAAGGACGTGAATGAATGGGCAGAGGTTCGCCATCAGCCGTGGTTCTTCCCATCATCTCCCCTGACAGAAGGAGAACCAAGAACTCATTTGGCATGAAACGGTGTTTCTTTCGTTTTCTCGCGCGAATTCTGAAAATTTGAACGAGATATTGCAGAAAAAAACTGCCTTGGCTTGTTTTGCAGCAAAAGCACATCATCCGTTTGTTGCCGAAATTGACCAAGATCAGTGAAATGGCGCAGAAGGTCCGCGGGCACAAGACGCACTGACCCCGCCAAGCGCCAGTCCCGGCGCGAGCGCTCCCGATACGAACCATTAGACACTGTTTGCCCAGTTATGTTTTCAGATTTATTTTTCAATTTGCCAGCGGTTTCGGTTGCCTAGTTCGAGTGGGAACAACAGCAATATGTCAAATTCAGCCGCGCGCACCCGTAGTGTGTCTAAGGGATTGTGTCAAACCAGACATGAGGCTCAGCGCAAGCCATGCGCCATGCGCTCTCTCAAAATGTAATCCTCGTGAAAATGACAAGAAAGACAGCAAAGTTAACCTGCACACTTGGCTTGAATATTTTGCCCCACTGTGAAAGAAGCCACAACGTCGGAACCAAAGCTACTGAACAGCGGACAAGAGCATCTCGAACTCACGAGTCTTTTCGTCGAAATACCAAAACCCTTTTCAAAATTATTTGCCCTGTCTCTTCAACATTTAATGTCTTTGTTTACGTTAGAGACTAAAACGCACGGTCGTCGCTTGGCTCTTTGATGCAAATGAAGTGGTGAGAGTCTCTTCTGCGGATGAGTTCGAGGCACGCGGTCCGTATGTTTAGCTGTCGCGCAGCTTTTCAGTGAGGGTTTGAGTATTGCTCGTTTTCATGGGATTAAATTTTTATCCCTCCGCCACACGCCCAAAGCGTTCTTTGTGCTTCAAGAGGTTTTCACTAAATTAGTGTTTTCATTGGAATTTTACCGTTTTGTATTCAAGTAGATGATATTTTGGATGAAAATTGAAAATCAAAAACAGCCTCCAAGAGTCCCTAAGCTGCGGTACGCGCAGACGTGCCAATCACGTCCGGGGGGGGGGGGGGGGGGGGGGCCGCCCGCCCGGCAACTGGGCTGAGAAAGTAGGGTTTCATGTTTTTGCACTTTAAAATGCGCTGTATACAGAGAACGCGCGCGCAACTGCAACACGCTTTTGTCACGAACCCGAAACACAGTCCC